>Ga0302326_10003590_pt1 | contig 36375 bp, 37 predicted proteins | sample Palsa_T0_3_FD_202264 | JGI IMG/M metagenome (GOLD analysis project Ga0302326, IMG submission 202264) | Peat permafrost microbial communities from Stordalen Mire near Abisko, Sweden - Palsa_T0_3 | ecosystem: Environmental > Terrestrial > Soil > Palsa > Peat permafrost | place: Sweden: Abisko... | reverse complement strand
TGCCAGCTTCAGCAAGCTCTGCCGTCAGGACGCCGCCGACACTGTAGAGATGGACGAGCGGGGCTCCCAAGGAGAGATTCACACTCGCGACAGCGGAGACGCCTGTGTTCAGCAATGAGGGATCAATGACGCCATTCGGATTCAGAACTACTGGCACGCCATACGACGCGGCTCCGAGCGAAGACACGACCACGCCGTCGCAACCCGTCACGATGTCAATCAGATTCGATCCCGTCTGATTGGGCACGACGGGGGGCGCAAACTGTTGGTTCGCCTTAACGTTAAAAACGCACACGCGAGTGGGTCCGTTCGCCATTACTTCGCCTCCGCAAAACTCAACTTGTTTGCTCTAAACCGCTTCAACGCCGCTGTCATGCAAACCCACTCTTCGTAGGTGTAACGATGCGCTTTACCGTGGTTGCAAACTCCGCAACAAACAACGAGGTTGTTTTTGACATACTCCAAATCATTATTCTTGCGGTCAAGATAGTATCTTCCATAGGTTTGTCTATTGCTGTAAGGCATCCATGTGATGGGAACCCCGCAATAATGGCATTCATTGATTTTCGTGAACTCTAAAAATTCTTCAAACGATAAATCAACAACTCTGATTTTTTTACGTGTGCGATGAACAAGGGCATTGTAGATGTGCTCGAACGGACGGAAAGCCTTGCGTTTGGCTTCCGAAGCACGCTCTCGCTGCAAGCACCCGCAGCTTTCAGTATTGGGTCGTGTCCCCTTTCTCCCTAAGTTAGTTCCAAAAACCTCAGTCAGGGTTCCACAAGCACATTCACATGAGTATTTAGCGGGCTCCCGCTTACCCGATACCCGAGCAAGCACTTTCAGCCTGCCGAACGTCTCTCCGATTTTGGTATCTATTTTCATGTTTTATCTGTTCCTCTGAGGCCACTCGACTCGCTTGTGCTTGATCTCCGCTAACTCAGGAAATTCTTCCTCTGCCTCGTAGTCTTGTGCCACGGCAACGGGGTTCGGTGGAGTGTGTTCAAATTTGGGAGAGTTTCCCAGATCGTCCTGTGCTTTATCGTTTCCGCTGGTGCCGCCTTGCTCGTGGACTTCCCCACTAACATCGTATCCGTAGGCTAGTTTTTGCTGAGACCCACGCTTCTTGTTGGCATCCAGAGTCAGTGTGTCGAGCACTCGATGGAGCTTCATCGCAGAATATGATTGATACACTGTGCCCATCCCAAAATCACCTGCCCGCCCATACGACTGAGCGACATCAGCGTCGTGACCAGCGTTCGTTACATCGCGAAGAATATCCCTTCGAGTAGAGAGTTCTTTGGAGACATCCCCCAAACCGACGAGGAGTTCGCGAAGGAGAGGTTCCGTTGCTTGAAACAACTCGGCGTCCTGTGCGGGGTCTTTCAATCGATCCCAGAGAGCGTAAATTTCCATGTACGTATCTCTTAGGTAATTCACATCCTGCGGCCACGTTACCCCCGATTGAAGCAGGTCGTTCGTGAAACGTGGAGAGGTTTGCAGCGGGGCTACCGCTGAAGCAGCGAGCTTGGAGATTGGGAGGCGTATCGGCATAGGGGCTCATTAAAAGAGCCCTAAAGTCTTTCTAGGTAGGCGACTAGCTGTCGAAGCTCATCGAGTGAAGCGTCACTCTTCAACCTGTTGGCTTTATTGGAGATGACCCGCACGTTGCCCCGCACATACCCAAGTTCCGGTTTGTTTCGGTCAAGACTAGGTGCCCAATCGTGGGAAGACCGCGTTCCGCGCTCTAGTTTGTGCCCGAAAACGGGGCAAATTTCTGGGATTACTATATCTTCGAAGGATATCGTGCATGGGACAACCGCTCTTTTTGCTCTACGCCGAGCGGATTGGAGCATATCCTTGGAACGATTTTCACGCACCCAATTCATGTGTTGATCGACCTCACATTGACGACAGCGCCAACGAAAGCCTCTCCCAGTGGAATTGATGCGGAAATATTTTTCGGTTAACTCTTTTGGTTGGTCACAAACGCGACAGGTTCGCATGGCTTATGTCTCCTAACATAAGCCTTTGAAAGTCTAGGAAATGGGATTGGCGAGGACTGGATTATCGGTAAAGACGGGATTTGCGGTGTAGGACTGCCAAATTTCGGTGTCGAGTTCGCGGGCGGTCTTGCCCCGCTTCTTAGCTTCGGCGATAAACGCCTGCTCCAATTGGAGATACCGCTTGCCAGCCTGTGGCGTGCTCTTCGGGGCGTCATAGCCCTTCAGTCGAAGCCACTTCAGGATGTGCGTGTCGAGAACTGCAACCTCGCCTGCCGTATCGGGGAACCCGTACATGGCGGTCATGCGGGCGGTTTTAGGACCAATGCCCGGAACTTTTTCGAGGGCTACGACGGAGATATTGTCGAGGTCGATGTTGACGGCGGCACGGAAGGCTTTGTTGAACAGGGCGTACTTGCCCATCTTGACGTGCTTCAGGGCGATGGCGAGCTTCTTGTGGCGGATCATGAACCGCACGCGCTCGAACGGCGACATGGGTTTGTTGCTCCCCATGTTGGTGTAGGGGAATTCCATGAAGGCTTGGACTTTCTTCTCGGTGCCCTTCGCGCTCTTGCCTGCCACACAGATACCGAAAAGAATCCACCACTCAAGCTGCGGGCGGCTCATCCGTTTTGGCAAGTTGGTCGGGTCTACTGCCGCTGACGCTACCATTTTCTTCCTTAACTTCACTCCACGTTCCATTGACAATCGTGTTGAGAAAAACCCTGAACTTGAAACCCTTGCGTTGGAAATCGGGCTCCACTTGAATCTGGGCACGCGACCCCAAGTCCTGAAGCACCCCCTCAGGAATGAAGACCTCATAGCCGCCGTCGATCCTATGACCGAACTTGCGGATGAGCAACCCCAACGCAGCTAGAGGGTCTTGGTTAATAACCGATCTCCTCGACGATGCCGATAATCTCGGCGATGATGAGGAGCCCTGCGGCGGCGTACACGGCGGGGTGGTGATCTACGAGGAACAGACAGCCGTACCCAAGAATTCTGACACCGCTCTTGACATAACTAATTTTCGCGTGTGCGCTCGCCATTACTGATTGACCTCATCTCCCGATTTGTGTTTCCGATGAGCCTGCTGGTAATTGAACACGGCGTTATCGTCGTTGTCTTTCTTTTGCTTCGCGATGCAGGCTTCCGCATCTTTATCCAAGGGACGAATGACCTTAGTGTCCCCGTAGCTGTTCAGGTTCTCGACCTTGTAGTCGCAGCCATCGTAGGTCACAACTTCTGGGCCGATTGCCTTCTCGATGGCTTTGACGCCTGCGAAAACGGGGTAGACTGCGATTAGGCAGCCGAGGAGGACGTATGCTCTGATCTCGTCGCCGCTCATCGCATTAACCCCCGACCATGGGTATTGACATCAGTCGCGCCTTGGGACAACAGGACATCCACCGCTACGCGAGCGTGGAAGCGAGCACCTGCGGGGCTCAGGTTGTACTTGGGGTTGCGAAACTCCTTGATCTTCTCGTTCAGAAGTTTGTGGCGAAATTGCCGACGTGCTGCCTTGCGTGCGCCATCACCGCGATGTTCCACTACGCTTTTTTCTCTCATACTTCGAAGACCTCCGCTTTGTACTCTTGTTGCCTCGAACCCATGTTTACTCTTTCGTGCGGGTAGCCATAAGGATAACACACCACGTGCGTTTCTCCAAGAAAGTATTCCGCCATTCCGTGCGTGTGCCCGTGAAACCAGTATCTCGGCTGCTTAGATTCGATCAACGTCGTCTCATCCGATGTGAAAAAACGATTGAGCGGACTATTGAGGAACTGTGGCGGCGTGCTGCGGGAATGCGGTAGATGATGGCTCAGCACCACGGTCTGAGGAGTCACCAGCCGCGTTGCGGCCTCGCGGAATGCGACGTTCTCCTCGTACACCCACTCGCGAAACCCTTTAATCACGACGAAATCCGACATGAGACTCTCGTACAACTGATTCAAGGGCTGGTTAGGAAACCACATCGTGCCGCCGAAGAAGTGGATGCCGTCGATGGTCACGTCGCTATTTTGCAACCAGACGAAGTTCTTCGGCATGTACGACCTGAGAACAAATTCCGCTCGCTCGCGGGTGCCGCCGTAGTATTCGTGGTTGCCCGTGACGTAAAGGACGTGCCGCGCTTTCTTGCTCAGGAAGTCGAGCACGTCCCTGACGTTCTTTGGGTGCTGGCGGCAGGGGACGACGATATCTCCGGGTAAGGCGAGGAAATCCAGATCGGGGGCGAAGTCCATCCGCTTGAGAACGGACAGCGGCATGTCATAGAACTCGGTGTGTAAATCCGAACAAATTTGTAATTTCACGAAGACCTCATATAAACCAGAACCTTTTCTAGCTCTTCGACTGTCGCATTGTTTTTCAAGAAATTTGCTCGGTATGAGATAACTCTGACGTTGTTGGGCACATACCCCTCACTACTTCTAATACGGTCTAACGAGGGGGAATTGGAGCCTGCACGTCCTTTCATTTTGTATAGCGGAATCCCGAGAACGGGGCATGTTTCGGGTATGGTGATGTCTTCCTTAGCGAGAGAAAATTCCATACCGTTCTTCTTCGCCCTTGCCCGAGTCCAAGTCAGCATTGTAGTGATGGAGCTTCGTGAGCCACTGCATCCCCGACACCATGATTGCAAGCCGTCCGCTACTGAATGACACTCATCAAAATCTAAACTGGGTTTGTTGAGATTGCAATGAGGACAATGCCGAAATTTTGTTTCATCATAGGGATTGTGGGTACGCCAGTAGGCTTTATACTTTCTGGCGGTCTTCCTTTGACTCATTCGAGCGGCATCGGTACTTTCTGCCCGCCATTGTTTTGTACTTTCGCCCTGACATAGTTTACAGCGGGACTGCTTCCCAAACCGACCTCGGGGATCGTCATAGAATTCGGCCAATTCTTTTGGGGTTTTACATTTCGTACAGGTCTTGGTCATAAAAGAACTCTATATGATTGTAGCGCATAACATATAGAAATGAAAGTCGGATTTCAACTATAGGAATCATAGGTATGACGCTATGCTGGATGGGTTGCGGTCGGGAAGCCAAGTACGGGGGTGGGAGAGAGCAGCCTAGATGCTGCAAGATGACATCCGCTTGCCCGCAGTTCAAGGCTCGGACGATGGCTGGACGGCGGGGCACCCGCAACTGGGGCTCATTCGCCGCTGGCACGTCCCGTTTCTACCGCTCAATTCTCGGGAATGCCAAAACCAAGCGATAAAATTTGGTAGGGTATAAGGGAGTCGAACCCTTCGTCATCTGATTGAAAGTCAGAGGTCCAAACCGATAGACGGATACCCCACAGCTTAAACTCTGCGGTTGTTGTCCACAATCCCTGCAAGGACAGCGACCTTCAACCGCTTTGGGACTTGGCTGTACCAAAACCCACACACTTCACGCTTGCAGGCGTTGCTGTGCGAGCATCACAGGTATTTGCCGTATTTCCTGCCAGCCTAGAGGCATTGCCCCTAATCTTGGTACGCCGTGTTGGACTCGAACCAACGGTCTCTACCTTGTCATGGTAGCGATTTAGCCGCTAATCTAACAGCGCACTGGTGTACCCGAGAGGGATCGAACCTCCGACCTGCTCCACGCGCCTCTTTCGAGGCTGATGGAAGCCGCTCTGCCAGTTGAGCTACAGGCACAAAAACTTGGTGGAAAGGAAACCCCGGCAAGGATTTTACACCGCCTCATGATCGCGGCAACCCACCCATGAGTTTATGAAGTTTTGATAAACTCCCTAAACTCGGTAACCTTGGTGTGGCTTGGACTGCATTTCACGTCCGACCCCTCCCCCGTTAATGGGAGTGCTCTGTTCCTGAGCTAAAGCCAACATCTGGTGGACCTAAGGGGAGTTGAACCCCTGACCTCACCGTTGCGAACGGTGCGCTCTCCCAACTGAGCTACAGGCCCGAATCGTAATCTTTCGCCCAACGGACGCCTTCACGTTGGCTGTTCTTTGGCGGCGTCAAACGTAATTGGCATCCCGCCTCTGGTGCATCGGCTACGGGGACGAAATAAATCTTCCCGAGTTCCGCAACGTGCACCGCAAACATCTCCGCGTCGTTTCGATAACTCTTACGCGGGCAATTTCGTGACTGACTACAGGTGTTGAACCGAATAACCGTGCGGTTCTTGCTCAACCGCCCCTTCTTCACCTGAATCCGCGTAACGCTACCGTTGTCATTCAAGGTCACCAGATCGTACCGCTGGGCGTCCCCGAATGGGATCAAAACGTTCTCATCGTTCTTCACTAACGCAGCCAGCACAGCGGCTACAGCCACGTTTCCTGCTTTTGAGCTATTCATCGCTCTATTCTACCACACTTGGTGCACCTTGCAGGATTCGAACCTGCGACTCCCACCGTGTGAAAGTGGTACTCTGGCCGCTGAGTTAAAAGTGCTCAAACTTGGTAGCGTTGATGGGAGTCGAACCCACCGTCATTGCATTGAGAGTGCAAGGTCCAAACCGATAGACGGCAACGCCACAATAAAATTTGGTGGACCTAGTGAGATTTGAACTCACGACCTTTTCCATGCCATGGAAACGCGCTCCCAACTGCGCCATAGGCCCAACTTACCACTCAAAATCTTTTGCGTTAAAGCTTGGAGCGGGCGACGGGATTTGAACCCGTGACCTCATGCTTGGGAAGCACGCATTCTTCCGCTGAACTACGCCCGCGAACAACGCCAAGAACTCTTCACTATGTCCATTCATGCATGGACGCCTTTCGGTCGGTCTCTGCCCCGGCTTTCGCCGCTTGGCTTATAGGCAGATGTTAATCTTGGAGCGGACAGCGGGGCTCGAACCCGCGACCTCATCCTTGGCAAGGATGCGTTCTACCACTGAACTATGTCCGCACTACGTGTGTCCCAGTCGGTCGGCTTTCGCCACAATTGATTCGGGTTTCCCGGAACCAACGCCCCTGTCGGGGATCGAGTCTCGCAGCCGCAGCTACAGCGTTTTTCACTTTCGTGTCCACGCGGATCACACAACTTATTCGTGTTGAACCTATAGCCGGGATTCTGTCGCGGACGACCATTCCTCTAGGCGTTGCATCGCTACAACGCTCAAGCACCCTACCCGCTGATTACCCGCCTCTTGCGAAGCGAACGGATCGAACACAATCCTGCTCAGCCTATTTGGGCTTGCTGCACGTGGAGATTGCTCGTTTCACCCGAACTGAATCGGCTCGTCTCTGTAGCTCTAATCGTCAACACCCTTGCGGGTGCCGCCCAGCCGTTAGCTGGCACGCTGTTCTTTGCAGTCCCGAACTTCCTCCCCTGCGCTCAACACCGGACTTGGTTGGGAAGGCTTTCGCCAACGCTTCCAAGCACAGGACGTATATCTACGCAGCGGCGGTCGTCCAGTTCAACACAAATTTTCAAAGACCTAATATACAATGCGAAAGCTGACTTTCTGCCTCTAAAGCCCAATATACTAGGCTTTAATCTTGGAGCACCCGGTCGGTGTCGAGCCGACTCAGTAGTGGTTTTGCAGACCACCGCGTTCCCGTTTCGCCACGGATGCAAAAACTTGGCGGTGACGGGGGGATTTGAACCCCTATATTCTCCCGTGACAGGGGAGCCCATTAGCCAGTTATGGTACGTCACCAAAATTTGGCGGGGACGACGGGATTTGAACCCGCGATCTCTTCCGTGACAGGGAAGCATGTTAGACCGGGCTACACCACGGCCCCGCATTACAAAACAAAACTTGGAAGCGGCGGCGAGAATCGAACTCGCGAATAAAGACGTTGCAGGTCTCGACCTTACCACTTGGCTACGCCGCTATCTTTCTAAAATTGGTGGACACGGGGAGATTCGAACTCCTTCTTTCTCGTTGCAAGCGAGATGCATTCCCAGTTATGCTACCGGCCCATTTTTGCTGGCTTCGCGACACTCTTCAACGTGCCGTGAGTCAGATCAAACTCTAATTGCCGAACCACCATCTTGTCCATCTTGTCGAGGACTTCATCCTCGGTGTCGGCAGTCGCAACTAATCCCAACGTGGGGTGCCATGCTTGGAAGCCCCAATCCTGTTTCTCAACCTCTACGGTCGTGACCAGTTTTATGATGCGTGATCTGTTGCGTTTCATTCTTTCAATCCAATCTTGGTGCGCCGGGTGGGACTCGAACCCACGATAGTCGTCTTGTAAGGGCGATGCTTTAGCCGCTAAGCTACCCGCGCAAATTTTACCGCAAAAACAAAAAGGACGCTCTGCTTGAGCGTCCTCGGAAACCGTTGATTTGGAAGTTGTTACTCTCCAAACCCTCCCGAGGACACCATATCTCCTACCGCCGCCGCGCCAGCGGCGACAGTACCGCGTTCGGCTGCGCTACAAGCGGCGACCGTCACGATAACACCTGCGTTTTGGAGAATGGAGTTCATAAGCGTCTCTATTTACAATACTCGGTATTCAGGAAACTTGCAACAACTATTTTTCAGAAAAGAGCTAGAGCCTATGTCCTGCACCCTTGCGGGAAAACTAAGCGGACAAACGCCGTCTCCGACCGACCTAACGCGAGGGCATGATCCCCGTTCGCTTATCGGCTCCCTTGCCAGTGCAGCTTCATCAGGCGGATGAGCGCCAACTGCATCGGCGAAACTTGGTGGACCTGAACGGGCTCGAACCGATGACCTCTTCCTTGCAAAGGAAGCGTTCTCCCAACTGAACTACAGGCCCAGACGTTGCAAGTCTTTCAACATGCAACAAATCCCCCAATTCATTCGCATCCCTCAGGACGGTGACACGTGCCTGTGGTCGGGGGTCTGCGGGACATACTCTAAGGCTGTCACGCCCTATCGCCTTTCGGCTGAGCAGCGGTAAACCGCAGGCATACACTAATACAATACCGTAGTCTGGGCATTTTTACAAGCGGGTCGTGACTTCTTTGTAGATGCCGTCTATTCGCTCAACGAATCCGCTGATGCCTGTGTGCTGCTCCAGCCAGCGAGTCGTCTGGTTGCCCTTGCGGGCGTCCATCAACTTGTGCAGCCGAAGCGCCAGCGTGCGGGCCTTCTTCTCGTCACCGCATGTGTGCCGCACGTACTCATGGCGCGGCGAAGCGTCGTAGTTGTAGACCAACAGGTTGATGTAAATTTTGTCGCTCTTCATACGTCCCCCGCTAAGTCGCGATTCAGTTCGTCCAGCAACCAAGAGTCGTCCTCGCGGGCGGGCGTCCAACCGAACAGGCGCTCCAGTCCCGTGTCGAACATGCCGCCCTGCCAGCACCGAAACGTCAGGTACGCGGCGAGCACTACGAACCATGCGACAAACTTCATCCGACTTTACCTCCTGCGCCGACTTCGTAGTTGATGATCGCCTGAACCAAATCTACCCGCTTGCGGCGATCTGCCCAATCGACGTTGTACTGCCGCTCAACCCGCCGAAACAGCCTGCGGAGTTTGCGGAAGGTCATCGCTGTCAGTTCCTCTCGCCGCTCGCCGATAGTCATTGGTTCTCCTGTCTAAACTTTGGGGCACTCTGGTTTCATCCAGAGCGGCGTGAGTCCCCGCCGACCGATGGGAAGCGTAAGATTTCAGCCCTACGCTTTACAGCGACGGTTACACCCGCCGCTAACCCGAACTTTGGGGCACGCTGGTTTCTGCCAGACGTGTCACGCATCCCCGCCGACCGTTAGGGAACATTTGCGAAGAGAACGACCTCAGCCCAATTGTTCTCTCCGGGCTCGTCCGTGTCGTTCCAATCCTCGCGTTCCCAATGTGTGTCGTCTTCACGACCGTTCCACAGCTTGTTATCGCGGACCTTGGTCACGCGAATGTCTCGTACTGGACGCGGCCCCCATTCGGCATCGCCGCGAAGGACTGGCGTCTCTGGGGAAAGTTCTCCGCGCTCGACGCGAGCCTTGAGAGCCTCCACCTGTTCGATCAACTGCCCGAGATTGATTCCAGTGTCCATTTTGATTGACTGGCGGCGATCACAGGGACTTCACGCTCCCACCTTGTCCGCGAGTAATGGAGGCTGGCCTAGCCTACTCACGTGACGCCTTGGTCCTGTAGACCGCTGCTAGTAAATCAAAGTGTGGGGAGGGCGGGAGAAGCGACGAAGCGCCAACACTAGCTGCCTCGCTTAATCACAAGGCCGGGAACCCGACTCCCGTCCGTCGCTTCTCCCAAATGTTGTGGGTCGGTTGATTGCCGACCAGTTGAATGTGCTTTCCGAGGCCGTAGCCTATTAGAGGTCGAGTCGTTCAGTTCGTGCCCATTGTGTCCACCCCTCAGATGGTTACGCTGTCGCCTATGTCGGTAATTTCACAAGCCGTGCGACACCGCGCCTGTTACTTATACCCCGCTCCACCATGTCCCCTAGATAGCCTCCAGTCGAGTTTTTCTCGCTCTCGGAGATCGTCAGGGCTTGTGCTTACGCGGGGGCTATCAACGATTCCATTATACCAAACCCCGGGGGCGAATCGCTAGGAATCTGAAACTATTTTTTCGTGGTGCCGTCCGCCAGCGGGGTCAACTTCCAGTTCGCGACCAGTGCGTCGTGGAACTGGATGTCACCCTTGAGGCTGCTGATCTTGAACTCGGTGCGGTCCATTTCGTTCTCGCGGATTTCGTTGTACTCGCGGGTGCCCTTGTCGAACGTCTCGGTGGTGACCAGCGGCTTCTTACCATAGCCCTGATAGGTTTCCTTCGTGCGTTCGAGGGTCGGCATGGTGCTGTTCTTCAACGATTTCAGGTATTGCTGTGCGGACTTGAGCGCGGGGCGAAGGTACTGCGCCAACCACTGCTTGTTGCCTTCGCACGAGAACTCGTAGGGCAGGAACGCGCAACCGAAGCAGCTACCGATGCGGTAGCCAGCGTGGTTGTATTCCGACATCTGGTAACCGTGGTGAACCATCTGCTGCTCGGCGGTGAGTTTCTGGCGGTTCTGGCAGATGGTGCAGATGCCCGTGTTGGCGATCTCTTCCGCGATCTGCGCGGCGGTCTTATTGGTGACGTTCGGCTTGCGACCCTTCTTGATGATCGGCTTGAAAGACTTCAAGAACTGGAACAACTCGTTGATCTTGTCGAGGGTCTCAATGTAGTTCACGAGGCCGGCAGTCTGATCGGCGATGGGCAGCTTCTTCAAGCGGCGTGACAGCTTGGCGGCTTGGTTCATGCTGAAAGCGTAACCGATGTCGTGGCGGGGATCGGACGAAGGCAGTTCGCGGCGGATTTCGCGGGGCAGTGCGTCGTCAGCGGAAATGTGCTGCGCGTGCTCACAACCGCTCGAAACGTAGGACTTCGCATTGATGAATTCTTGGTTGTAGATTTCGCCAGCGGCGAGTCCAGCTTCCAGAGTCGCGAGGGCGGCTACGAAACGGTCGCCCTGCGTGAAGGCGGAACGGATGTAGGGGGTGCTGAAGGTCACCGTGATTTTGTCTGTGTTAATCATACCCCTATTATACCCCGAAACTCGTTGAAATCGCTAGGAATTTGGGTATTATCTGGTATGACAGACCAACGCAAAGAGTACGCCCTACGACTGGAAGCCCTTGAAAACAGGGTATTTGCGGTTGTGAAGAAGGTAACCGACCGCACTGACCCCGAAATGTTACTAAAGGTTGGGGCTCCGGGAGACGAATACGACCCGATTTCCCGACGAATTGCCGAGGGTTGGGTGCATAACGGACGGGGGCGGGTGGGTGAGACGGGGCTGGCTCATATCATCGCCCTGCAATGGCACTATTCCTTCGGCGATTGGACGAAGCCCGTACCGTTTTTCTCCGTGTATTTCGAGATGGCTAAGGAAATGCTCCCGCTAATGCAGTGGGACGCCCCCGAATCAACCACTCACTAGGCCCCCGCGAGGCGTGGGCGGCACATCCAAAGCGTTCGCGATCAGGACGGACGGCAGTTCACACTCCACGAACATGATCTGGCTCGGACAGAGCAGGATGAACTTGCCCTTATCCGGTTGACGAAGCATACCCACCTGTGCATACTGGTTGAGCATACGCTGCATCACAAGCATTTGCTGCTGTTCGAGTGTGATGTTGGGGTCGTTTACGTAGGGAGCAGTGATCTCTTGAGTTTCTGTCTCACCATCCACTCTGGTGATGAGGAACGTCAGTTTGATTTCCATAAAACCTCTAATTCATGCTAAGCTCGCAAGCCCCTCCAGCACAGGCGGGTTCATGCGTGCCCGTAGTCATGTCTTCTGTTTCGTAGCTGGGAAGAAGCGCCCAATCGAGGACGGGCATTTTCTCCCTGTGTTTTTGATACTCAGTTTCGGTGATTTCCGTGTTCGGGGCCTGCTTGTAGATGTGATCGGAGTGGGGCTGGAAGCTCACGCCGCCCATCACATCGAAGTGACCGTAGACCCAAGCACACACGTCTATCCACTCGTGCTGCCTCACATAAATTGTACATGAGGGGTTGTGCTCTGTCCAGTGCTGTTTGTACGTGAGGTACAATTCGAGTTGCTGGATTGCGTTGAGATCATTCCGGCAGAGGGTCGAGGCTGGAGCTTCCAACGGGAAGTAGAAGATATCCACATCGTTCGGCTTGTCTTTTTCGGGTTCGTTGACAACACCCATCGCCTTCAGGAACGTGCCTACCGGATTCTTCCTGTCCTCGCGGACGCCTCGCCAAATGTAACGCGAGTAGCGAGTGTGAATCCCGGGCGAACAATCGACAAGCTGACTCACGGTGCCGCTGGGTTTCACGCAGGTGATCGCTGCTGGCACAGGGATGCCGAGCTTGCCCGCCCACTCTGTGGCTACTTCGATGGAATACAAACGAAGCTCATCGAGCAGTGCTTCCAGTGCTGGGCCGTTCGTGCTCATCATCTGGTTGTCCATGATGCCAGTCAAACTGACGCCGAGGAGCCGCTCCTCCTCGGCGTTCTTTTGCCATTCCTTGCGTAAGTAGCGGAACTCAGTCAGCGTGGACTGAAGGCAGCCAAGAATGACAGCGCGGCGAATCTTTTGCTTGATGGTTTCTTTGGTGTCGTATGGACGGCAGACCACTTCGGTCAGGTTGCAGAAGCCTTTGGGACGCAGAAGAATTTCAGCGCACGGGTTCAATCCGAAATCGTAGTAATTCCCCTTCTCGTCTTTGACCGCACGGCGACCGTTCTTCGCCACGTGCTTGCGGGCACCCTCGCGGTTAAACAACCCACGCTCGCCAGACTTCGACTCGATCAGGGTGAGAAATTCCTTCATGAAAACTTCCACGTCGGGCTTTTCCGTGTAGGCAACGGAGTTGTTTGCAAGCCGACGCCACGGAGTTGCATCGTCATCATACCAACGCCCGTTCTTGGCGTTACGCATACGGTCATCACTCAGGTTTGAGAGCGAGATCATAGCCGACCGCCGCACGCCGCCACAGACCACCACGTCGGCGATCATGCACATTAAGTCGTGGCATTCCAATGAGTTAAGCCTACGACCAGCGGCGTTCTGAAAGACCTTTACGGTGAATCTGAAGAGCCTATCGAGGGGCTCCGGGCCGCTCGCTCGCCCGCCAAAAGTCTTCAGAATTGAGCCTGCGGGTCGCACGGCGGATAGGTCCCACGTAGGGATCAGTCCGCCGTACAGCAAGCTGATGAGTTGGCGAAGCGACGACGCCCACCCGATCTTGGAATCCCGAACCTTAATGATGGTGTCGGTGGGGTAAAAAATCTCGGCGATCTCGGGCAGTTTGTTGACGTGTTGGCGTTCAACGCTGAAGCCGACGCCAGTGCCGCACATACTGATGTACATCGCCTCGTCGAAAGCTCTAGGATCATCGACGTTGATATAGGAGCAATTGTAACCAGCGCAGTTGTCCTTCTCCAAAGCCTCGCCTGCGGTCATGAGGGCTCGCATGGACGGCATGACTTCCATGTCAAAGATGGCTCGCTCTAGTTCTGCGGCGGTTGCTTCGCGGTCGGGCTTGGGAATGCGGGGCGTGAAGAAGTTGATGTAGCGATGAACTGTTTCGTCCCAGTTTTCTCTTCGGTTTAGTTCTGGTATCCAGCGGGCATAGCGAGACTTATGAATATACTGTTGGTACGGCGTCATGAAGGTTCCTTACGAGGTCGGCTGCGGCTTAAAATTGTTTACTCGATGTATTAGCTTTCGAGATTGGGTGAACGGGTTCACAGGCGTTTTTCATTTAGCCTGTGTTAATGGGTTTTTCGTTGAGGCGTTTTTTCGTTTTCGCAGTGGTGTTGGGAAATTTATTCAATCTTCGGATTCAAGTCCAAGAAACGGGCTTTACCGGCCGCTGGGGTGACCAACGCTTCGATGCGGCGTCGAGTCCCCTCGGCGTAGAGGTTAGCAGCCTCAAGGTCTTCCTTCCTCAGGTTGCCTGCAATGCAGAATTGGCACTTGCCGCGAGCTTTGTAAATTGCGTTCAAGATGTTGTACGACTCCTCCATGCGGAACGGGGTTTTTCTAACCTTCTCGAATTCATCGATGATAACGGTGAAGAACACCTCGTCAGCGATCATCGCTTCAATCTTCCTTACGGTGAGGATGGGGATGGGACCGTCGTGGTACTTGAACCGTTCGATTTGATCCATCAACTCGGAAGCGTTCACGTAAATGACGGGTGTGTACCCCGGGACATACCTGCGTTGAGCATAGCCAAAGGAATTGGCGGGGTGACGAAACACCGCTTCGCGGAAGAGGGCGGACATGATGGTGCTCTTACCGCACCCACTCGGACCAAAGATAGCGAAACTACCTGCGGGGTCGCTCTGTACAAGTGCCAGTAGCTTCTGCTGGCGTTTATCAGCTAGAAAGGGCGTGACCATGGGGCTTGGCTTCAAATCCGCCAACACGTGGCGGTCAGGCTCCGAGATCGTGTCCAAGTAGTATTGCATCCTATCGTCAGCCATTAAATTTCCTCGTGTTCAACAGCGTTGGGAACGTGGACAATCCTCTTTTTCCTTCGCTCTTCCAAAAACTTGTACTTTTCATCACCCTTCATCTGCCCCTCGATAACTTCGAACTTCTTCACGAAAAATCCCATCACATCCAGTGTCCCTTTAGGGTTGTAGCCCGATATGACTCGGGCCCAAAACGGACTGTGGGTACAGCCATATTCCATAACTCGAAGAATTACATCGTAATCCCGATTGACAAGGAGCGGTTCCAGCTTAGCTGCCCATGTCCGCCCCGTGGAAACATCCACACCCGAGAGATTCAGGAAACCCGCGAACTTGACGGCTAACCTCTCGGCTGGGGTAAGAGGTCTTTTAACCGCTACTTTTTCGCAACGGCAAGGCAGGAACCCGCAGGTCTCGCACCATTTGTCGTTAAGCGTCATTTTTCCCCCTGAACCACATAAGGACTAATACCAACCCGCGAACTCGTGTAGGGGTGCTCGATGGTGGAACATTTAGAGCAGGGGTAGGTCCTGCACTTCTGCCATTGCTCAAAAGCCCCTCGGTCGGAGTCGGAGTCGAAACCCTTAAGCATGTCGTTCATGCTGAACCAACGGAACTTCCCCATTTTATGGGTCTGATTCCAATACCAAAATTCTTCAATGTCCCTGATGTTGAGGTTGCGGTCCTGAAGCAGGGTCAGGGCTTGGAACTGTCTCCTCAATTTAACGACAGGGGTGGATGGCATCAGGGCTAACAGGAATGCCAAAAACTCTTCCTTCGTTTCGTCCGAGAGCGAACTTGACGAGTCGGTGTCGTCGGGGGCGTTAGCCCCAGCATTACTCACTAACTCACTCACTCGTAACATTCCTTCACCCTGACATTCATTAGGGTCTTGTATTATTGACATTACTTCTGGGGCTATTTTTTGGCCCGCGTCGGGAACCCAATTTTCGGCCTGCGACGGGGGGGTAATAATCGGGCTACGGTGTTCGATGACACCGCAGTCCAATTTTTGGTCCTCGGTAGGCGTACCGTAGCCCAATTCTTGGTCTACGGGTCCTTCACCGAGACCCATATTTAGGTCCACGGTCGGGTCCTTACGGGAGACCAAAATTTGACTCGGAACCGAACCACGACGTACCTTAAAGACGGGGACGGAGAAATGTCCGTGTGGGGTTCTTTTCTTCCTCACCAGAACCAACCAACCGTTATCCGTCAGCCACTTACGGTTTGCTTTGATGGTGTTCCGACTTAGGTCACACTTTTCCATCAACGTCTCGATGCTAGGCCACGACTCTCGTCGATCCTTACCCTCACATTTATAGTGATACATCCAGATTTTGAACGCGGCTGGGGGCATGAGGAAACATTCCTCACGATCACTATAGAATGGTCGATACGGTCTACCCATTGTTAGCTCTCATCTTCCAACCCAACGTCGATGATTTCGCTTCTTGTGGTGGGAGTCGCCCCGGTGTGGGAGGTCTCGTCATCCGCCATGAACCGCTCTTTGGGGGTGTTATCTGAATTGGAATCTGAGCCAAGTTTTTGAACCACTCGACCAGACCCCGCAAGAATCTCCATGAGTGCCATAGGTGGGCGTTTACCTTTTCTCACCTTGAGAGTCTCCATGTAAAGCTCGAACTTCCATTTCATCGTTTCATCGGAATACACCGAAAAGATGTAATCCATATCGTGTTGATACTCGGAAAAATTGGCGATGGCGTTGAGATCGTAGAATGTGCTCACGCTTTTGTTCGCACTGCTACCCTCCCCTTTGGCGTCGTTTTCTTTCTCCGAAGCTGCTTTTTTCGCCGCTTTGTTCGCTTCACGGTTGACCTGCATTGGTGTCACGACCACAAGCCCTCGGCCGTTGTGGTAGTTACGAGTGAGAATCTGCGTCTTGTGGATGGTGTCTTTAGTTTCCTGATCGCGAAAGCGGGAATCCCCCACCGAAGCAAATCGGGCAAGATAGTCGATCACTGCAAACTGGTAGTTCCCTTGGTCGGCGAATGCCTCCAAGTAGCTGACGAATGCCTCGAACGAGTTGATGTTCACACTGGCTTGCACGTCGAGATGCCCCGGGAGATTGACGTTTGTTTTCATTTCCCGTAGGATGCGAGCCATGTGCGCTCGGACCTCGGGTGAGATTACGATACCCGACTCATCATCTCGTGCCAAATCCCAGTCCGACAATGAGGGTAGCTCGATGCCACAATCCTCGTAGTCTTCGTGTGAAGCGTGTAGGAACGCCATGAACTCCCAGATTTCGAGAGGCGCATGTTCGAAGCTGATGTAGAGCCCGTTAAACCCCTGCTTCAACCAATTGTAAACAATGGTGTTGAGGACGGTGGTCTTACCATCACCACTCATTCCGGCGATGCCGACAAAGCTTAGGTTTTGCGGTCCGATGATGCACGCTTTATCTACGTGGGGCATCAATGTTTTCATGCGGGTTGCGGTGGATTCTCCCACCAACCGCTTGTCTAGGGAGTCAGCAACACTGTCGATGTGTTCATGCAGCCAGCCAGACTCGATTTCGGTCTCGGTGTAGACATCATCCATGAGTGCTTTGAGCATCATGGCTTTTGCGTCTTTTGTTCCGCTGGGGTCCTTGAACTTCCCGACCTGCTTCGTCGGACCTGAGTTGACGATTCCCTCGAAGTGCTGTCCGAGGAAACGGTAATGATCTTTCTCAGCTTCCTTGATGACGTTTTCGATCAGGATGTTGATGTCGGAGATGGACTTCAAGCGGGTCTCGTCGATGTCGTTCAGGCCTTTAAGCGCGGCGACTAAAGTCTCCGACCAACCCATTCGAAGCTCGTGTTCTTCGGATGTTTTTACGAAATCGCGGAGAGCGTTTTTGTTTGGTGGGAGTTGGTGAAAGCGTTCCGAGTATTGGATGATGATGTCGAGAATCTTGTAGCACTCGTCATCGTCCTGTTTTGTCCAGTTGCAAATTTTCTTTAGAGGTTTAATGTTTTTGCGGAGGGTATCGAGCAGGGATTGATCCCCAGAGAGAAGGCGGTATACCAATACGTCGATTTTTACTTCGTTCACAAACACGTCCTTTTACAACCGAATTTAGCGGTTTCGGGTTTTTAGCGAGAACACCGTCCTTTTTCGAAAAAGTGGGGGTGGAAAGGGACGGTAACCACCCCCCACGAACTCGGTCATCAACCATCAGACCGAGACGCATGTACTTGCTTAATACCAGCTTTTCGGAGCAAGTTCGGCGTATTAAACTACTGGTGATGATTTCACCCATTTGCGCTTTGCGTTTGAAAGGTATATGGACAACACAGTCGAGGTCAAGGTTCTCAAGTACCAGTTCTGGTTCCGGCCTATTCACTGGCGTGAAGAATTCGGGATCAAAGCAGACCCCAAACTCGACCGCAGGAGACAACTCCTCGCCTACGCTTTAGCGGAGATATCCGTAGCGAAAACCAGATTGAAAATCAACAACATGGCAGAAGCGATCAAGGTGTTCGCCGCCATCCCGGTATCGATCATCGACCGCATTTTTACGGTGTACAAAGGCAGCCTACCAGCCCCTTGCATTTTCAAAACCATGGGGTTGTACAGAGCCCCGGAGCCTCTCAAATATTCCCGTCGCGTCGAGCAGGAAATTAGAAATCAAGAAGACGAGGCGTTCCGTCGTGCCGAAGAGTTGCTCGAAAATAAATATGGTAAGGAAGAACTTCGGGAGACCCGGGAGCTTGAGGCGGCGATCTTGAAGGGGTCGAAGCTGCGCGGAGCTACGAGAGCCACACCCGATCCTAGCGACGAGGAAATCAATGGCCGCCGAAAAGGTTAACCGAGCGGTGATGGGGGGTCAGTTTGAAGCCGCCCCCAAACGCCGACCACCAAACCTGCGCCGTTCCTTGCCCACGGGTAAGGAGATGCTGGATCGAATTCAGAGCGGGGAGTATAAGCCCGCCCCCACGGAATATCTTGACGCCGTGCGAAAGCAGGTGTCGGAAAATATCGAAGAGCTTCTTGAGATGGGGGCCCGCATACGCCCCTTGATGAACGGGGATAGACAAATCGGTTGGGTGAGGGGGGTCCACCCATCGGAGCGCAAGCAGCTTAAACGCTGGATCAAGAACCCAGACGATTTCATCCTCAACATGATCCTGTTGGGCACCTCCTTCTCTGCCCCGGAGGTCGAGATGATGTCTTCCGTTGAGGTGTATGAGTTGATCGAGATCATCCGTAAGATGACCGATTACGACATGTCCCTATCGCCGTACATATCCGCGTTTTCTTGCACTCAGATGTCGGAGACCTTGTGGTTTAGCAAAGGGGTAAAGCTCACCAACTACGAAAACCGAACAATAACCATGCCCGATGGCAAGCGGATACAAATCGCCAACCCACCCGATCAGGTGCGAACGTGGGCGAGCCTCTGTACCTACCGTGAGCAAGCGAAGAAGCGGCTGGATGAGAACTGGAATGCCGTGCTCATCGTCCGCCCACAAGTGGGTAAGGGTGCCGAGCCAGTAGTGGCGGACCTGAAGCGTGTCGCCCGAACTTTGGAAACGGACTCCATGGACCCGTGGGCTCGAATCGTCAAGAACGAAGAGAAGAAAACGGACGATGGGTGGGCGCACGGCGGCGGTTCGTCAATGGAAGAGTTGCTGCGAGAAATGAACGCCATGATTAGGGGCGACAAACACGAAAGGGTTATGGACGCATGGGGGGTACAGATGGAAGCTGAAGAGGAAAAACGACTGAAGAAGATCGACGAGGTTCGTAAGGAGCGCAACACTACCGGACGCGCTGGTGTAGTTGACGAGCGTGTGGAGTATTTCACCGAAGCGGAGATGCGCGAACGTCAGGCCGCCCTCAAAGCGGGGAAACTACCCCCAGTCAAAGAGCGCATCAAGGAGCGCGAACGCCGGGAAACTGTTGAAACCAATGTTTCTAAGCTCCGTAGGTACAGAAATTAAACAGCGATTCTCAAGTTTCAACCTGCGGGTTGGATTATCAGGAGGCAGTCATGCCAACGAGCAAATGTACGGTCACGCAGGACGATGGGTGGGGTCACGCCCTCGAAAGCACGACAGTCAAGGAGGACCTGAAGGAGCTTCAGGGCTACCTTGACGGCACGGATAAGCACGAGCAGGTGATGCAGAAGCTCGAAGAGCAAGTCCAAAATCAAAACTCGACTAACCAGTCGAATAACCAGTAACTTAGGAGCGTTTTGTGGAAGAGCAAATTAAGCAACAGGCTGAGCAAGTCACACAAGCACAGGCCGAAATTGTCTCTCATTCAGAAGAAAGTCTTCTTTCTTTGGACGATATCGTCGCTGATCTAAAAGGGTTCGGGATCGAGGACCTCGAAGAGATCATCACGATCAAGATGAAGAACGGCAAGAAGGTCGATCTTCGCGTCTCAAACATCCCAACGACCGACGAAATGCAGTCGTTGCTGGCGGTGGAGGGGCAAAAGGGCTACATCTGGGTCAAGTCGGTGAAGATCGAAATTCTGTCCCGAGCCATTTCTTGGGTCAATGGAAGAAGCCTTCGCAACCTGACGCCCGAACAGCGGCTCGTAACCGACCCGACCGCCAAAGACGACGATGGAAAGCCGATCAAGGCGATCCGGGATATTCAGGTCGTCTTCCGAAACCTTCTTAAGGGGTGGGGGGAAGAAATCGTTGAAGTTCTCTGGAAGATTCTCATGACTCACTCTCAGAGCATTGAGGATCGATTGAAGTTGAGCTTGCCGGAATCCGCTCTCATGACCGAAGTCGAGTCTCGCCTGATGGAACAAGCGCGACAGCAGATCGACGCGGCGACAGAGCAGATCATCCAAGAGTCCGTGGCGAAGCTATACGACCCAGAGATTGACGGGGCGCTTCCCACTGAAGAAAAGAAGTAAGTAAATGGGTGGATTCGGTGGAGTACCTCCGGGCGGTGGTGGTGCCCCTCCAGCAGGAGGGGGCGGGAATCCTCCGTCTGAATTTAACGTCATGCGCGACTTGGGTGATTCAATTGAATCATCGAACGCCGCCAAAGTCTTAGACAAGATCGCTCAGGGTCTTGACACATTGGGTCTGAAGGTAGAGACCGCCGACAAGAAAATCCTAAAATTCAGGGACAACCTACGCGGCAGTATCCTCATTGCCGACAATACCACCGAAGCCTTGAAGGTGATGAGCGATCAGACGAAGGAACTCGCCAGAAACTTCGCCCAAAACAAGGGGCTGGGCGCTGCTAAGACGGCATATCAGGGTTTGATCCTGAACCTCCGAGAGATGGCCGTTCGAAACAAAGAAAACTCAAAACTGGTTGCTGGGTTTAATCGCCAGATTGCCAATCTGACAGCGGCAGAACAGCGGTTGTCCAAAGTAACCGAACAATACGGCGACAAGGCCGAGGAAGTATTCAAGGCTGCGGACGGTTGGGTAGAGGTTACAAAAAACATCGCGGCGGCAGCGAAGGAAACGACCCGTTTAGGCGCGGCTGTCAGCAATCTGAAAATGGGTAAGATCGGCACATACGTTGGAGACACAAGGAAAGCTCTGATCGACGCGGGCATCATGAAAGCGGGTAGATTCGAGAAGTGGACGGCTATGGGCGAGGCGGGAATTAAGTTGAAAGAGGCCGCCAAAGCAAAGCGAGAAGCAAACCGTGGCGACTTCATGGGCAGACGCGACATGGCTCGGGCAGCGGTGGAGGACTTGGAGAAGAAGGGTCATATCAAGTTGGCGCGTTCCGCCGATGGTGGCGTCGATTGGGCAAAGATGGCGTCGGATCGTAAGAAAATGGCGAAGGCAGGCGGTGCGGGTGGGACGGGAGACTTGGGGACCACGATGAACCTGCTTCAACAAGCGGGCGCAGCCCCCAAGGGTGGTCTCATGGGGAAGCTAACTGGCGGCGGCGGGCTCGTAGAGAGCGCGGTAGGTACGGGAGCGGAGTTGGCAGGTAAGTTCGCCCTCCCTCTGGCGATTGCCGAAGCGGTCAAGGACTTGATCGTGGCTCTCATCGACAAGAATGCCGAGATGAACAAGCAAGCGGAAACGCTGTCAGGCGGCGGTCTGCTCGCGGGCGCTGGTGGACCGGGCGGCAAGTCCGCTGCGGATACATTCCTCGCGGCTCGTTCGAATTTGATGCCAGCTTATGGCGTCAGTGCTCTAGGGCTCAATTACGACCGAAACATCAAGATGGCGCAGTCGGTTATCGAATCTGGTTACGGCATAGAAGAAATCGGGCAAGGCGGGGTGTTTGGGGATAAGAAGGGAGACTTCGCTCCGGGAACTTTCGGCGAAGTCCAGAAGATGGCCGCTACAACGGGACGTGTGTCAGGCATGGGCGATGCGTCGTCGGTTCAGATGGGCATGAAGTTGCTCACACAGTACCGCGAGTCGATGGAGGGTATGAACACCTTCATGGTGAACATCAATAAAGATTTTCGCATGGCTGGACTTTCCGTAGCAAAGTACGTTTCGATTCTTGAAGAAGTCACGGGACAGTTTGACCGTATGAATAAGTCCATCGATCAGACCTCGGGAGTCTTGCGTGCCCTCAGCATGACCGGACGTAGCACAGCGGAAGACCTTCAAGCAAACATGAAGATGATTCTTGGTGATCCTAAACGCGACGTGGGTATGCAGATATTCCTCAACTCCATGATGAAGCAGCCCGGAGAGGGCGGCGGTCCAAGTCAGGCGGCTGTGAGTGCCAAACAGCAAAACGACATTGCAGACCGACAGGCAACCAACGCTTTCAAAGCCTTGGCTGGACCGGGTGGTCTCGGTATGGATTTGGACAAGGACACTGTTAAGTCAATGCTGCAACAGCCGGGTGGTCGCGAACAATTGAATACGATGATAACGACCTTCCAAGCCAACCACCCCGGAGTTGACGCTAGGAAATTTATTTCCGCTCAAGGGGCTCTCAGCACCGCAGCGGTTGAGACGCAAAGAGCACAGGCGTTGGATCAGTGGTCGAAGGGAAAGATATCGGATGTCGAAATGCAAGCCATTACGACAGGTCTCGGAAAGAGTCCACAGTCTCAGGCAAATGAGAACTTGGCGTCCGCAAAAATGGTCATGAAGTTGGCGGGTATCAATCCCAACAAGTTGTACGAGGAAGGCGGGGCAGCGAATACCCAGTTGTTCGAGCAGGCATCGACGATGGCTGGTCTTTCTCCCACGTTCCTTCGCGATCAGCAGTTGCAATTACAGCAACAGGGTCAGGCTAGGTACAAGGTCGCACTGAGCACCCCCGAGCAGTCGGAAGCCGTATTTAATGCGTTCAAGGATAAGCTCGGGCCGGGCGCTGAGCTACAAAAGAAATCTGACGGAACGATGGAAACTTACAAGGAAGCCCTCGAACGGTGGACTAAGGAGAAAACGGCGGGCGGCTTCGGTGGAAAGTTCCAAGCACTCCTCCGAGGTCAGGACGAGGGGATTGAGGCGGCGTACTCCACAAACGATACTCTCGCAAAGGGGATGGACGACGACAAATTAAAGGCGGAAAAAGATCGTATTGAAGAAGCCGCACGCTCGGCTGGCAGAGTGACGCAAACCACGGCAGACATTTTTGCCAATGCATTTAGCTACTACTTCACTGAGGTGGTGAACGTCCTCGAAAAAATTCGGTTGTACTTCGCCCACTCGAAGTGGTTCGGCGGCGTGTCGGAAGATATGGAGCTTGAGGGCGCGGCATCAGTTAAAAAGGATTTGGCTAAGCTCAACCAAGCCGCTGCCGACAACGATCTCCGAATCGCGGACATTAACAGGCAACTTGAGGGGGTCGATCCAAATGATACCCAGAAGAAGGCCGATCTCGAAAAACAACTAAGGGATGAGCAGTCTAAGAAAGAGGCGTTGGCGACGAGGACAAAGTTTGGCGCAGGTTCCGGGTTGTCTCAATACGACGCGGCTAACTTGGCGGACATAGCAAGGGGAGAAATCCAAGGCGGACAGCAACCCCTCACCGACGCGCTAAAGGAAATGAATGACCAGATGGACACGGCGGGAGATTTCGTCTTAACCCCCGACCAATACGTTCAGCAACAGAAGATGCTCGAAGCGTCTGGAGCCAAGTTGGGCGGTCCGGTAACCGCGAACAATGATGCACAGGGTGCCCCAGTTAGCTACACCGTTCACATCACGCAGTATTCTCACGATACGAACATGCAGACGGGGACGTTGGACGACACTCGGAAGGCGGTGGAAACAGGTGCACCGTCACCGACAGCAGCGCCGACGACTGTTCGAGGGCGACGGATTCCCACCGCACCGCCGAATGGTTAAATAAATGCCGATTCTATCTTCCAACCCGATTGTGGTCTCTCTCGCTAATGCTATTGCTTTGGCGAACGGGTACAACGTTGTGGGCTCCATACCGAACTCTAACAACAATCCGGGCAACTTGAAAAACGGCGATGTGGGTTTTGGTGTGGACAGCATGGGAAATACCATCTATGGGACGCCTCAAATGGGGAATGCGGCATTGCAAGCTCAAGCCGCCCACATCCTGAATGGGGATAACAGCACTTTCAGTTACAATCCCAACAAGACTCCGCTGAGCGTCATAGGACCGATCCTCGTGCCGAATGACACGACTTGGATAAAGAACGTCGCGGCGTCACTGGGCGTTAATCCATCCACGAGACTCGGGATGATCGCCAGTGGAGCCGTCCTCGTCACCCCCGCTCTTCAGATTCTACCAGCCAATAAGCTGACGCTACAGGGAACCCTGCCGGGACAAGTACAGCCGACCGACGCAGCTTCGGCGGGCAACACCGTGCCCGCCCCGCTCGGCTTCAACGTCGGTGCTGCAACGCCCGTCGCAGGTGCGACCGTTTATAGTCCGCAGGCCGTGCAAGCCACTGCCATTTCTCAGAATCTTCAGATCACCGATGCCAGCATGAGCGCGATTCCGTGGTACAGCGATTACAACTTGCTCACGGGCAACCAGCGCGTTCGCAACAGCACGGGCAATTTGGCTAACGGGAGGCTCGTACTCCCCGTGTCGTTTCAAGTTTATTTGAGCCAGTCAAGCAACTCCCTGTTGCTGAACCCCACCACACTTAGTCCAATCACGGTGCAGTTGAACGCCTCGTTGACGAACTACAACATTCTGAGCAAGCACATCTTCAATCGCCAGCCCACGCGCACGGGAATGCACATCACTTTTTGGGGTATGGCTGCCGACACCATCACTGGGACGGCTTCCACGGGCGTTTTCATGAATCAGTTCGGAATCACGGACTATTTCAGCACCGCCAACACCACAGATGACATCGCCACGAAGGTCGGCATGGCGTTTAGCAACGACCCCGATGTGGAGATGGCGGTTGCACAGAACCCAGAAGCGTATCGTGTGGCGGCTCAAGACGCTTTCGTCGAGTTCCTGAAGCTGTTCCAGATGAACGGCAACGTGTGGTACACGGGAGCCACGACGACCGACTCCAACCAGTTGAGTCAATCGCAGGTCGCACCCGCCGTGTGGCAGACAAATTCGGGCGCTACCAACTTTCAACAGAACTCCAAAAACAACGAAGTACGTTCCAAGGGGTACGTTGTGATGGCGTTCAGAAACAATTTGTACCAAGGGTACTTTAAGTCGCTTTCTTGGACGATGGATGCCGAGAAGCCGTTTCAGTGGAACTTCAACTTTGTGTTCCAAGTAGAACTCACGCTCACGGCGTACTACATCCCGTCCGCACCAGCGGTTCCCACACTGACGAATGCTCCGTTAAACAGCCGCCAAACGCCATCACTAGCGTTGCCGAGCCCCGCACCTCCGGGTCCGTCAACAGGATCATAACATGCCAAATCCAAACGACATTAGCGACGTACAGACGCAGGCTGCGGGCGGTAACACCAGCAACTCGGCGAAGACGCTCCCCATTCGCGGTGAGAAGCGCATCCTCCCTGTCCCAATAAATCCGAGCGCGATGAGCGATCAGTTCGAGCAGCTTTATGACCAATCAGGCATGGATTCGCCTGAGGATAAGGGGTACGCAAATACAGGTCGTACTGAGCTTGTCCAGTATGACGATTTTTATGTTCACGCTGCGTTACGCCCGTATGTGGATTACGTGACGATTCGCATTCTCAATCGCGGTCAGTCGGCGTCGGGGACACCAGACTCATCCACAAACGCGACCTATCGGTTTCTCATCAACCCGAGCGAGGTTCAGGTCAGTCGCTCAACGCTGGACGCACAGGCGTTCGCTCGTTCCGGCTGGCAGTTCGGTATCTGGGGTGAGGATTCCGTCCAGATCACGCTCCACGGAAAGACGGCGGGTCAATACTGGGCGTTTGGAATCACGGATCGGTATCAGCAGTACAGTCAATCTTACCGCAATCTGGAACAGCTTCAGATAGTTTTCGAGAACAACGGTTACTGGTTCGAGGGCGAGCAGGCGAATGAGGGACCACTGGCCGCTAATTTCGCACGCCGCCGTATCAAGATGCATCAGGACGTGGAACTCACAGTTGGAAACTTTGTTTGGTACGGCATGTTTGAGCAACTAGAGATTTCTCAGAACGCCGACGCACCGTTTCTTGCAGATTTTAATCTCACGTTTATTGCGTGGAAGGAGCGTTTCCGCCCCACCTCGCCGTACAACAACCAGATCAAGAACGACGTGCAACGTGGGAACGCATATTCTGCCTACCAAAAAGCTATCGACCCTCAGGTGCTCGCACAGGGATTGCCAGCTTCGTCCCGCCTACCGTCGTCATTGGACAACGTGGTAGGCTTGGCACCGCCTCCGACCACTAACGTAAATCCGAACACACCATCGGTAACCACCGCCCAAACCGTGCCCGCGTTGCCGTCTGCGTCTCCGAACACATCCGATTACACACCGACGAGCGTGCCCTCCACTGGCGGTGCTCCGGGCGCTGCGCCAGTCTCGATCTTGAACACCCCCACTCCATCTCCGACCTTTGGGAGTAAATAATGCCTCTTACACCAGAGCAGCAGGCTATCATCGATTCGACGGGTCCTGTGCAGACGACAACATCGGAGCTTCCGAACGCGATTACTCCGTCCAGTAATTCCCCCGCAGGAACGGCGGGGACGATCACGCCTCCTCCCACGGGATCGGTGATTCGCAATATCTCGCAGACAGTTCAAGAGCGCGAGATCATCAAGACGGCCCCTGATCTACTCGTCTACTTTGAGGGGTTCCCATACCTGATTAACTACTTCATCGGCGACCCCGACACGAACAACCCGTACACCGTCGTGGGGTTCAATGATTACGTCACCGCCTTTAGTGCCGGGTACGACACGGAGAATCTGGTCCCGTCCGCCTCCATTCAAATCAACGTGCCGAATCATGCTAAGCACCTCTTCCAGATGCCGGGGGGAAACAACCTCATCCAGACGATGATGCAGGTGCAGGTTTTCGCAAAGGGGTACTATTTCGGAAACGATGGTTCCACGCTTCTTCGCCGAGTGTTTAAGGGGATGGTCAGCCACATCTCCGTGACCGATGACGGCAAGATGCTCGCGATCCAAGTGCAGTGTAACGGCACGCTTCACATGCTCGAATTGATGCAGGTGGAGTTAGCTCCCGCTGCGATCTCGAACTCTCCGATGGGAATGGTGCCCACAAAGACGAACTTGGCGTACTGTAATCCCTACCTGATGATTATCGACATGTTCATTCGGAGACTTTCAACGGAAGGTTTCTACGTTCACACGGTCAACCAGAACAGTCCCGGATTCGGCCCACTGATAAAAGACCCAACGGACGCATACCATGACGCCGTGGTGCAGGGCTACGCACCGAAGTGGCAGCAAATTCTGGAAAACATTCAGAAGGACGTGCATCTTTACGGAGTTATCTACAAGGATGCGGGCGTGACTAATACGCTGGCTCTGACCAACATTTCGGATGTCCAAGGCACGCAGGACCAAAACAAACGATCCGCCAGCGACAACAAGTACCCTACGGATAGTGAAGCCGCACAACTCGCGCACTTCTCGTTGTCCGCAGGCATCGGCGGCTCTAACACCCCATTTCCTGCCATTCGTCAATACCTGCCAGACATGGAAATTGCGTCAGTTCAGCTTTTGAACAGCAAGATCGTCAACCGTCTCGACGAGGTTCGTCAGGTTGTCCACACCCTTCTGTACGAGGGGTATCAGGATGTCGATGGTAAGATCATCTTCAAACCACCGCTCTACAATCTGGATGTAACGAACATCGGCACTTCGACCAACACTACGCCCGCAGCGAGCAGCGGCAGTGCGGGAAACACGATTCCTAACTCGGGTACGAAGGCAACCCCCAGTGTGGGCGTCAACCCGACAAACTCCATAACCGAAATCAATGCCACGAACAACCCGTTCGTCTTCTACTTGTCGGAAATCATCAACGAGCAAGAAACCGAAGATCAAGCGGCTGTTCGTACCACTCGTATGACGGTAAGGGGTAATTACTGCCCGTCATTTCAGTTCGGCGGGAACGAGGATTTCCTTGAGACCGTAGAATACATCGACATCCCGAAGTTGCAGAAATTTGGTCTTCGCGAGGAACCTACGCGATCTGTCGGTTGGTTCCGCGACGGGGACAAGTGGGGTTTGTTCGCGTATGCGGCGGCGGAAACAGTCCGTGCCAATCGTGGATACCGCACGTACACCTGCACGATCCCTCTGCGGCCAGAACTCAAACTGGGGTTCCCTGTGTTTTTGCCGCACCGAGACATGTACGGCTACATCAAGTCGATTCAGATTCAGTATAGTCAGGGCGGACAGGCAACCATGTCGGTAACCCTCGACGCTCTCCGTCGCAGACCGTTGATTCCGACCCAAAGCACGAATTCAAAGGGAGCCCCGATATCCGTCTTTGCAAGTCAGCCTAATCTGGTTTTCCAATGGACGAGCGCACCCCCGCCGCCAACCTCGGGTCAGTCAGCCAACACAACGTCAAATTCTACGTACCCGCAAGGAAGCCAACTCGCCCTCGGTTCATCCCAGTCGAGCCCGTTTACCTCTTTGAGCGCAAACTCGTCTAACGCTTGTCTTGTTCCGTCATCGCCAAATTCCCCAGCGAACCCCGTGGGTACTCCAGCTTCGCTTCCAACGACACCGGACCAAGCACCGACCACCCAAGAATTGGCCTTGCTCAAACTTCAACAGACCAAGATAGGAAGCTCGTGGGGGACAGAAACGGACAGTGCGACCGCCTGCTTCCGCATCCAAAACGACACCTACGGCGCGTATGAAATGCCGACAACGGCTGAAGCCGCTCAGGGTAAGCAGGGAAATTACGGTCAGCCGAACGTGCCGAACTCACAGACTAATCAAAAAGGCGTGTTTGTAAGCCAGCGAATCGTGGACTCTGGGTACTACCACGACATCCGCCGCACGATGCCATTCACAGACGCCAAGGGCTACGAGGTCGTCTCACCGTTTCCATGGGGACGCTACATCACCTTGCGTCAAGCATTCAAAGAATTCACTCAAGAGGGGTACATTATTCCCCCAACTCAACCCTCTTCAGACACTTACGTCCCACCGGATATGGTGCAGGCGCTTCTCGCTGCGGGGTTGGCTACGCCCACAGGTCAGGGCGATACGGTCACTCAGTTGCAAACGGCAATGAACCTGACGGCGGTGTCGCCCGATACCACCATCATCGTCCTCAACTACTCTGGCGGGCAAAGCAGCCCGTCCGATTCCAGCTTGGTGACGACTGCTCAGCCCGATGTCAACTCGGCTATCCAGAAACTTCAGGGCACCATCACCAACACCCAGCAGGCAATCGCCGTATTAGTAAGTGGGTCTATTTCTCCGACGCAAGCGACGATGGAAGCACTGGCGGACAGCCAAACGCCCGATCCAACTGCAAATATAGGGCTTACATCTAGTCCTTCGTCACCGCCAAAGGATTTGTACCCGACCACGAACCAGCAGGGAACTAAGTAATGAATTACGTTCAGGACAACTCGAACCTCTATTCCCCGGGCCCATTAAAGCGGGGACGCGCACAGATGACGTATGAGCTTTTCATCGGTCGCGTGCTCTCGGTTGACCAAGAGCGCATGGTTCTGACGCTTGAAGATATCCGTGACCAGACCCCGTACAAGGAAGTCAGCCTGTTCCCGAGTGAGCATTCCTCCGTCGAGGGAACGGTCATCCACATGCCCGAGCAGTTCTCGACATGCGTGGCGTGCCACACCGTATACAATCAGGGGTTCAGTGAAGTCACCATCATAAGCTGGATTACCAGTCACGCCACAAAAGCGTTGGACGCCATCGCCACTCGCCCGGTCTCGGGCTCAGTGATTCAGGGAAAGTCCGACCGTCTGCGCGGCACCTATCGAAAGGCATATCCGGGACAAAAGACCGCCTCCTACACTGGCGGCTACACGGAGAAGATCGATACAGGCTGGGATCGCGGCGGATATGACTTCAGTCGTGATCGATTGGACCCAGAACGTCGGCAATGGACTCAGATCACGGGTCGGCACGTCGGGTATTCCGACGCGGGCGTGTCCTTCCGTGGCACAGTGAATCGTCCGAATGCAAGCAACATCATTTCCGCCGTACTCCCCGATGGGACTTACCAGTGGGTGTACTATCTTGCTCCCGGGTCGCAGCCGACTGACCGTTACGTGTCGGGCAAGTCTGACGTAATTCCATTCGTTGAAAACACGGAACTCACGCAGGAGTTTGCCCTCGATTACCCGCTGCCAGCGGAACTTCTTCAGACCGATCTGTTCGACCAACTTCTCGGAACTACCCAGTCGCCATGGACTCGCACATCCGTTGGTGCTCTCCCCGTAACGCAAGCGGTAGCCCCGGTCCCCAGTGCTGCCGCCCCTAACGCTACCGCCGCTATCGTTCCGAACGTTCTGGCTGATAATCAGACGTACCTCATTAAGCAGGGTGTTGACCACCCGTATGACACCACAGCGACACCAGTTGGTCCGACTCTGAATGAGGGACCCACTCCGCAACGTCGAGCGTTTATTATTGAGAAGGTCGCAGGCACGCTCGTCGGCTACAACCGCTTCGACAAGGGAACCTACGGACATGTGCTTAAGCCCGTCCTATTCCCGTACACATCACAAGGCCGCTTCGGTGCGGATGTGGATTCGAGCTATCTGGCAGTGGGGGATTCACCTAACCATGCTGAAGCTCGGCTTGCAGCCTCGGCTCTCGCAATCCGATTCCCGCATGAGTACAACACGACTCGCCTCGATGTGACTAAAGAGGGATTCACGAGCATGGAGATTGGTTCCACCCTTCCTAAGGAGAACAACCAATTCGGCGGCGGTTATGAGCACCCACATGGTGCGGGTCGTTCGCTGGAAGCTCATTTCGTGGGCAGTGTCAAGGCGGTCATCGGTAAGAATCGCGACGAGGAAGAAGCCATCGATCTTCAGGCGTTGGGACAAGTGGTTGTGCGCCTCGGAGCGGACGATCAGGGGTTGCCCGACGCTCGCCGCAGTGTACAGACTCAGATTCGTAGCAAATCCGATGCCCCAGCAAGCCGAACGTTGCAATACTGGGACTCTAACCATCTTGGATTGAAGGTCGCGGGAGATTCAGGGGTCAACGCCGCAGGCTACAACAAGACGGGGGCTGAAAGTATTTCGCTGCAAGCAGCATTCGATGGTGCGGCGGTTGTTCGTCTCGGTGCTCGTAACCCAGCAGCATTACGTCGCCATCTGATAAACGGGTACATAGATGGTCCCGGCGTCCAAGCGTGGGGTGTGGGGGATTCGGGTCGCATGGACTCTCATTCCGTGGGTCGCCCAAACTACGGCGGCGGGGATTCGAAATACTCATTCCACGATATGACCACGGCCGGTCAACCGTCCCTAAACATGCTTCCGTACAACTTGGCAGCCTATCAATCGCTGGGCACTCCTATCCCGTCAAACCCAGCCCTGTCAAATTCGGCTATGGATCAGCACGGCTTGTCGTTTGATTTCCACTCGGTGCGAGACCTGTTGGTTCGTGTTGGAAAGAACACAGTATCAGGACAGTCTATACTGATCGATTCCGCAGGCGGTCTGGTAGCCACTATCGGTAAGGATAACAAGGGGCGTTCGGTCACAGCATCGTTCGACGGCGGTGTGCAGATCACCATCGCGGCAAACAACAGCGGCAAGGCGCTTCAAATCGAACTTCAGGGAGATATCGATATTGTTCAGAAGGGGAACTTCAGTTTCCTTAGCACAGGCGATTTCACAACCGAATGTGTAACGTGGAACCACGTCAGCAAGACGGATACAATCTTTACGCAGCAGAAAAACCTCAGCGCATCTTTGGCACGCGACACTACGCAGGCTCCAGACATCGTGAATCAGCAGGGAACTCAGGTGCCCGCGCCGGGAGGGGAGAATAGTTAATGGGAAGCTTACCGGGTAGTTTATTTCCGATCACAGTTCCGGGCGCAATCATCCGCCATACCCCTGCGGGCGACCCAACCGTCGAGCAGTATTACCACAAGGCGATGGAGGATGGCAGGCTCCTCGAAGCCAGCGTCGGGGATGCAAACAATTGGCTCCTCGAACAGAAGATGGCGATCACCCGCGAGATCAATGCTTATCTAAGCATGAACCAACTCGCCGTGGATGGTCAACTTGGTCATCACGCTCGCGTACCGAAATACATTGCCGACTCGATCCGGCTTCTGCAACAAGTCCACATGTACCAGACGCAGTTGACGAACCTCGCCACTGCTATTCAGATGAACATCACGTTGCTTCTAACGATGAAGAACACTCTGACTTCGATGGTTCAGTCGAACTTGAATGCCCTTGCGAACCTGTTGAACAACATCTGCAACTGGAATCTCCCGAAACTACCATCCCTCCCCGTGTTGCTGGGCGGACACTTCAACTGGAACGGATTTCAGTTTTCGCCGTTACAGGCTTTCGCGAAGTCAATCGGCAACTTGCCGAATTTCAACTTCAACTTCTCGTTTAGCCAGTGCAATCTTTTGAGCTTGGCTAACAATCCCACCAGCTACCCGAATTCGCTCACCACGTTGGGTGGGTTGATTATCAATCCCTCGGGGTTGTTCACCCCGCCACTGGGCGGCACTATAGCGACTGGGACTGAGACCCCGGCGCAGATGGATGCGGTCACCACACCGCCAGTCTACGGGTCTACGTTCAATCCTAACTCATCCATGCTGGGTGCGGTGCCTGACCCCCACACGATCATCTCGAACTACCAGATGCCTGCCGCGACATACCAGAGCAACATCGTGAGCATCACGCCCGCTCTCCGTGGCGACACCATAGAGCCGACCGATCCCGATTACACCAACCCGAATTTGGTTGTTCGGCAGGCAAACCTTCGCAAGGATTTGGTGCACTTCATTACGCTGGAACAGGTGGTTGCCTCGAACTACGATCCGTTTATCACATCCGCGTGGTTGTTCTATCTGCAAATCTGCCGTAATGGGCGTGGCGGCAATTGGATCACAAATTTCCAAGCGGCCTACAATCAATACATCGTACCCTCTTTGACTTCGCTGGCGAACAACCCCGTTCCGTGGAACAACGTTCTCGGCAGCTTGGGTGATTTTTACGAAGGTGCTTGGACTGTTACTGCGAACTATCTAGCTGGGGACGTGGTTGTCTACAACGACGTATTCTACATCGCCCTCGTCGCAAACACGGCATCAGAACCCGATACCAGTCCCGTTGGTGTTTGGCAGACCCCTCTCCCCACAGGTATCGTGTACCAGAACACGCCCGCAGACATACCGCTGATCGACGTGCTTACCGCCGCAGGTGCGGGCACGCAAGCTCAATTGAACATCCTGTGGAAATTGTCCTACGTTGAGGCGTCCTTGCTGGGTTACACTCGAACGGCACTCTGGGATGGCGGCGGTGATTCGCTCTATCTTTCGAGCTTCACTGGCACTGATTTGGATTACAAGCCTACCACCGTTGGCACGACTACGACGAGTGAAATTCTGGGATCAGGTACGGCAGCGTACCCAGTATCGGTCATCATCCCGACTTCGATCAAGGCGGTGTTCGATGAAGTTGTGGCACAGGCGACTCTCAACATTGCAAACAACACAACGTATCAGTCACCGTATCCGAAGTTCAAGTACGTCTACGACCAATTCGCCACGGCAACTCTCGTAGACAGGTTTACGCAATTCTGGCGGACTTTCAATTACAACCTCCTGACGCTGCTGGCTCAGGACCCATACCTCGTGTCGTTTGTTGTAACGTATGAGGGTGCGTTGGACTCAGCAATTGACCCGCTAGGCAGTCCCACGGACTACAACATCGTATCGGCAGACGCCGCAAGCCGCAACCGTAGTTGGACGCCCGGGACACCGCTATTGAATATCCCGACCGCCCCTGTAGTTGCTTACTCGGACATCATTCCGCCGACCAGCGCGAACAATGGTTGGACAGGCACGACTGAATTGAATGCCAATGCATTCTTGGCGCGTCCCGATATTCAGGCACTTCCGATCCCCACACAGATAGCCATGTTGCGGACGAACATCAGCTTCGCGGGTCTGAACCTTTTCTTACAGCAGGCCACCACGGAATTCAACAACCAGATCGCCAATGCCCAGAGCATCCTCGCCTCGGCACAGCAGTTAGGCTTCCATGTCACCGCTGTTAGTGATACGACGCCAACGACCTCGGTGCCAGTTGCCGTGGCGTTTGACCAAATCGACTTTGACATGACGGGGAACGTCACCAACGCGACCACTTACACCATTCAAGCCGCAGGAGATTATGCGGGATTTGGGCAAGTCGTCTGGGACGCGACTACGATGGGCAACTACACCATCACCGTACTTCAGAACGGGACTCCGATTTACACCATCACCACCGACCCTACGGCTTCTCCCGCCGATCCGCTGACAGTTCCGTTTTCCTTCACGGGAAACTTTGCAGTGGGGGATGTGGTGCAGGTGATGGCTTCTCAGAACACTGGAGTCAATCAGAACGTCCTTCCGACCAGCTATTTCAGTATGCTTTTGACGAGCGCAACCCCCGTCGCCACGACTGCTTTGGTCGTCACGGATGAAGCAGACCAGTTCACGTCGGATGCTCCGATAGCCGCCTTGGTGGTGGTCAGCGTTCAGCCCGATGGAACCGTCGCCCCCATAGACCCGACCATCCCTCTGATTTCCAGTGTTCAAATCGTAGGCCCGCACACCGTTGTCGTCACTGTCAACGCCCACAATTCAGTCGCGGGAGACCTGATTACGTTCGCGGGCGTGCTCACAGCGGGGTTCATTAACGGTCAGGCGGCAACTGTGCAGGCTATTGGCACGGACGCCACTCACATCACCGCCACGTTTGCGACCTACACGCACGCCAATTACACCCCAACCGCCGATACGGGTTACGTGCTCTACGCCATCGACAATACGGGCGTGGTACTCGCCCCCTTCCCGGACGGCATTACCACCGCACCATCGGGATCAGCACAGGGCACACCCATCGTGTACCCCGTTCCCGTGGCGACCGAATATGGCGGGTTGTTCTCGGTCGCAGGGGCTAACTTCACAGTCGGCGGTCTTCTCTATGCGGGGCTGGGCGGCGTTGTCACCCAAGATTTTACGAGCCTCATAACGGGTTCACCGAATGCCGCAGTCGGTCCCGTAGGCTGGATCATCTGCGTCGGCAGGGCGATCTCGGCGACCGAGTTCATCTACGAGCCACATATTCCGACCCGGTTCGCATCTTTCTTCTAACCTAACCCCTTTGTTTTCAACACGTGGGTAAGTCCTTTCCTTTCAACAAAACCAGTAAGTCCTTTGTTTTCAACGTCAAATTCCTATCTTTTCCCGATTATGGGCTGGTATAATAGTGGGAGCGATAGTAAAATGGAACGAGGGAAAGGGGACGACTATGAAAAACATACGAGCACTTCTGGTACTCGCTGTTCTGACGATCACCCCGATTTTCGCTCGGGCACAGGCGGTGGACACCGACAAGGTGCACTCTCTGGCGGTCGCTATCGCCAAGGCCGAGGGCTTCGGCGTTAAGGGCACCGTCCCTACTCGCTACCATAACCCCGGCGACATCCGCAGCCGTTCGCTGCACGCCTACAAGGGTCAGATCGGTCTCAACCGCTGCGGCTACGTGATCTTCAAGAACGACAAAGCGGGCTTCGCCGCCCTCGAAACGAACCTGCTCCTGATGGCTTCCGGTCAGTCCAAGTTTTACGGCCCGAACATGACCATCATCAAGATTGCCAAGACCTACGCCACTGGCTGGCGGCTCTGGTCGAAGAACGTTTGCAAGACCCTCGGCGTGCCGCCGACCACCACCCTGCGGGCGTATTTCGCCCCGGAGGAGATCGTGGCTCCGACTGTTCCCGTACAAAGCGTGATGGTCGAACTGCCCACCATGGGAATTGTGCTTCCCATTCTCGCGGAAAATTAGTATTATAGGGGTATGAAAGTAATCCGCGTTGATCTACCACCAGAGTTGCATGAGTATTTAGTGACCGTCATCAAGCGGTATTCGGCGGCAGGCATCGACCCCGAAGAGGGGATGATCCTTTTCCACCTGCATGATTTCGTTGCCAAGCGAGCGCAGATTGTCGAA
>Ga0302326_10003589_pt1 | contig 36376 bp, 20 predicted proteins | sample Palsa_T0_3_FD_202264 | JGI IMG/M metagenome (GOLD analysis project Ga0302326, IMG submission 202264) | Peat permafrost microbial communities from Stordalen Mire near Abisko, Sweden - Palsa_T0_3 | ecosystem: Environmental > Terrestrial > Soil > Palsa > Peat permafrost | place: Sweden: Abisko... | reverse complement strand
CGTCCTGTTCCACGATGCGGTCTTTTTCCGAACGAATGAGGCGATCATCCGGTGGAAGGACGGCGTCATGCGCGTTTTTGATGCACCCGAAAACTGGCAACTGATGACAGTGGCCGACACCAGCTTGTTTGCGGTGGATAAGGAAAGAGGCTTGGAGATTTATCGGGGGGAGCAATGGGAAGTGCTCGCTTCGCTGCCGGCGCCGCTGCATATCACCGGCATAGTCCCTTATAAGAAAGATAGCTTCCTGGTTACTACCTTGAAGAACGGGCTTTATGTACTGGCGGGAAATGCGTTAGTGCGGCGGCCCGTGGCGGCGGATGCCCTGCTGACGAATGACCTAATCGACAATGTGCGGGTGTTGGGGCCGGATAGTTTTGGGATCGGCACGGCTACAGGGGGAGTGTTGATCCTGGATGGAGAAGGGCGCCTGGTGCAGCAGTTCTCCAGCAGCGAGGGTTTGCAGAACAACCATGTATTGCGGATGTTGACCGACCGGGACGGAGACCTGTGGCTGGGTCTGCAAAATGGGGTGTCTTTCGTGCATTATAATACGTCGGTGAAGCTGATCCGGCCGATGCGGGATAATCAGCTAGTGAGCAATTCGGTGCGCATTTTCGATGGTCGACTCTACATTGGTACATCGAATGGGCTTTACAGTATCGGGCTGGATCCGGCGATCCGAGATATCAGCACGATGAAGGGGGGATTTACGGAGGTTGCCAATACTAAGGGGCAGGTCTGGGGGCTGGAGGAGATTGGCGGGAGGCTGCTGGCGGGGCATCAGGATGGGGCGCTCGAGGTAAGCGGGACCGAAGCAGAGACCGTGATGAGCAGGCAGGGGGTCTGGGATTTTGTTTCTGCTGGCGGCGAGAAGATTGTCGCGGGAACGTATACGGGGTTGGAGTTTGTGCGGGACAAAGCGGGGCGACTATCGGAGGGTGAGAAAGTAAATGGCCTGTATGAGTCCTTGCCCGTGATCGCATATGATGGGAATGTGACCGTGTGGGCTTCGCATCCCTATCGCGGCGTGTTTCGGAATCCGCTTTTTGAGATCGGCGAAAAGGAACCTGCATTCTCACATTATAGTATCAAAGAAGGACTGCCATCGAATCTCGACAACTATGTCGCCGTTGTGAGGGGCAAGGTGGTCGTGGGGACGGAAAAAGGCGTCTACGAATATGATGCGGCGGCGGACCGGTTTGTGCGTTCCGTTTTTTTTGAGCCGATCTTTGGCGATACGAGTGTGGAATACCTGCGGCCGGACAAGGATGGTGGTATCTGGTTTGTGAGTCAGCAGCGGGTGGGGGTGATCGATTTTGGTAAGGCTTCGGCGAAGGGCGCGTATTCGGTGGTTTATTTTCCGGAGCTGAATGGGCAGACGGTGAAGGGGGCGCCGGGGATTTATCCCTATGACAAGGAAAATATCTTTGTCGGGAGTAATGAGGGGGTCTATCATTTGAATTACAGCCGTTATTTGGAGGCCAGAGATAGTGTGACGGTTTTGATGGGGATGGTGAAGGCGATAGCCGAAAAGGACAGTATGGTGTTTGGGGGATTCGGTGTTTCCGGCAGCGGTCCGGAGGTGCGACTGCCGAATCATTGGAACTCTTTTCATTTCGAATATGCCTCTCCTTTATATGCGCAATCCGAGCCGGTAGCATTCAGTTACCGCCTGGAAGGATTTGACCGGGAGTGGTCAGATTGGACGGAAAAGGAGGAGAAGGACTATACCAATCTGCCTTACGGCAGGTATGTTTTTGCGGTTCGTGCCAGGGACGGACTCGGAAAGGTGAGTGCGCCCGTGCATTTTGCGTTCGTGGTCAACCCTGCCTGGTATCAGACAGGTTGGGCCTATGGGTTGTATCTGCTGGTCGCGTTGTGGTTCGTCTGGCTTGTCCGCCAGCGTCAGCGGCGGCGGGCGGAGCAACTGCGGAAAAGATATGAAGAGGAGCAGGAGCGGAGGAACTATCTGCACAGCCTGGAGCTGGATCGCAAAGAGAAGGGGTTGATCGCGTTGCAAAACGCCAAACTGGAAGGGGAATTGCAATTCAGGAACAAGGAGCTGGCGACGGCGGCGATGCACCTGGTGGAGCGCGGCGGTATCCTGTCGAGCATCCGTGAGGAGTTGATGGCGGTGATCAAGCGGCTGAGCACGCCGAACCTGTCTTTCGAGTTCCGGAGTGTGTTCAAGATGATCGGCGAAACCGAGAAGAGCGATGAGGACTGGAATCGTTTTGCGTTGTATTTCGATGAAGTCCATAATAACTATCTCACTACATTGAAGACAAAATTTCCGCAGCTTAGTCCTACCGACCTGAAGCTTTGTGCTTATCTGCGGTTAAATCTTAGCTCGAAGGAGATTGCGCAGCTGTTGAATATATCGTTAAAGGGGGTGGAGGTGAGCAGGTACCGGCTCCGGAAGAAGCTGGGGCTGGCGACGGAGGTCAATTTGCACGATTTCCTGATCGAGGTGACGGGGGGTGCCCCGGGGGGCAGGGGATGAGGTGTCGGGAGGGGCTGCTGCGGGGACGCTGCGGGAAGGGGGTCGGCTAGGAAAAAATTCCTAGAATTTCTTTGGTTGGTAGGAAATTTTTCCTACCTTGGTGTCATGAAACCAGAAAAACAGGGTAAGCGGGAGCAATCGGAGCCTACAAAATCGGAGTTGGAGATACTGCAGGTCGTATGGCAGTACGGTCCCAACACAGTGCGTTTTGTCAATGATAAATTGAATGAACTGAAGCGGGAGGTGAATTATGCTTCGACGCTGAAGTTGATGCAGATCATGGCGGAAAAGGGTTTGTTGCAAAGGGACGAGAGCCAGATAAAGCATATCTATAGCGCTGCCTCGGAGGAGGACAAGACGAAGAGCCTTCTGGTCGACCGTTTTGTGGACTCGCTTTTCAACGGGTCGGTGAGCAGTCTGATGATGCACCTGCTGGACAACCCGAAAGCCTCACAGAAGGAGTTGGAAGCCATCCGTAAATTATTGAATCAAGCAAAAGAAAAAGACAAGGAGTGATCATGCAACAATCATTCATGGATATCCTGTTGACGGATGCGGCTGTCAAGGCCGTGTGTTGGACCCTTGTCCATTCCTTGTGGCAGGGACTGCTGGCGGCTCTTTTCGCGGGCGCCGTCATACTGACCACGCGGAAATCGGCTGCCGTTCTCAGGTACAATCTGTTGACGGTGGACCTGGTGCTTTTCCTTGTTGCGGCTGTTGGGACATTTTCGTATGAGTTGCGTGTTGACGAGGGTGCAGAGCCGGTGCGTGTAGTTGTGGTAGATGGTGTTCGGGTTGCGGGCGGCCAGATGGCTATACATGCGCGTTATGACGTAGTGGCGCCGTCGATACTGGATCGGGTCGGCGTTTTTTTGAATGAGCATGCGGGTATAGTGGTAATGCTCTGGATGGTCTGTCTGCTGGTGCAATTGGTAAGGATGACAGGAGGGCTTTATCGGATCCATCGATTGCGGCGCCGTCGGGTGTTTTTGCCGACGGAGTTCTGGCAGGCGCGGATGTCCGTGCTGATCGCGCGGTTGGGAATTGACAAGAAGGTCGCCTTGCTGCAATCGGGGTCGGTGACCATGCCGGTGACCTTCGGATTTCTGAAGCCTTCGATCCTTGTGCCGCTGGGCCTGCTGGCGAATCTGCCGGCCGAGCAGGTGGAGACGATCCTATTGCACGAATTGGCGCATATCCGGCGCAGTGATTATCTGGCGAATCTGCTGTTGCATATTGGCGAGGCGGTCTTCTTCTTTAATCCGGGTGTCCGCTGGGTGGCGTGGCTGATCCGCGAGGAGCGCGAGGCCTGTTGTGACGACCTGGTGTTGGCGGGGACCAAGGACAGGAATAGTTATTTCGAGGCGTTGATCGCCTTTGGGGAATATGGAATAGGCAGGGGTTCTATGGCATTGCCATTGGGCGGGGGGAAGAGTGATCTGTTGTGGCGTATCCGGCGGATGTTGAACCAGGAAAATAAAAAATTGCATCTTATGGAGAAGACGATCTTATCGATTGGATTGATGGCCGTTCTGGCGATCGGGCTGGTGAGTATGAAGGGAACCGGGCGGCCGGCGGTGGTGGTGCGGGGTTCTGCGGGGCCACGGGCGGTAACGGTTGCGGGACGTTCGGCGGTGGCTCGGGTTTCCGTTGAGGCGGTGGTGGATACGGTGCCTGCGGTGAGTGGCAAGAAGCCGGCGTCGCATGTGACGGCCATTGTGGCGCCGGTGGGTAAGTCGGTTGGTGAGCCGGTGGGTGAGCCGAAGGGTGAGCCGGTGGGTGAGCCGAAGGGTGAGCCAATGGGTGAACCGAAGGGTGAGCCAATGGGTGAACCGAAGGGTGAGCCAATGGGTGAGTCGGTGGCTCCGGTTACGGCGATTGCGGTTCCCAGGGCAGTGCCGATTCCCCCGGTGACGGCTACGATCGCCCCGAAGACGGCAGTGATAGCTCCAGTGACTGACGTTGTTACGCCGACGGCGCCTGCGCCTGCTCCGCCTGTGGTCGAAAATGATCGGATCAAGGGGATCATTACGGACCTGGAAGCGAAGGGGATTATCCAAGGTGTCGAGCCGCTGTCTTTCCGGCTGGATAAGCATGGGATGACGGTAAATGGGGTGAAGGTGTCCGATGAGGTTTTCGCCTTCTTTAAGGACAAGTATGTTACGAATCCCAGGAACAGGTTCAGCTACAGCCACCAGGGCGGTTCGACGAGCTCGACGGTGTGGGTGTATTAACGGACGGCCGCTGTATCGAATACGGACGGTCCGGCCCCTGAAGCGGAAGCTATATTTTTAATAACCAACGATTTGCCGATCCGGCACGTGGTTGGAGCACAATTCACAAGAAAAAACTGCATATCATGAATAAGACGATGTTGTCCCTTGCATTGATGGCCACGCTGACCATCGGTCTCATCAGTTGGAGAGCCGGGGACAGGCTGATCAGCCGGTTCAGGGCCGGTTTTACCGATACCATTCCCGACGCCAGGGCCTGCCAGGACGCAAAGCGCGGCCATGCCGTACAATTTCCGAATGTTAGCACCAGTATTGAGACCAAGGATGGTGTGAAGCAATACAAGATCGATGCGACAGATGTGGCGGGAAATGCATTTCATCTCATTAAGGTGGGCGAGAACATTACTGAACTGACTATCAACGGTACACAGATACCGAGAGAAGATTTTGGTCAGTACTTGTACATCTTCGATAAGATATTGGGTCATCCGGATGATGGTGATGAGGCCGACGAAGCGGAGGCGGTTGAACCGGCAGAAGCGATGGAGCCGGCGGAGCCAGCCGAACCCGTTGAGGCGGTAGAGCCTGTAGAAGCACCGGAGGCACCTGATGTTGATGCACCGGAAGCGCCCGAGGCACCCGAAGTTGCAGAGGCGCCTGAAGCGGCAGAAGTCGCAGAGGCGCCGGAAGCGGCGGAAGTAGCTGAGGCGCCGGAAGCGGCGGAAGTCGCAGAGGCGCCGGAAGCGCCGGAGGTTCCTTCTCCGTCTGCGGGCTGTGTCCGCCGGATCATTGTTGAACTGGTCGATCGCGGGCTGGTTAGCGCCAAGACCGATCTGCGGTCGTTTTCACTGGACAATAATGGGTTGGTGGTGAATGGTGTCAGGGAATCCGATGCCGTTTTCGCCGATTTTAAAGAAAAATATGTGAAGGATGCCAGCGATCATTATATCTATTCACATGATGGCGGCTCCACGACGATCGATGTGCGGCAGCAACGCGGTAATTAGATTATTCGCGGACAACTTTTTGCGCGACGCCCCCGGCTCAATCAGCCGGGGGCGTTTCGTTTGGGGGTGGCCGGGGCTATGGTGCCGGCCGGGGTTGTTTGCGGGTGGCCGATGCTCATGGTGCGAGCGCCGGGGATGTTTGGTGGGTGGCCGGGGCTATGGCGCCGGGGTTATCGTTTTTAGGAAGTCAGGGTTAGCCTGGCCCATGGTCGGGTTTTCCGAGAAGAAGCCAAAGGGCATCAGCGAGAAGCCCATGTGATGACAGGGCATGACGGGCCATTCTTCGGGGCGGACGATATGGGTGATGCCGGCCACGTACCAGACTACGATGTCGTTGTTGCCGATGGGGCGGTTTTTGGCAGTCCATTGGGGCAGGCCGTCATAGACCTTATTGCTGGCGGGATACATGCCTGCGGGGTATTCTTCATCTTCTGCATATTGGGTTACCCAGAACTGGTGGTCGAGGAAGCCGGCCTTTTTGCGGACGACGGAACCCGCCGGCATGAAGGGTATGGCCTGTGCGCCGGGCATCAACATATAGCCGGTGTGTTGTCCGAGGCTGTTGTGCTGGCCGGTGTTCATGATATGCCAGCAGCGGGCGCTTTCATAGTTGACATTGCGCTGCGCCTGTAGTTCACTCATGAAATGCGTATGATGCACGACGAAGGCGTTGCTATACGGGTTGTCTTTCCCCGGCGGAACGAGGGCGGAGTTCATTTCCATGACGCCGTTACCCGTGGCGCCATCGACGTCCATGTCGAGACGGAAGACAAAAAAGTGCTGGTGATTGATGGCTTCGACATGTGGGCGGACGAGCGTGCCGAAGGACTGGCCTTCGTAGGAGCCGTCGTTCTTGTCGGGGGCGGCCATGGCATTGGTGCGGTGAACGCCCTGGACCTCGACGATACCCGTGAGCTCGATGTCTACATCGATGGTACCGTCTTCTTTGAAGCGCCAGGTAAATCCATAGTCATAGTTTTCAATCTGCGTATAATATTTAATGGCCAGGTTGGTGGCGCGGCGGGACACGGTGCCGTGTCGCCAGAGGGTGCCGCCGTATTCTTCGAAAATGGCGATGGCGTTATCGAGTTGGTAGGGTGTTCCATCGTCGCGGTGGAGTGTCGCGGGAAGGTAGTGCGCGTTCTCGGGGGCGTCGGCGCCGGGTGTCATCGGTCGGGCGATGTTCTGGCCGAGGCGGTATTGACCGGCGTCGAAAAAGTTATAAGCGGCCTGCAGGAGGCTGGGTGCGCCATAGGGCACGACCATTTCGGGCATAGAGCCTTTGTACATGACCTGGCGCTCCCGACCGTTGTCAACGAATCTTACATTATAGAGAATGAGTCCTTCACGGTTGTTGATGCCAAAGCGCAGGCGCCAGTTCTCCCAGCTGAGGGCCTGACCGTCGATGGTGAGGGAGCTGCCCTCGGGTTGGGTGAGGCGGACGGGTGCCGGGCCTTTTCGCGTATCGCGCACCGAGTCCTCATTGAAGTAGTTGAGGTCGATGCGATCGCTGAAGCGTCCCGGCTCATCGATGATCTTCATTACTTTCCCGGTGGTGAAGTCGACGTAGGCGAGCAGGCCTTCGATGTCGACCTTATTGCCTTTGAGGTGGGGGATGACGAGCTGTTCGCGATGGCCGATGGGGGCAAGGCCCATGTCGGTGGGGAAGATGGTGCGATGAACGACGGAATCGATGTCGATACCCCGGCGCCTTAACGCTGCCACATAAGCCGCATTCTTACGCACGATATTCTCGGCGACGACAGAGTCCTGGCCGAGGCCCATGCCGATGACGTTAGGGAGGGTTTTCACCGAGATGGTCTTGCCGGTGCGGAGGTCGACGACGGCTTCGGTCATGCCCGGTTTGGCATAGTCGTAGAAACTGACGAAGGCTTCCCGGCGAAATGGGGTGCCCGGCTGCCAGGACAACACTTCCTTTTTTGGCGGCTCTTTGAGGTTGATGATGTTGTACCAGGTATTGGTCGTGACGAGTTTTTCGTCACGAAGGATCTGTACTGCTTTTTGCATTTCGTCAGCAGTCAGGGGGTCGAGGGGATAGGATTGGGCGAAAATTGTAGACACCGTCGCGCAAAGCGCGGCGGCAAGCAGCAAGTGGTTACGCATAAGTGATTTATTTATTTATATATCCGCCCCATATAGGGGTCGTCGAAAATGATCTTGCGGAGCTTGTCGGCGTCGATGGCACCCAGTTGGGCGTAGACGATCTTACCGCCTGGCTCTATCAACATGCTATAGGGTAGCGCACCTTGCCACTTCGGGTCAATGGCTTCGATGAGCTTGTATTTATCATCCCCCGTGAAAATGTAGTTGGGGGAAGACGATTGTTGTTTTTCGAGGAAGCGCAGGGCCTTTGTACGCGCGGCGCTGTCGTCGGTGCTGATGCTAACGAGTTCGAAGCCGCGGTCGCGGTACATGCGATTGAGTGTCACGAGATCGGAGAACTCTTCTACGCAGGGTACGCACCAGGTGGCCCAGAGATTGATGAGTCGTAGTTTTTTTGTGTCGTTGTGCAGGAGACCGGCGATGCCGCTCACGCCAAGTGTGTCCAAGTGGACGGGTTCGTTGGCCCAGGTGATAGTAGCCTTGCGGGTCCAGTTGCTTTTTTCGATCCATTTGATGCTGCAACCAAAGGTCTTGGTAACCGCGACGGGCGGCTCGCGATCCGCAAGGAGGGCGTCGATGGCATTGCGGGCGTCGAGGCTATGCGGGGTCTTTGCGGGATCTTCTGTGTCGTCGATGCGGCCGTTGTAACGCAGGCGGCGTTGTGCGTCGAAGACGAAGACGTGGGGAGTGGAAACCGGGCCGTATTGTTTGGAAGCAGTCTCGGTCTCGCCATCGTAGAGATAAGGAAAGTTGTAGCCGGCCTGTTTGGCTCTTGTTTTCATATCGTCGAAGGAGTCGCCGACGTCGCTATAACCGAGTTCGTCGAGTCTCAGGGCCGAGGGGGCATTGGGGCTGATGGCGATTATACGGACGCCTTTGGCGGCGTAATCGCTGGTGAGCCGAATGATGCGTTGTTCGTAGGCCTGGGAAGTGGGGCAGTGATTGCACATGAAGACGACCACCAGCACACGGGCGTCTTTGAACGAGGACAGCGAATAGGTATTCCCGTCAGTCGCCGGCAGGTTGAAGTCCGGTGCCGGGGCGCCGATGGCGAGGGTTGGATGGTCATTGATATGTTCTGCATCGATAGTGGTCGCGAGTTTGTCGAATGGTTTGCCAGCGGCGACAGCCAGGAGATACCAGGAGTCGTGGGGCAGCCATTGTTCGGCCCATCGCCAGTCATAGTCTTTTCCTGTTTTGGCATAGGAGAGGTTGAACTCGATATCGTTCTCATCGTCGAGTCCTGAAGTGATGCCATTCACGATGCCGCCGGGGGCGTTCGTGTATTCAAACGTTCCAAAGAACCCGTAAGCCGGGTTGTTACGGCCGGTGCCCTGGAGCATGGAGGCATCGTAGGGGTTGAGGCCGAGTATCCAGTTGAGCTGGTCGAGGGCGAAGCTTTGCAGGGAATCGGTGAATTTTGTGTTGCCGTTGGGGGTGTCGGCGGCGAAAAGCGGGACGGCCAGTCTCGCGGCTGCGGCCATCGAGCCGAGTCGGGCGTCTTCGCCCTGCCACCACGGAGAGGGTTCTGCGCCATGGGGGAAGAAGAAGGAGCTGCGGCGATTACCGAGCGTATCCTGCACCAGCTGCCGGCTGTAGCCGAAGGGATTGGCGACTTCGTGCGTGATTGCCAGTTCGTGCTCCAGCGAGCGGCGTGCGGCGTTTTTGATTGCCCGTTGGGTGGCCCCGGTCGCATAGGGATAGTAATACAGCAGGGTCACCAATGGGAGGCCGGCGTCGGCGGGGTGGAAGAAGGGGCGGTCGGCATTGTCGGCGCGCCAGTAGTCGGTGTAGCTCTGCCAGCTGGTCAACCGGCTTAGGAGGCTGGCGGCTCTTTTCTCGGCGGCGGTGCGATACATATCGTTGCGCGTCGCCTTGTATAGTTCGGTTGCGGCGGCGAGTGCGCAGTAGTCGTCGACGATGTTCTCTTTGCCGTCGTTGGTCATCTTCGGGTTCTCCTTTTCCAGGAAGGCGAAGGCGTCTTCGGCGGCCTGTAGATAGCGGGCGTTGGAGAAATCGCCGGGGATCTCTGTCATGGAAGCCATAGCCAGGGCGGCGATCGCCATACCCCCACCCGACCGGTAACTGGATTGATAGCTGCGCCAGTCGTTGACGGTGCGGTCGCCGCCGAAGGATTGGTCCTTTGACTGTTTGATGCGGTAGCTCTGTTGTTCGGGTGAGATCATCCTGTCTTTGGCGAGTTTACCGGGTCCGGGAGCGCCGATGGATCGATAGAAGGAACCGCCTTTTGCCTGGACGCGGACGAGGTAGTCTGCGCCGTACGAAGCCTCGTCCATTGTGCGGCGGAGAATCTGTCGATAGTCGGTGCCGGGGCGGTTGGCGAGCAGCTCGTCTGTCTTCAGGAGGCTATATACGACGAAGGAAACTTGTTGCGGGTTAAAGTAGGAAGAAAAGGAGAGGTGTGAAAGGTGGATGCCGTAGTCGCCGGTGGCATCGTACCAGCCGCCGTGCAGGTCCAGGGTATCGGGCGAGGGGGCAGCGGGATTATGTGCCGAGTGCGGCAGCGGCAGGTGATGGTCTGCCTGGTCGATGAGACCGGCGCTGCGCTGGCCTTTAAAATAGTAGAGGATATCGGAGAGGGTCGCTTTTTCGAGGACGTTGCGGCCGATGACAAAGGGATAGGAGGTGGCGGTATGGCCGGGCCCGCTGACCCGCAGCCGGAAGGTTCCGGCTGCGGTATACGGGGTGAAATCGATGGTCCAGAACTGCCAGTGTTTCCATTTGTCTACCGGTCCGCTGTATACGGGTTTTCCCTGGTAGATGGTTTTGCCGCTGCTGTCGTCGAGGAGCTCGAAGCTGTTTAGCGGCACGCGGGTCGTGGCCATGGCCACGGCGTGTTTGGCTTTGTTGTATTCGTAGCCCACCTGGTTCGTGAGAACTTTTAGGGATTGGGCTTTCACGAAGGCAGGCAGCAAAAGGAGCAAAATGCAATATGAACGCATAGACCTAAGAATTAGAAGTTTCCTGTAGCGACATCCCACCAAAGACGGGTGCCGCCGTTGTCGGGGCCGCCGAGCAATTTGATGCCGCCTGTCAACCCTGCGGGGTTGACGGTAGCTTCGCTTTGCGGGTAGGCCAAACGGCGAACCTGGATCTTGGTGTCGATGGTTCCGCCGCTGCTGTTCACCACTACGGGGAAGAGCGCGGGGTAGCCGGTGCGGCGGAATTCGGTCCAGGCTTCCTGTCCTTCGGGGAACATCGCGAGCCATTTCTGGGTGATGATCTTTTCCAGTTTCTGTTCATTTGTAGCGCTGGGATTCCAGGCGATCGTTACCGAAGACAGCGCATTGATGTTGTTGGCAGAGTTAAGATAATCGACGTAGTTGGCGCATGTGCTGGTGTTGTCGGCTATATAGGCTGCAGCCGACGAACTTACTCCCCACTGCGTCATCGAGGTCATAATGCCCGTTTCGTAATCGGTTTGCGGGTCGCCTGCATTCTGCCAGCCGCGCAGCGCCGCCTCGGCCTTGAGGAACCAGACTTCCGCCGCCGTCATGACCGTTTCGGGTGCGCTTATGGTAAAGGTACTGGTAAAGTTGTATTTGGAGAAACCGGAATAAAAGGGTTTCGGCGGGATGGTACAGCCGATGCGGATGCCCGTAAATTCCGCGGTATGACCGGCGTTGCTATCCGGCGAGAAGTAAATGGGCAGCCGGGGATCGTTGTAACCGTTCATATAGGATCCGATAGAGGCGTTCATGGAATTGTCGCCGTAGCTATTGGTGATCTGGTTATAGTCATTACCGTTTGCCTGGCTGGCGAAGATGTTGGCATCGTCGGACGGGGCGCTCATGAGACCGCCTGTGGCGCCAAGGGCGGTTTCGGCCTGGGCCTGGGCGGTGGCGGCGTCGATCTTGGTGAGGTGCATGGCGAGGCGAAGGCGGAGCGAGTTCGCGAACTTGAGCCATTTAGTATAATCGCCGCCGTAGAGGGCGTCATAATTCGCCAACGGGGTAGAACCCGGGTTAGCGGCGATATAGGCCGCGAGGTTGGCGGTGGCAGTATCGAGCTGAGCGAACATTTGGGTATAGATCTGCTGCTGCGAGTCGTAGGGCACGCTGACCAGCGAGGTCCCGACCTGGCTATAGGGAACGGGGCCGAACTTGTCCGTAATGCGGTCGATCGCTTCCACTTCCACGATAAGGAAGATGGCCCAATAGTCCGGATTGTTCTTCTGGACGCCGGAAATCGCGACTTTGTTTTTGATAGGGCCTATGAGGTTGGTATAGATGCTGGTGAACGCTTCGGAATTCCAGCCATCGATGAAGACATAGTCGGCGTTGTCGAGGGCTTTTCCGAACATTTGGTCGGGCATGGCATAGCCGCAATAGTCGTCGGCGTTCAGGTTCTGACCGATCTGGTAACCGTCGTCGGTCATGTACATGATCTCCTGCTCCAGGGGGATGAGCAGGGTCGACACCTGGACTTGATCGTTCGCGATACCCGTGGGATCGGTATTGTAAGATTCGAAATTTTTCGTGCAGCCGCTAAGCGTTGTCACCAGGAGGGTGAGCAGGCCTATAATACGGGTGACTTTATTTTGCATTTTCATTTTTGTCATTTTTAAAATACTACGTTAAGCTTCAGGCCAAGATTCCGTGCGGAGGGTAAATTGAATACGTCGACACCGCCGAGGCTGTTGCTGGTCGAAGAGGTGATCTCCGGATCGTAAGGCGCTTTCCGGGAGATGAAGAACAGGTTCCTGCCGGTAAGCGATAGCTTTAGGCTCTTCAGCGCGTTCGTATGTATCGGCAGCACATAACCGAGCGCGGCTTCGCGGAGCCGGACGACGGTGGCGCTGTAGACATATTGACCCAGGGTGGCGTTACGGCCGCCGATGAAGGTATACCAGTTCTTGGGGTCGATCTGGGTCACGGTCTTACCGGTGCTTTGATCCACGCCATTGATGGCCACATAGCCTTTGTCACGGGCATCGCCGCTGACCTTGGACACGCCATAAAAGTCGAGCATGCCCTGCATCACAGATATGACCTGTCCACCGAATTTTCCGTCTACGAGGACGTTGAGGGAGAAATTGTGGAAGGTAAACGTGTTATTCCAACCCAACGAGAATTTCGGGTTGGGATTGCCGACATCGGAAAAGCCATTCAACACGCCGCCACCTTGTACGGGGAAGTAGTTGCCGTTGCCATCGGGGTTGAGGACGAGTCGGCCCTGGGCGTCTTTGAGTAGGGTCTGTACATAGAGATCGCCAAACTCTCCACCTTTCGCGACGTAGGTATCGTAGTTGCCATTGCCGGGAGTAAGGTCGGCCAGATCAATACCTGCTTTGGAGTCGATGTCGATGACCTTATTGATATTCTTGCTGGCGTTGATGGTCGTCGTCCAGTTAAAGTACTTCTGCTGGATGACGTTGTAGCCGAGGGTTACTTCGATCCCCTTGTTCTGGATATTACCGGCGTTGATATTACCCGATCCATAGCCGGAAGCAGGTGGGGGCGTGATGCCGATATCCTGGTTAAAGGTATTGGTCTTATACAGGGTGAGGGCAAGGGTGAGGTTGTCGCCCATGAATCGGGCGTCGAAGCCGGCTTCCCAGGCTTTTGTCTGTTCCGGTTTGAGGTTGGTAGGCGCGGCGGTATTGAGGACCGTGTTGCTCGCCGAAGTCGAGTTCACGGGGTTGGTCTGGTATTGGCCAACGGTGTTACCTACCTGCGAATAGGAGCCGCGTACTTTCAGGTAGCTGATGGCCTGCGGCAGGGTCGTCATCTGGCTGACGATAAAGGAGAGACCTGCCGAGGGGTAGAAATAATGGTCGTCGGGCGTGTAAGAAAGATTGGAAGACCAGTCATTCCTACCGGACAAGGTCAGGAAAGCGTAGTTCTTGTATGCGATATCTACGTTGCCGAATACGGATTGGATCTGGTTGTGATAGGGCTGGAGGGTGCTTACATTGCTGCCGTAAGCGCCGCTGCTATTCCCCAGGGTCACAGGAGGCGCCACTTCGATGTTCTGGATGGTCCAGAGGTTGGGGAAGAAGAGGCCAAAACCCGAACCCGCGCCGGGGCCGAAGCTGATGCCGCTGGTGATGCCATCGTTGATGCTGGTACCAAGAACGCCGTCCACTTTCCAATCCTGGTTGACAGGGACATTGAACGTCGCCAGGATGTCGCCATATTTCGAGGTCACGACGCGGTTGGAGCCGTTCCAGGAACCGTTGCCGTTAGGTGCGGCCAGGGGAGCCAGGGTACCGGCCCAATATTTCTGGTTGGCATCATCGTTGATCCGGTCCACCGTACCGCGCGCCTGCAGACTGAGCCATGGAGTGAAGTCATACTTCACGCTGGCATTAATGAGGATGCGGTTGCGGATATTCTCGTTGGTATTGCGGTTGATGATCCACCAGGGGTTCTGTTGGACGTCTTCCACGAAGGGCCAGTTCTGGGTGGTGGCGCCATTGCCACCAACGACGGGCGGGAACTCGAATTGTTTTTTATAGGGGCTGATATCCTGGCCGCGCGGGTAGAAATAAAGACCCGTGAGCGGGTTGGAATAGAAGCCGATGGCCGGGCTGTTGTTCAGCGTCTGGGTGATGTAGTTCACGTTCCCGTCCACGGTGAGTTTGTTATTCAGAAATTTGGCCGTCTCATGGAAATTGAAATTGTTACGGCTCAGTTTGTTTTGGGGTTCTACACCACGGGCGTCGGTATTGGTGTAGCTGAAATAGGTCTGCGATTGTTCGGAGCCGCCTGCGAGACTTACCGAGTTGGTGAAGTTCTCGCCGGTCTGGTAGAACTTGGGCAGGTTATCGGGTGCGCTGGAGATCGAAGGACCCCAACTGTCTACCGCTCCTGCCGAAGTCTGGCCGTAGTGGTTCTGAAATTGAGGCAGGTAGGCGTTCTTGTCGATCGAGGCCGAAGAATTCACGTTGATCGTAGTCCGGCCCGCCTTGCCTTTCTTGGTGTTGATGACGATCACGCCGTTGGCCGCCTGGCTGCCATACAATGCGGCGGCGGAGGCGCCTTTGAGGATGGTCATGCTTTCGATGTCTTCCGGGTTGAGGTTGGAAATACCGTCGCCGCCTTCCGGGTTGCCGCCGTAAGTACTACTCATTGGCTGCCCAAAGGGGTTACCCTCGTTGGAGATGGGCACGCCATCGATCACGTAAAGGGGCTGGTTGTTGCCGCCGGTAGAGCGGTTGCCACGGAGGATGACCTTGGTGGAACCGCCGATGCCGGATGCACTGGGCGCGATGTCCACGCCGGCGATCTTGCCGCTCAGTGAATTCATGAGGTTATCGGTCTTTGCGGTCAGCAGCTCATTGCCACCGATCTGTTGGGTCGAATAAGTGAGTGAGCGCTCTGTGTGTTTGATCCCGAGAGCGGTTACGATGATCGCGTTGAGACTCTTGGAGCCACCGGCCAGCTCGATGGCGAGGTCGGAGATACCGGTGACCGTCACTTCTTTTGTAGTGAGGCCGACATAAGAGAAAATAAGGATGTCACCGACCTTCGTGTCGAGGCTAAAGCGGCCTTCGGCGTCGGTACGAATGGTTGTTTGTGCGCCTTTGACCGAGATCGTCACGCCGGCGAGCGGTTGTCCCGTCTCGTCGCGAACCACCCCTTTGATGGGGGCTGCGGCGGCGAGCAGCGGGATGAAGGTTAAGAATAGCAGCAGATGTTTCATTTACAGCAGTTTTTGATTAAAAAAATGAAGCTTATTTATTGGGGTCCGGGTGTTTTCGGGGGCGGATCGGGTCTATCGGGAGCCGTCACGATGAACAAGGAGTGATGGCTGGTGACGAACATTGTCTTGGGATCGGCGCTCAGCGTGATACCGGTAGGGCGTTCGGGTGTTTTGAGGGTGGCGACCCGGGCGCCCATGGGGTCGTAGACGTAGACCTCTCCATCGGCGATGTAGACCTTGCCGCTGGCGTCGGTGGCGCTGGCGAATTCGCCGCGTTGGGCGAAGTAAGAGAGATCCGACAAGAAACCGTCGGCGTCAACCTGCAACCGGACGGTGCGTTTGTCGTACTCGTCGGCCGTATAAACGGGTTGGCCCGGATGGGCGGCGGCGAGGGCAGTGGACCGGGCCAGGTCGTAGACGACAGGGATAATGGTCACGCTGTCGGGCGCCAGGAAGCACTGCAGTGGCCGTTGGACGGATACGGTGTTGAAGTCGTGGTAATCGCGCCAGCGGTGTGCCGGGTAGAGGGCTGTACGCAGCGGGTGGATACTGCCCATGGGTACGGTCGGCAGGAGGCGGATGGTCTCGTCTGGATTGTTGGGGTCCACACTATACGCCCAGACGGCGAAGCCGGAGTTGCCCCAGCCGCTAAAGGAGGTGCCGGCTGCGTCGGGCGGGTTCGAAAAGGTTTCGCCTGTACCGGGTTTAGGGCTGTATTTGAAGACGACAAGCAGGTTATCTTTTTGGTCGCAGGCCAGGGAAAGGGGTTCCCAGGGGTAATCGGCGATGAGCGTCGTGGTACGGGTTGCGGGTGACCAACGGTAGATGCGGCGCAAGCGGGACTCGCAGAAGTAGACATTGCCCTTGCTGTCGGTGCAGGGGCTAATGGCGAATTCGAAGCCGGTGGCGAGGAGGGTCGCCGCAGGCGCGGGCAGCGTCGCGGCCGGGGATGGCTCTGCCTGCGCGCCTGCAGGTTGGGTGGTGCGAAGATAGAGCCGGGCGAATTCCCAGGAGCGGATCTCGCTGTTGGCGTCGATATCATAGAGAGGCGCCGTAGTAGTATAAATTGTCTGGCTATAATTGTGGACGTTGAGGAATTCGATATCGCCGCCGCCCCACCTGCGAATGGAATAGGGATAGGGCTTGTCGACGCGGATGACGCGGAACATATAGAGGTTGGCGAAGCTCAGGTCATGGCTGTCCTGTAATTCCATAGGCTGACACTCTGTCGATTCGCGGCTCTCCTCCTCAAGCTGTAGCGCATAGACCTTCCAGTGAGCTACCCCGTTAAAACGGACCTCGTTGCGAACGTGATGTTCTACCGAGAGGGCATAGATATGGCCGGGGGTGGACGTATGGGAGATATAGACGCCGGAGGTAGCGAAGGTATTGGCGGACCAGATATCCTTAAACGTGCCGCCGCCTTCGTTGGTGACCCAAAGGCTCCAGTATTGTGTATCCCAGTCGCGGTCGATGCCGTTTGTGGCGGCAGGGGCGGATCGGGGCTGTAATTTTGCCGGAAAGGCATCGCCGGGACTGAGACCGCCATGGCCGCCGATGAATTTTACGTCGTTGAGATAAGAGCCGGCGCCGGATTGCCATTTGCAGGCGACGGCGCGGGGGTTGGAGGCTCCGGTGGATAGGCCGATGCCGTTTATAATGTTGGTACCGCCGCGGGGTGTCTCCACGAGGGGCTGGGGTCCGCCAAAGCCGCCGAAGGCAGGGGTATTATCGGTGATGAGCAATTGGGTGGCAATGGGGTTGAGACCGATGAGGATGGTGTTGGCGTGCAGGCGCAGGGGGGCGGTGAGGCGATACCAGCCCTGGGGGAGGTAAAGCGTCGGGTAGTGGTCGATGGCGGCTTGAATAGTATGGGTATCGTCGGTGGAACCGTCCCCTTTGGCGCCGAGGGACTGGATATTGGTCCAGGTGCTCATATCGGGGAGGGCAGGGATATCAGAGGGAGCCGGTGGCGGGAAGACGGTCAGGGCTTGGATGTCCTGTGTTGTCTTGTATTCCGGGTCGGACTGTTCGTCGTCGAGTTGGAATCCGTCGGTGAGGCTGCGAACGAGATACGTTTGGGCAGGAGCGGTCACCTGTCTATGGCTGAGGCGGCCGATCGTGAGAATGGGGGTATTGCGACAGGCTATGTTGCGCAGGTTCACTTGATTGGAGGCATTACCGTCGTTGCCGATACGAATGGCGGCTTCCTTTATATTGTCGAAGCGGCAGTCCTCCATGAGGAGCTTTTCATGGTAGTTGGAATCGATCTCGATCACGATGGGGACGTCCTTTGCCTGAAGGCGGACGATGGTGAGGCCGGCCTCGCGGGTGCGGATGGCGGCGCGGCGTTGTCCCTGGAACCAGATGTCGACCATCATAAAAGGCCAGCCCGGGGAGGGCTTGGTAGTATAGATGCCATAGTCGCCGCCGAAGAAGCGGACGTCTTCCATCTCGTTGCCCACGTCGTACAGGCCGGCCTTGCCGTTGCCGGCGTCAATGTCGACATGGGAGATAAAGCTATGTTGGGCGAAATGGGTTCGCAAGGCTACGGCTACCGGGTTGCCATCTTCGATACGGAGGTTGACATTAGAGAGGGCGCTGTAAAAGGTGGAGGCCCCGGCGTCAGGGACATGGCCTGTCGAATCGGGCAGGCTGCTGGTGAACCAGAACATATAATGTGCCTGCCCCTTGTCTGCAGCGGCGGGAATCTCGAAGCCAGGGGAGTTGCGGCCGAGGACGATAAGGGGCCGGGTCTTACCGTAGCCGATGAGACGGACGGCGGTTGGGATATAGATCGTTTTGGATATGAGGTATTTCCCTTCGGGAATAAAGACGATGCCGAAATTGTAACGTGACTTGACGGTCCGGATAGCTTGCTGGAGGGCGTCGGAAACATCGGTGCGGCCGTCGGCGGGCGCATCGAAAAAGACGGCGTTCCGGTCTTCGGGTTTGCCCGTATAGACCGATCGGCCGGGAGGTGCGGCTGGAGCGGAGAGTTGAATAAAAAGGCCGATGGCAATCGCCATTGTGCAGGATTTTCTCATAGCTTTAAACAAATCTAATCGCTGGCGTAGTCGGGTGTTATTTAATGGGCCCTACTTCACCACTACCGAAAATAAAAAGGCGAAAGGGCTGTTTTTGAGCGGAAGTAGTGGTAATGTAGGGTTGGAAAAATAGCTATTCACGCAGCTTTATAAGATCATTGCAAACATGACCAAAACACGAAAGTTCCTGATTGTCAGTCATGGCGCCTTTGCCGGTGGCATTCGTTCGGCTTTGGAGCTGATAGCGGGCGCGGTAGGGAACCTATATGTTTTGCAGGCCTACCTGGAGGAGAACAAACCGGTGGAAGAGGAGCTGGCGTCCATGCTGAGTGGTGTAGGAGCAGACGAGGAATGGGTGGTCTTTACCGATCTGCTCGGCGGCAGCATCACCAATCAGGTGCTGCGGGTCGCGGCCGGCCTGCCGGGGGGCCAGTCCGTCCATATAGTGGCGGGGGTGAACCTGCCGTTGGTGATAGAGGTGGTGCTTTCCGATCCGGAGATGCCGGTGGCGGAGGTGCTGGCAGAGGCGGTAGGGCGGGCCCGGGATCAATTGGTCTATGTAAACGGATTTATTTCTTCACCATCCAACGAAGGGGAAAATGCTTAAACTGGTAAGGATCGATGACCGGCTTGTACATGGGCAGGTCGCTTTTACCTGGACGCCGGCGCTTGGGGCCGATTGTCTGGTGGTGGCCAATGACCGGGCGGCCAAGGACGAGTTTCTAAGAATGACGATGGGGTTGGCCAAGCCTGCGGGCACCAAGTTGATGATCCTGACGATTGCCGCGGCCATCGCCTATATTAATGATGTGCAGAACAAGGGCCAGGGGCTTTTAGTCCTGGTGGACTGTGTGAAAGACGCCCATGCCCTGGCGGAAGGTGTGGGGGAGCTGCGGAGCATCAACTTTGGGGGTATCCGCGTCAAACCCGGGGCGAAGCCGGTGACGAAGGCGATTGCCCTGACCGAGAACGACATCCTCCTGGTCCGTGAGCTGCTGCAGAAGGGGATCGAACTGGAGGCGCGGCAGGTCCCTACCGATAAAAAGCAACCGATCGATAATTTAATCTAAGTGCTGACCTATTTACTTATTACGCTGATCATATTTTTCGGGCATTCGGAGGATCTGCTTGGGACCACGTTACTGAGCCGCCCTCTTGTGCTCGGCCCGCTGGTCGGGCTAGTACTGGGCGACATGCACCAGGGTATCATCATCGGCGCGTCGCTGGAACTGATCTTTATGGGAAATATAAAGGTCGGCGCGGCCATACCGCCGGATGTCGTCACGGGGGGTGTCCTTGGGACGGCTTTTGCCATTATGAGCGGAAAGGGGACCGGTATTGCGCTGGCCCTCGCCATTCCTATTTCGATCTTAGCGGAAATGCTGTTGAGCGCCTTGTTCGTGACACGGAGTGTCTTCAATAAACTGTTCGAGCGTTATGCCGCAGCCGGTGACTGGCGGGGAGTAGAGCGTTTGCATGTGGCTTCGGGGTTCATGAAGCCTTTGCTGATGGCATTAGTGGGATGGCTGGCGTTGCAGTTGGGGTCTGGCGCCATGAAGACGTTTTTGGACCGAATACCGGACTGGGTGAATACCGGGTTACAGGTAGCGGGTAATTTGTTGCCGGCGTTAGGGTTTGCGTTGCTGATGAATCTTTTGTTTCATAAACGAGTGGCGCCTTATTTCTTTTTGGGGTTTTTGCTGGCGGCCTATCTGAAACTGCCGGTGATTGCCGTGGGCGGACTGGGGGTGATCATCGCTGTATTGGTGACCGGGGGTAAGGGCGAGGGGGGTGGTGACCCGGGGGGTGGCGAGGCGCCGGCGAGCGGCGTGATCGCGAATTCCGAGCTGCGGAGGGTTTTCTGGCGGTCGATGTTGCTGGAAGCGAATTTCAATTTCGAGACGATGCAGAATACGGGTTTTGCCTTTGCGATGCTGCCCGTGCTGAAGAAACTATATAAGACTAAGCAGGCGATGGCGGCTGCACTGAAGCGGCATCTGCAATTATTCAATACCAGTACCTATGGTTGTACGCTGATCCTGGGGTTGGCTGCGGCAATGGAGGAACAGAACAGTCACGACGCGGAATTCAATGACGAATCCATCAACGCCGTAAAATCGGGTCTGATGGGGCCGTTGGCGGGCGTGTTCGATTCGCTTTTCTGGGGTACGCTGAAGGTGATCGCGGCCGGGGTGGGCACCTCGCTGGCACTGAAGGGCAATCTGTCGGGGGCGATTCTTTTTATCCTGCTTTTCAATGTGCCGCATCTGCTGTTGCGTTACAATCTGACGTTTATCGGTTATACTGCCGGTACCCGTTTTCTGCAACGGTTGTCGCAGAACAATGTAATGGACCGGTTGAAGGATGGGGCGGCCATCTTAGGTTTGATGGTAGTGGGAGCCATGCCGGCTACTTTGATGAATATCCATACACCGTTGTCGTTCTCGGCTGGAGACGCGGCCAGCTCGCTACAAGGGATACTCGATCAGATCCTGCCGTCGGCATTGCCGCTTGGGCTGACCTTTTTGGTTTACTATTTTATAAAGCGGGGGGTAAAGACGACGCCGCTGTTGATAGGACTGTTGTTATTGGGATTTATTGGAAGTATAATACATGTGTTGTCATGAAAGGCATCGGAGTGTCACAGGGTATAGCGATTGGCAGGGCCTGGGTAATGCGGCCGAAGCGGGGGCACGCCAGCGGACAGGTATTAAATGACCTGGCGGCCGTCGAACGGGAGATCGAGATCTACCGGGTGGCGGTTTCGGAAGCGGTGACGACGCTGGAGGCGATGATGGCCAGGGCAGTGAAGGCTGAAGCGGAGATACTGGGTATACAGGTCGAATTATTGCTCGACCCGCAAATGGAAGAAGAAGTGACAGGCATGATCCGGGAGGACAGAGTGGCGGCGCGGGATGCCATCCTGAAAGTTACGGAGCAATTGATGCAGGTCTTTATCAATATGAAGGATGAATATATGCGGGCGCGTGCCGCGGACATCCAGGATGTGGGCAACAGGGTGGTGCGGGTGCTGGATGGAGAAGACGTGGCGATGCAGATGGAAGAGGGGGAATGGATCGTTGTCGCCGAAGACCTTTCGCCGTCGGAGACGGTTGGATTGGATGCGGAACGGGTATGTGGTTTCGTGACGCAGGCCGGGGGTGTGACTTCCCATGCGGCTATTGTCGCGCGGCTGCGTGGTCTTCCGGCGGTCGCGGCATGTAGTGGGGTACTTGGCGCCGTAGCGGATCGGGACATCGTGGTGCTGGATGGCGTGAGCGGAGAGGTTTTGATCAATCCTTCGATTGGTGAGCTGCAGGTGTACCGAAAGAAGCAGAAGGCATTTGCCGAGCGGCTCAGGGTGCTGGAGCAGCTGAGGGATCGTTCTGCGGTGACTACAGATGGGGTCAGGATACAACTCCTGGCCAACATCGCCACGGCGGAGGACATGGAACAGGCGCTCGAGCAGGGCGCCGAAGGGGTGGGTCTGCTTCGTACGGAGCTTTTATTCATGGACAGGGATAGCTTGCCTTCCGAAGAGGAGCAAGTGGAATTTTATAAACGGGTACTGTTACGCAGCAACGGCCTTCCGGTGACGATACGGACGCTGGATATCGGAGGGGACAAGCCCCTGCCCTACCTGGGACTGGCGGAAGAGGCCAATCCTTTTTTGGGATATAGGGCTATTCGTATTTGTCTGGACAGGGTCGATATTTTCATGACGCAACTGCGGGCCATTTTGCGGGCCAGTGTATTCGGGAAATCGCGGGTCATGTTCCCGATGATCGGGAGTCTCGATGAATTGGTGCGGGCAAAAGCGGTGTTGGCGGAGGTTCAGCGTGAGCTCAGGGCCGCCGGGATAGCCTTTGATGAAGAGATACCGGTAGGGATCATGATCGAAGTTCCTTCGGCCGCGCTGACGGCCGATCTGCTGGCGCCGGAATGCGATTTTTTTAGTATCGGCACCAACGACCTGACGCAATATGTGCTGGCGGTGGACCGGATGAACGTTAAAATTGCCGCCTTATACGACTCTTATCACCCGGCGGTGTTGCGGCTGGTGCTGGAAGTGATCGAGCAAGGGCTGCGGCAGGGCATCCCTGTTGGGATGTGCGGGGAACTGGCGGGTGATCCGCGGGCAACTGAATTGTTGCTGGGGATGGGGCTACGGCAGTTCTCGATGAGTGCCAATTCTATCCCGGTCGTAAAGGAGGTGATCTTGCGGAGCAAAGCGATATGATCAAGAAAGCATATACAATCCTGGCGCCGGAGGGCATGCATGCGCGGCCCGCCACGGCGATGGTCAAGTTAGCGCGACAGTTCAAGGCCGTAATGTTTTTGAAGAATGGTGAAAAGACTTCCCGGTTGAACAGTCTCATTGGTATTTTGTCCATGGGTATCAAGGGCGGGGAAACGATCGAACTGGAAATAGAAGGCGTTGATGAAGGCGATGCGGTCGCGGCTTTTGATGTATTTTTTGCAAACCATTTAAAAGACTGGTAAGATGAAGATAACCATTACTAGGGATGAAGCCGCATTTGACGTTGCCGCTGCATGGCGGATCATTGCGCAGATGCTGGAGAAGTCTAATGCCGTGATCGGGCTATCGACGGGTGCTACTACGGGGGGCATGCACCGGATCGTGTCGGAAATCCATGCCCGCTATCCATTTGATGTGTCGGCGATCACCTTATTCAATGTGGACGAGCTGACCAACCTGCCGCGGGAGTACGTGGGGAGTTGTTATACCATGATCCTGACACAGCTGGCGGCGCCGTTGGGCATACCGGCGGAGAATTTTATCATGCCTCCTACCCTGTCGGCGGATTTTGTGGCGGAGGCCTTGTTGTTTGAGCGGCGTCTGGCTGAACGTGGGGGTGCCGACCTGCAGATGCTGGGTATCGGTCTTAACGGGCATATCGGGATCAATCAACCGGGGACGCCTTTTGAGAGTGAAACGTGGGTGTCGCCGATGGACCCGGATTTTGAGGCGAAGGTTCGGCGGGAGACGAATGTTCCGGCGGATACGGTGTTAGGGGGATTGACGCGGGGCATCAAGAATATCATGCAGACGAGGAAGATCGTGCTGGTCGCCAAGGGGCCTCATAAGGCGGCAATCATCGAGCAGGCGGTGTTTGGGCCGGTGACGACGGATATTCCCGCGTCGGTGGTGCAGCTGCATCCCAATGTTGAGATATTGGTGGATGAGGCCGCGGGGGCTCGGATTGCGGAGCGCGCGGCGGCGAGGGAATGGGAGTGGTAAATGCGTACAATTGGGAATCGGATTCCCAAAAATACGGGTTCCCTGGTAATCAGGGTTTTGTGGATGGCGGTTGGTTGTCCATGGCGGTGAGGGCCTGGAGGAACCAGGCGGCATGGGGGAGCCATTGTTCGGTCCAGCGCCATTCGTTGCCATTGTCTTCGGTGCGGAAGTCGATGCCACTGCCGTCGCCGTGGTCTTTGGCGCCGGTGATGCCGTTGGAGATGCCGCCTCGTTGGGAGCCGTGACCATAGTTGGAGTGCATGTATGGGACGTTGTGGGCGCCGAATTGGTACATGAAACAGATGTTATAGGGGTTGCAGCCCAGGATCCAGGAATATTGGCGGGCGGCGAAGACGGTGAGGGAGTCGTTTGAAGGTTGCAGGAGCCGGCGACCGAGGAGGGCGGCGGTTGCGAGGGAGGCGAGGCGGGCATTTTCGCCTTGCCACCACCAGCCTGTTTCGTTGTCATGGGGAATAAAGAAGCCGTCTTTTACTTCATTCTTGTATACAAAACTTTGACGCGCATAGCCGAAGGGGTTATCCACCTCGCCGGTGACGCGGAGGTTATACGTGAGGGCACGGTTGATGGTGTTGAGGGCGGGGTTGCGGTAGGCAGCGTCCGATTCCTTATCCAGGTAGCGGGTAAGGGCGACGATGGGGAGACCTGCATCGGAGGCGTGCCAGAAGGGGCGGCGGCCGTCGTCGGAAATAAAATACCCGGCTGCGGACATGCGGGCATTTAGATGGGCGGCGCGCATGCGGGCCTGGTCACGGTAATAGTTGCTGTCGGTGGCGATCCACAATTCGGTGGCAGCCATGAGCGCGCAGTAGTCGTCAATAATGTTTTCCTTTCCATCGTCGTCGTACTTTGTATTGTTGACGACGAGGTGGGCATAGCCTCTCCGGGCCGCATCGAGGTATTGCCGCGGCGTATAGTCGCTGCTTTTGCCCCAGCGGGAGATGCGGGCCAGTGCGGCGATGGCCATGCCGCCGCCTTCGCGGAAGGCGCATTGGTATTCGTCGGTCGTGACGCTGTTGGCGTGTAAGCCGACGACGCGGCGGGCGTCGGGGTCTTTGTTGAAGTAACTAAACACCGTCATATAGAAATAGCCGGCGGGGTCGAGGGAGCGCATGATGTAATCCGCGCCCCAGAGCGCTTCGGCGGTCAATGAGTCAACGAGGTTCCAGCGATTGAGTTGTTGATGGAGGTTCTCGCCGGCGTTTACCAGTGACCAGGTGACGAGCGGGATCTGTTGGGGGGACATGAAATTAGCATAGGCCAGGTGGGAAAAATATTTGCTAACGTCGCCGGAGGCGTCGCACCAGCCGCCGTGGAGGTCGACGCGGCGGTCGCTGCCGTAGAGGCGCAGTTGGCTGTCGGCTTTCATTTCGGGTGGGGTGTTGGCGCGTTGCTCGTGATAATAGTGGATGATGGAGGCTACCATGGGGCGGGCCCAGTCGGCGTCGCCGATGTCGAAGTATGCTGACCTGGGACCATCCGGACCAAATACTCTGCCTTGATCGAGAACCCGGGCGGGTTTTGTGATCTGTAGGTAATAGTGGCCGGGCTTGGCCAGAGTCGAAAAGTCGGCCTGATAAAAGTATCGACCGGGCGCCCAATCGTCAAGGTGCTGCGTGGCGCTTAATTTTCCGGAAAATAGGATGTTGGTATTGTCATCCTGGATAAAGAAGTCGCGGCTGGCCAAAGCCGTATCGCTACTGACGACGGCTACCTTGGGCGCCGCGGGCGGGAAGACGGCCTGGTTGACGGAGATCGTAGTGGTGGGTGGCATGGAGCGCGGCCGGTCGGCGGGGGCGGCGCCGAAATTGGGGTTGGGTTTATCGCCCATGTACAGGCGAAGTGTGGCGCCGGCCTTGATGATGCTATAATCGATATAGGATTTGGTGTAGGGGGTACCGTTGAGGGTGGCGCGTTGGATATAGATATTGTGTTTGCCGAAGTTTTCCGTCTCCATGGTGAATTGTTTCCCCTCTCCTGTTTGCATGACGGCGCGGCGTACCAGTGGTGTGCCGAAGACGAAGACGCCGTTGGCGGGGTTGACGGGATAAAAGCCGAGCGCCGACATCACATACCAGGCAGACATCTGTCCGCAATCATCGTTGCCGCAGAGCCCGTCGTTTTTGGCGGTATACATTTCGCGGGTGATGCGGGTGATCTTTTCGGCGGTCTTCCACTGGGCGCCGGCGAAGGCATAGAGGTAGGGAATATGGTGGTTGGGTTCATTGCCCTGTGCGTACATGCCCACGAGTCCCGAAATATCGGGAGAGGCTTCGCTGCCAAGAGAGCCGGTTACGGTGAAGAGGCTGTCCAATTTGGTGATAAAGGGTTTTTCGCCTCCGAGGAGCTGGATGAGTCGTTCGACATCCTGCGGGACGAGCCAGGTATATTGCCATGCGTTGCCTTCGGTGTAATCGCCCCATTCGTGGATGGATTGAAAGGGACTAAACGGGCTGCGAAATTGTCCGTCGGCCAGGACGGGGCGCATGAATTTTGTGGCGGGATCGAAGTAGCGGGTGAAGAGCTCTCCTCTTTTTTGGTATTGGGCTTCGTCGTCTTTATGGCCCAGGCTGGCGGCCATGCGGGCGATGCACCAGTCGTCCACCGCATATTCGAGTGCTTTCGATACCGATTCGCGTTCTTTGTCGGCTGGAATATAACCCTCCTGTTTAAGATAGTTCATGCCATAATCGTCACGGGTGGAGGAAGCTTTCATCGCTTTCAGGGCCAGGTTGCCATCGAAGCCGCGATAGCCGTTCAGCCAGGCGCCGGCGATGATGGGCACCGCGCTATAGCCAACCATGCAATCCGTTTCGCGGCCCTGCAAATGCCAGATGGGCAGTTTGCCTTGCTGGGTGTAGATCGCCAGCATGGTGTTCATGATATCGTTGATGCGATCGGGCTGGATCAGGGTCATCAATGGATTGAGGGTACGATAAGTATCCCAGGTCGAGAAAATGGTGTAGTTGTTGTATGGCGCGTGCACGATGACCTTTCCATCGGTGCCGCGATAGGTGCTGTCGTGGTCGTTGTAGAGTGCGGGCGCTACCATCGTGTGGTAGAGGGCCGTATAAAAAACCGCACGTTGGAGGGAATCGGCCGCCTCGATCTTGATCCTGTTCAGCTCTTCCTCCCATTTTTGATTGCCCTGGCTAACGATCTGATCGAAATTCCAGCCGGGGATCTCGGCGGCGATATTGGCGAGGGCGGCTTCACCGCTTGTGTTGGAAACGCCGATCTTCAGGAGGACGGTGGAAGGTGTCTTCTGAAAGGAGATAAGCCCTTTTACGGAGTCGGCTTCCAGGGAAAGTTCATTGACGGGTTTGTCGCCCTTTAGCAGGGTGAAATCCTTCAGCGGGAAATTGGTGCGGATGGCGAAGTAGATGCGTCTATCCTTGGCCCACTGGGACGAGTTGCGCCAGCCGATCAGGGTCGAGTCGTCCAGCCGGAGCAGGTGTGCGTAGATCTTCGGATGTTGCCAGCCGGCGTCGAAGTTACCCTGGAAGAGGTCGACGATGATATGTCCGGTCCGGTCTTTTGGAAAGGTATATCGATGAAACGTTACGCGTTCGGTGGCGGTGAGTTCAACGCGGACGTGATGGTCTTTTAGCCAGACGGAGTAGTAGGCGGGCCTGGCTATCTCATGGCGGTGGTCATAGTGCGATGAATAACCCGATGTAGGGTTCTTCTGGGTGCCCGGCTCTGTGCGGACGGCGCCTGTATAGGGCATGATCAGGATGTCGCAGAGGTCGGGGATGCCGGTGCCATTGAGGTGGTTCTGGGCAAAACCCTTTACTATACTGTCGGAATAGTGGTAGCCTGAGCACCAATCCCATCCTTTGTTAATATTGGTGGGGCCGACCTGTACGGCGCCAAAGGGTACGCTGGCGCCGAGAAAAACGTGGCCATGGGCGCCGGTGCCGATATAGGGATCTACGTAGGAAAGAGGCGCTGCCTCTTTTGGCGCGTGGCCGTCGGGTTGTTGTGCGGAGAGGGTGAGGGTGAGGATGCAGGCCAGAGAAACTGTGATAAACTTCATGGGCTAAAGATAGGGAGAGCGGAGTAAATTGCATTCCTTTTAATGGCGGGATTATGAGCAGGTATTTTCAAGCGGCGTTGGTGCTGCTGTATGTATTGTTGACCATCTTTGCTTTCGAAGTCGTGCTGGCTGTCTCCGGCTGCCGGCTTTCGGTAGTCGTACAATGGTGGATGATCGTGGGCTGGCTGGGTTTCTGTTTTGGGTCGGCCTATGTGTGGGCCGGGGTCTTTACTTTTTTGCATGCGCATTACCGGAAGCCCTTGCGTGGCGAGGAGGCAAGGCTGTCTCCGGCAATGGATGAGTTGCTGCAAAAGGCGGAGAGCAAGCGGCGGGTGCGGGTGTGGATCGATGAGTCGCGGGAATTGAATGCCTATGCGACGGGATATCACACGATCACTATCAGCAGAGGGCTGCTGGAGGATCTAAGCCCGGTGGAGCTTCGGGGGGTGCTGGCGCATGAGCTGGGGCATCTGCTGAGCGGCGACACGATCGTCGCGACGGCGTTCCTGACGGCTGGCCTATTACCAAAGGCGGTTTTCGGGGCCTGTCGTGCGGGCGTTTTTTTGTTGAGGTCCGCGTTGGTGAGGGTCAATATCCTGGCCGGAGTCGTGATCCTGCTGGTCATCGGCGTCCTTCTGGATCGTGCCCATTTATTGAAAGCTGTGGCGGCGGTGTTGTTGTTCGTACTGCTGTTTATGGTGCTAAACAGGGTCTTTAAATTTTTTGCGTTGATGCTGGGCAGGCAAGCGGAATACAGGCAGGATGCCTTTGCCTTCAGGCTTGGTTATGGGGATGGGCTGCGAAGGGCGTTGGAGCGGCTGGCGGCGAGTGAGGAAGGGACACCGAGTCGTTATTATATTGTGATGCATAGTACACATCCGGTGATCTTTAAGAGGATAAGAAGACTGGAGAAAATGACATAGCTTGCGACCTAAAATTTCTACTGTTGTCATGCTAAAAAAAATCGTTTTATTTAGCGCCCTGGTGGCTTTTGTCGGTGAGGCGCGGTGTCAGTTCATTGATAAGGTAACTGATCCAGTGGACTTTGTTAATCCACTCATGGGGTCCCAATCGACGGCCGATCTTTCCAGTGGCAACACCTATCCTAGCATCGCGTTGCCCTGGGGAATGAATTTCTGGACGCCGCAGACGGGAAAGAACGGCGACGGATGGCAATACACCTATACAGATAATAAGATACGGGGTTTCAAACAGACCCATCAGCCTTCACCGTGGATGAATGACTATGGCGAATTCAGCATCATGCCCGTGAATGGAAGGCAGTTTACGGAAGAGTCGAGGGCCTCCTGGTTCTCTCACCAGGCGGAGACCGTGAAGCCCTATTACTATAGCGTATACCTGGCCGACGAAGATGTGACGACCGAACTGACGCCGACCGAGCGAGCCGTACGGTTTCGTTTTACTTTTCCGCAAACCGACAGCGCCCATGTGGTGATCGACGCATATAACAAGGGGTCGTATATCCGCATCATCCCAGGCGAGAACAAGATCGTCGGGTACAGCACACGCAACAGCGGCGGCGTGGCCAAAAACTTTAAAAATTATTTTGTCATCGTTTTCGACAAACCCTTCACTTCGCAGCAAACCTGGAAAGACAGTGTGCTCAGTGACGCGATGGAGTTGACGGACAAACATGTCGGGGCCATCGTGGGATTTAGCGCCGATCATCGCGGGACCGTGATCAATGCACGGGTAGCTTCTTCGTTTATCAGTATCGAGCAGGCCGAACAGAATCTGAAGGAGATCGGTGACGACAATTTCGACCAGGTAGCAAGTAAGGGCCGGGCTGTATGGAATGAGGCGTTGAGACGGGTATCCGTAGAAGGCGGGACGATCGACCAGATGAGAACCTTCTATTCCTGTCTTTACCGGATGCTTTTCTTCCCTATGCGGATCTATGAAAAGGACGCCAACGGCCACATCGTACACTATAGTCCTTACAACGGGCAGGTAGAGCCGGGGTATATGTTTGCGGGGACGGGCTTCTGGGATACGTTCAGGGCACTGTATCCATTTCTGAACATGGTCTATCCTTCAATTGTCAAAGAGATGCAGGAGGGACTGATCAACGATTATAAGGAAGGCGGCTGGCTGCCGGAATGGTCCGATCCCGGCTATCGCAGTGTGATGATCGGCAACAATTCGGCTTCGGTCGTGGCAGAAGCTTATCTCAAGGGCGGGCGGGGCTATGATATTGGCACGCTGTACCAGGCGTTGGTGAAAGACGCCAACGCGGCGGGGCCGATCGAAGCAGTAGGGCGGCAAGGGGTAGAGTACTACAACACCCTGGGTTACGTACCCTACGATGTCCACATCAATGAGAATGCGGCGCGGACGCTGGAATATGCCTATGATGATTTTAGCATCTACAAGTTGGCTAAGGCCCTGGGGCGGCCGGAGTCTGAGTTGAGGGTGTACGCACAACGCTGTTTGAACTATAAGAATCTCTTTGACCCCGGGCACAAGCTGATGCGCGGGAAGAATAAAGACGGCAGTTGGTCCACGCCCTTTAACCCTTTTAAATGGGGGGATGCATTTACGGAGGGGAATAGCTGGCACTATACCTGGGGAGTATTTCATGATATCCAGGGGCTGATCGATCTGATGGGTGGGAAGAGAGAGTTCGTGAAAATGTTGGATAGTGTTTTTGTGATGCCGCCCGTTTTTGATTCCAGTTACTATGGAGAGGTCATCCATGAGATCCGGGAGATGCAGATCGCTGGCATGGGTCAATATGCGCATGGCAACCAACCCATACAACATATGCTCTACCTGTACAACTATGCGGGTGAACCGTGGAAATGCCAGTATTGGGTGAGGGAGTCCATGAAAAAGTTATACCACGCTACGCCTGACGGCTACTGCGGGGATGAAGACAATGGACAGACCTCGGCGTGGTATGTGTTCTCGGCATTGGGATTCTATTCTGTCTGTCCGGCATCCGGTCAATACGTGCTCGGCACGCCGCTTTTTCGCAAGACCGTGTTGCACCTGGAAAATGGGAAGGACTTCGTGATCAGTGCCCCGAATAACAGCGCCGCCAATTTGTACGTGCAAAGTGCATCGTTGAATGGCGTACCGTACACGAAGAACTGGATCGCGCATTCGGTTATTCTGCAGGGCGGCGAATTTAAACTGACGATGGGTGCCGCTCCGAATAAAGGCAAGGGTGTATCGGCGGCCGATTATCCTTATTCCTTTTCCACTGATAAAGAAAGACCGGGAGGTTTAAAATGAGAAACATTATTTTATCGGCAGCCGTCTTGTTGTTTTGCGGCAGGGCGCGGGCTGCGGTGGAGACCAGGGATACGATCAGCAGAGCAGGTTATACCGTGGTATTTATTAATAAAGACCCCGGATTCAGTGCGGTGACGCGTCAGCGGCTTATCGATACTTATTTTGAAGTCTATCCGAAAGAGGCCTTGCGTTTCAATCCGCGGACCTTGCGGTTGGTGAATTTTGTGATCGACCCGTCCTATGATGGTGTGGCGGCGACGGATGCGGGTGTCGTACGGTTTAATCCCGTGTGGTTTCAGAAACATCCGGAAGATATTGATGTCGTCACGCATGAGGTGATGCATATCGTACAGGATTACCGGCATGATCCGCCGGGATGGCTGACCGAAGGCATTGCGGACTATGCCCGTTTTGTGTTTGGGGTGAATAATGCGGCCAGTCACTGGGTGCTGCCGGATTATCGGGCCGGGCAGAGCTATGAGAATGCTTATAAGGTGACGGCGCGTTTTCTGCTATGGGCTTCGCAGCGCGGCGATGCGCAGCTGGTCGATAAGCTTGATGCCGCTTTGCGGAGCGGGAAGTATACACCGGCGTTGTGGGTGAAGCTGACGGGTAAGACGGTGGACGCTTTATGGGCGGAATATGCGGTGAATCCGGCAGTAGCGGGTTTGGCTTCGGCGAGTGATCTGCATGCTTTGCAACAGCAGTTTGTGGACCTGCGTTTCGGGATGTTCATCCATTTCAACATTCCTACATTTGCCAACCAGGATTGGCCAGACCCGGATGCACCGGTGTCGTTGTTCAATCCGACGCGGTTGGATTGCAACCAGTGGGCGTTGGCGGCCAAGTCGGCGCATATGACGTATGGCTGTCTGACGACCAAGCATCATAGCGGCTTTTGTATCTGGGATACGAAGACCACGGACTACAATGTGATGAACAGTCCTTTGAAACGTGATGTCGTCAAAGAATACACCGATGCCTTCAGGGCGCAGGGCTTGAAGGTTTGTTTGTACTACAGTATCCTCGATACGCATCACCGGCTGCGGCCGGGGTTTATAAACCGGCAGCATATTGAGATGATCAAGGCGCAGTTGACGGAGTTGCTGACGAACTACGGACCTATTACGGCGTTGATCATCGATGGATGGGATGCGCCCTGGTCGCGGATCTCCTATGACGACGTGCCTTTCGAAGATATCTATACGTTGGTGAAGACGCTGCAGCCCAATTGTCTCCTGATGGACCTGAACTCCGCCAAGTATCCGCCGGAGGGCTTGTTCTATACCGATATCAAGTCATATGAGCAGGGTGCTGGTCAGCACGTCTCGACCTCGACAAACCGGCTGCCGGCATTGTCCTGTCTGCCCTTGAATACTGCCTGGTTCTGGAAGACGGATTTCCCGGCTACTGCGGTGAAGGATCCCCAGATGCTGGTGGACTCGGATATTGTCCCTTATAATAAGATCTACGATAATTTTATCCTGAATGTGGCGCCTAACAGGGAGGGGTTGATCGATGACAATGCGTTGGCGGCGTTGGCCGAGATCGGTCGACTGTGGACAAATGACGCCCCGGCCGTCGTCCTGCCGCCGACGGAGGCGCCGATCATCTCGAGCAATATCGCCAAGCATCAGCAGGCGAAATCGAGTTGGAGCGACGATATGAATATCATGGACTTTGGCAATGATGATAATTTCAGGACGGCGTGGCAGTCGAATCCGGCGGTAAAGGAGCCGTGGTATGAAGTGGATCTCGAGCGGGAAAAATCATTTAATATGATTGTCGTCACCGGCGACAATATCGATTCCTATCGGTTAGAGTATCGGAGCAATGGAGTGTGGAAGCCGTTATTGAGCGGGGATAAGCCGGGGAGGGTGAAGCTGCATCGTTTTGCGACGGTGTGGGGGGATGGGGTACGGGTGTTGATCGATCGGTTTGCCGAGCCACCGGCGATTGCGGAGTTGGGGGTGTATGCGGAGAGGAGATAGGGGCGGTTTGAAATTTTTTTGGTTTTATTTCCTATAATTGTTATTTTTAACGTAAATAAGAAATAAACCTGAATTTCCTTCAGTTCAAGCATGGCTTGGCTCCTTTTGGTGTTTTTTCCACAAAGGATGTGGTCAAATTGTTTCCCGATTTTGATAACAGAAGGCTTTTTGAGTGGCAGAAGAAAGGGTACATCAAAAAGCTGGTGAACAAGTGGTATTTCTTCGGGGATTTGCCGCATAATGAACTGCTATCGTATCGGATAAGCAATTGCATCTACCAACCCTCGTATGTTTCGCTTGAGTCGGCCTTTTCCTTTCATGGTATGATTCCGGAAGGGGTATACAGCGTGGAAGCGATCAGCAGCAGGAAAACGATATCCTACCAAACCCATGCAGGCTTTTTTAACTATCGGCGCCTGCCGCCACGGCTTTTCTTCGGATACCAGATCGTTCGTTATAATGGGTTACCTGTATTGATGGCAGCGCCCGAAAAGGCAATTCTGGATTATCTATACTTTGGGACCGGCATCCAAAGCATCCAAGACGTAGAGGCGATCCGTTTCAATCGCTTTTTTTTGCAAAATGATGTAGATTGGGTTCTCCTGGAAAAATATATTCCTGCCTTTGGTAGCAAAATCCTGAAAATCAGGGTAGGCTATTTAAAAAAAATGCTTGACCATGCTCTCGCTGGCTGAGATAACAACGAACTACGCTGAGAACCTTCGGAGGTTCCCAAGATTTATTTTGCGCGAATACCTGCAACATAAGATACTGCAGGTCATCTTCGACAGTGAGTATGCCAATCAGCTCGTCTTTCTGGGAGGCACTTGTCTTCGAATCGTCCATGGGAACCGGAGGTTTTCGGAGGACCTCGATTTTGATAATTTTCAAATGGGTGAAGATGCCTTTGAGAAAGTCGCCGTCCATGTAAAAAACAGGTTGGAGCTAGAAGGATATGTGATTGAAATGCGAACGGTTTATCGTGGTGCTTACCACTGTTACATGCGATTTCCGGAATTGCTGTTCAAGGAAGGGTTGTCGGGGTTTTCAGAAGAGAAAATACTGATCCAACTGGATACGGAACCGCAGCATTTCCTTTTCACTCCGGAAAAATATATCCTCAACCGCTTCGATGTGTTTACACAGATACTTACTACACCTGCGGATATATTGTTATCTCAAAAATTCTATGCCATATTAAACCGGGTCAGGAATAAAGGGAGGGATTTCTACGATGTGGTTTTTTTGCTGTCACGAGTCGACTTGCCTAACTACGACTACCTGAAATTAAAAACGGGGATAGAAAATGCAAAGGAATTAAAAATACAGGTGTTAAAAAGATGCGAGCTACTCGATATGAAAGAAATGGCGAAAGATGTTCAACCTTTTTTATTTGATGCAGATGACGCAAAAAAGGTTGCCCTTTTCGCAGCGTACATCAAACAGGTCAATCTAAAATAACCGGGCATGAAAAAATATATGTTGTTGATACTGTTGATGGCAGCCGAAGTCGGCGCGGCGGTTGCGCAAGGGGCGGCGGGGGGTGACAGTGCCAGTTTTTTTCTGCACAAGTTTGCGCAGAATATTGGGAAGGAGGTGTATCACCGGCAGGTGGGGGACAGCGGGGTGAGCTATGCCATTCAATTCAAGTTCGTGGATCGGGGCAGCGCGGTGCCGCTGGACGCGAAACTGGTCGTGACGCCGGAGGGTGAGCCGTTGAGTTTTTGGGTAAAAGGGAGCACTTCCCGTTTTAGCACGATACATGACAGTGTGGTGATCGATCGGGGGAGGGCGCGGATCACCGTCGGTGACTCCAGTTATAGCCGGGTGCTTACCGCACCGGCTTTCCCCGTTGCGGGGTATTCGCCGGGTACGGTGCAGATGATGCTTTTGCGGTACTGGAACAGGCACGGGCGGCCGGCGAAGCTGGCCTTGCTGCCAACGGGGTCGGTGAGTATCCGGCAGGATGGTTATGATACGCTGACCTGGATCGGGCAGCGGCTGGTGTTACAGCGGATAGTGATCAACGGGCTTATCTGGGGCAATGAAATAGTTTGGACGGACATGCAGGGCAACCTGATCTGCCTGATCACAAACGATGCGGAGGGTGACAAACTGGAGATGATGCTGGACAGGTACGAGGGGCTGTTGCCACAGCTGATCGGGCGGGCGGCGACCTATGGGATGCGGCTTTTTGCAGAAGAGATGAAGGGTGAGCGCGGCAGCGGGGCAGCGGGGAGCATTGGTGGTACAGGAGCCATTGGCGGGGCGGTACCGCTGGCCATTGTCGGCGGGAAGATGGTCGATGTGGCGACGGGTGAGACCACGGAGCCCTCGGTGATAATTATCCAGAACGGCAGGATCATCAAGGCGGGGCCGAAAGCCAGTGTTGTCGTTCCGGCGGGCGCGAAGATTATCCATGCGGAAGGAAAGACTATCCTGCCGGGTCTCTGGGACATGCACGCACATTTCGAGCAGGCCGAATGGGGGCCGGCCTACCTTGCCGCGGGTGTAACGACGGTGAGGGATGTCGGTAATGAATTCAATTATATCAATGCGATAAAGCGGGCGATCGACGACGGAACCGGCGTCGGGCCGCATATCCTGAAGGCGGGGATCATCGACGGGCCCGGGCCGATGGGGCTGGGCATCGTTCGTGCGAATAGTGCGCGCGAGGCGGTTATGGTCGTACGCAGATATAAGGATTCGGGGTTTATGCAGATCAAGATCTATAGCTCGGTGCAGCCGCCGGTCTTAAAAGCGATCTGTGACGAGGCGCACCGGCTTGGCCTGACCGTCACCGGTCATATCCCCGAGGGCATGAACCTGGAACAGGGGGTGGATTCGGGTATGGATATGGTGAACCATATCGAATATGTGGCGGATATCCTGCCTAAGAACAAGGACAAGACTATCGACTGGGGGGATCCCAAGACGGAAGCGGGGCTCAATTTTATCAAGGAACACGAGGTGGTGATCGATCCGACCCTGGGCGTCTTCGAGATGATCTTCCGGAGCACAAAGGATAGCATTACGAAGATGGAGCCGGCATTCTATAGTTTGCCCGACCCTTTGCAGGTATTGTTTGTGAACATGGGGATGGAGCCCGCGATGGCGGAGAAATACCGGCCGATATTCAAGGATTTGGAGAAGTTGGTAAAGGTATTGCATGACAACGGCGTGCCGATAGTAGCGGGTACTGATATGGGTTTCCCAGGCTA
>Ga0302326_10003588_pt1 | contig 36377 bp, 37 predicted proteins | sample Palsa_T0_3_FD_202264 | JGI IMG/M metagenome (GOLD analysis project Ga0302326, IMG submission 202264) | Peat permafrost microbial communities from Stordalen Mire near Abisko, Sweden - Palsa_T0_3 | ecosystem: Environmental > Terrestrial > Soil > Palsa > Peat permafrost | place: Sweden: Abisko... | reverse complement strand
GCCGGTATCCTATCCCACCTCACGCATAAGCCTAACCCCGATCCGTCATCCCGCACCGAAAGCAGTCTGCGAAACTCGCCGGGAAGCAGCGTGACAACATCGGTCGCAAAGATTGAGGTCCGTTACAATATCCTTGCATTGCATTCTGCCCGAAAACGAGCGAACAGCGTCCACGGCCGGAATCAGGTCGGCGGGCGTCCCCCAGTTGGCGTCTACTTATTGTACTGCGCGCTTAGTCACAACTCGGCGTATTGACAGCGTATATATGTCCTGCTAGCTTGGGAGGTGAAGCCCGAAATTGCATTCGAGTGGGACGACGACAATACCGCCCATCTCAGGCTGCACAGGGTCAGCCCGCGGGAGATAGACGAGCTGTTCGGAAACGAACCGCTGGACCTTGAGTACGACATCGAGGCAGGCGAAGAACGTTACAAATCTCTCGGTGCGACGTCCCAGGGACGAATTCTGATTGTTGTTTGGACGGTAAGGGGTGGACGCATCCGGCCCGTGACGGCGTACGCGGCACCCAAGAGGTATCGGGTCCTGTTCTTGAAATCCAGGGGAACGCAATGAAGAAACTCAAGATGCCCGCCTTTCGTTCGGAAGCCGCGGAGGCACGATGGTGGTATGCGCATCGTGAAGTGCTGGACCGGGATTTTGAAGAGGCCGCGAAGGCCGGAACGCTAAAGAAGTTGACGCGCGAGGAACTGCTCAAGCGCCTGTCTGCTTCGCGCGTGATCTCGATCCGATTGCCCGAGGATGACCTCAGGAGATTGCGGCGCCTGGCCGCGCGAAACGGCTTGCCCTATCAGACGTACATGAAGTCACTGCTGCACCAGGCACTCGAGAGGGAAGAAAAGCGCCGCGCAAGTTGAAAGCGGGGCGGCCCACCGCGGCTCATCCCTTTGCCAATATTTCCTTCACGGTGGCAACGAGTTCGGCAGGAGCGAAGGGTTTCGGGAAGACCAAAAAGCCTTCATCCGTCGTCCGCTTCTGCATACGTATGTCGTCCGGCACACCGACGATCATGAGCACGCGCATACCAGGGACCTTCTCGCGGAGATATACGGCTGCGTCGTGCCCGGAGATATCGGCGACGTAGACGTCGATGAGCAATAAATCGGGCGGGGATTCGCGCACCATATCCACGGCGATCCCCAGATCGCCGGTGGCCCGAACCACGTATCCTTCGCGTTGCAGGATCTCGTGGATGACCGTGCGCACGACCGGCGCAGAGTGAAAAACCAAGAGGGTCTCAGAATTAGCGCTCATCCCGCTCCTTTGTTATGGAAATCGAATTATATAACGCTTCGAATTTCACCGCCCTCTCGATAGAGTATACTGCGACTTCATCCGGATGTAGTGAGGTAGCGGATCGTGAACTTTCTTCCCACCGTAGATTCCGGGATCTGGCAGCGGCATCCGGAATACCGCGCATTGAGCGTGGTTGTGCGGGACTTCCAGCCGGCGGAAACCGCGGCGACCCTGATGCTTCCGTTGCAGCCGCCTGTGTGGATGGCGGAGCACCTGGAAGCCTGGCGGAGCGCATTTCGGGCGTTCGGAGCGAATCCGAAGAAGACTCCCTGCTCGGTGGAGGCGTTGTGGAAGCGCGTGGAGAGGAACGGGAGCCTGCCCGCCATCGATCCGGTGGTGGATTTGTATAATGCGCTGAGCATCCGGTTCGGCGCATGCTTTGGCGGCGAAGATGTAGATCGCTATGCCGGCTTGCCGCAGTTGGTTGTGGCGAGCGGGGACGAGCCGTTCGATACGGTGCGCGATGGCGCGCCGGTCGTAGAACACCCCGACGCGGGCGAGATTGTGTGGCGCGACGATCGGGGCGTCACTTGCCGCAGGTGGAACTGGCGCCAGTGCAAGCGAACGGCGCTCGGCCGCGACAGCCGGAATCTCTGGTTCATCATCGACCGCCTACCGCCCATGCCTGTCACGGAGTTGGCGCGCGCCGGCGAGGAATTGGTCTCAGGGCTGGCGCGGATTTCTCCGGGCATCACGCACTCGATCCTTTTGCTTGCGCCGGGCGGTTGACGGATGCAAAATCTGACGTCGTTTCTATCGCGTTTCTACCGTGCCTACTGCCCGGCTGCGCTCGGCTGAGGATTCGGCGGCTCGCCGCTTTCGCCGCAATTGCGTAAGCCCTGGCGGAAGGCTTCACGCTCCTCAGGAGTCATTTGCTTCCACCGATCCATCATGCTGCGGCGGCCATGCTTGTCGTCGCCATGTCCTCCGCCGAGTCCTCCAACCAGAATCCTCGCCAGGATCAGCAGACCTAGACCTTGCCAAAAGGTGATGGTATGAGCGCTGAAAACCGCCGGCGCCAGCCAGTTCCACAGATACATCACTATCAATCCGAAGACCGCCGCGGCTGCCAGCCCCACCGGGACGAGCAAAGCGATTTTCACTCCTCTTCTTACCCGTTTCTTTATCATATTCGTCATCCTCATGGTTTCAGATATTCGTCGTAGATGGCCTGTAATCGCCGGCGCAGGTGAATCACCGCATAGCGCTTGCGTGAGAGGAGCGTGTTCAACCCGACGCCGGTAGTATCGACGAGCTCTTTAAAGCTGCGGCCCTCGATCTGGTGCGCGATGAACACATCGCGTTGTTCCACCGGCAGTTCCTCGAGCGCGGCATTGAGCTCCTCCAGCAGCACGCTGCGCGCGTATGCCGCTTCCGGGCCGGCGTCCGGCGACGGCAGCAGATCTTCCAGCGTGAGGACGCCCTCATCGTCTGCTCTTTCGACCACCGCATCTCCGAGGGCTACCAGCCGCTTCTTCCGAAAAAAGTCTACGATCCGGTTGCGCGCCACGCGATAGAGCCACGCGCCGGCGTGCTCTACGGGATGGATCAGCCGGTAGGTTTCGACCAACTCATAAAGCACGTCCTGCAGAATGTCCTCGGCGTCGCCCGTGTCCGGCACGCGTTTCCGCACGAAGTTGCGGAGACGGCCCCGCTCGCGTTGCACCACCTCGGAGATCTGCCGGTTCTGCTCCGCGATCTGTTGCGGCATCCTCAGCGTTTGCTCCATCTACTGTTGTAGACGAATTACCCGGCCGGATATTGTGGGCCATGCGGCCGCGTCAGGATGGCTACGATCGGCAAACCCGCCGCCACCACCGCGCAGAGAATGGGAAACCAGTCGCCGAAGCGGGTGTAAAACGTGCGCTCCTGAATGTAGCTGAAGCCGGTGCGCGAGGCGGCCTCCGTGTACAAAGGCAGCGTCCCGCGCAGGCGGCCGGCGGGATCCGGAGTTTCCGCAATTATGGATCTGGCTCGATAGTCAGAGTGCAGCCCGGCCGGGGGATCAGCCGGAAGAGTTCAGGTCGGCAGATTCTGAACGACCCGTCAGCATCTGTTCTTATGCTCGTTGCTGCAATCGAGCTCTCGTCGCCCGCGATCTCGCGCGGGAACAATGTCGGCGCGTAGGAGACATCGGAATAGGGAACTGCCCGCCCGTGGCGATCGGTCTGCGTGACCTTGAAGGAAGGGCCGAAGGCTACGGCCACCTCGGTCCCGCCCCGAGCGGCGTCCGCCTCAGTTATCGTGACCGGCTCCGGGAAGGGGAGCGACCCGAACGCGAACCTGCGCCCGTCCGACCTACGCCGAACTAATGCATCGGAGAGGATGAGCCAAAATCGGCCCGCCCGCGGCCGTGGCCCGGTCCATTCAATTTCGTCTCTGCGCAACGTGCCCAGGTCGCGGCTCAGGGCATCAAGCCAATGCCAAGGCGGCTCTGGGAGAACCGCGGCGCGGCCCGCCTGAAAGCTGTAATCGGCGCAGATCAGCCTTAATCTCAGTGCTCCTCGCGAGAATCCAAGGTACCTTGGCACCAGCCTAACACGAGCAGTATATGTCGCACTGCACACTCCTTTTCTAGTGCTCAGAAATATTGTGCGTCACCCACTCGATCCATCTGCTTGAACCCGCTTGGCGACGATCGTGACAATTAGCAAACCCGCCGCCACCACCGCGCAGAGAATGGGGAACCAGTCGCCGAAGCGCGTGTAAAACGTGCGCTCCTGAATGTAGCTGAAGCCGGTACGCGAGGCGGCCTCCGTGTACAAAGGCAACGTTCCGCGCAGGCGGCCGGCGGGATCGATGGTGCCGGTGATGCCGTCATTGGTGGAGCGCAGGATCCAGCGCCGGTTTTCGGCGGCGCGCATGCGCACGATCTCGAGGTGCTGCAGGCGCGCGGCGCTCTTGCCGAAGTAGCCGTCGTTGGAGATGTTGAAGAGCACTTCCGCACCGTCCGCCACGAAGTGGCGCACGAAATTCGGGAACACGGATTCGTAACAGATGAAGGTGCCCAGCTTGTGACCGTCGATGGGCGATACCACTATCTGACGGCCGGGAGTGAAATCGCCCGCCTCGTTCGTGATGCGCTTGACGAAATCAAAGGGCCAGGGGACGAACTCACCGAATGGCACGAGGTTGACTTTGTCATAGCGGGTGACGAGGCGGCCCTCAGGCGAGACGAGAACGGCCGAGTTGAGGTACGCGCCTTGCGGCGTGCGCGCCACCACTCCCAACAGAAGGTTCGTATTAGCGAGGCGCGCCAGATCGGCAACGTAGCCGCGAAAACGTGGGTCCACGTCATAGTAAAGCGGCGCGGGCACTTCGGGCCATACGACCAGCGCGGGATGCTCGCTGCCGCCGGTCAGCACGGCGCGCAGGGAGAGCGCCACCAGGTTGCGCTGCATGCGGTCCACCGATTCCGGAGTCCACTGCGCGTCTTCGGAAATGTTGGGCTGCACCAGGACGGCGGTGTCGCGGCCGCGCCGGGCGTCGGGCAGGGCGGGCAAAAAAATGAGGAAGGGCAGCGGGAGCAGCCACAACAGGTGCAGACGCGGCCGGCCGAGCAACGCCAGCGCCACGGCCGTGCCCATCACAGCAAAGACGAACGACAGACCGTAGACGCTGGTGAATGGCGCAAGACGCATCGGCAAACCCATATCGATGCCGGCGTTGCCCAGCGCCAGCCAGGCGAAGCCGAGCGATCCGTGGGTGGCTTCGATCGAGACCCATAGCGCGGCTACCGCGGGCGCGGCCCAATAGCGCCGCATCAGGATGCCGGCCAGCATCGCGAATACGCCCATGTGCAGAGCTTTGATCAGGCAGAACAGCAGAAACGCGAGCCAGGCCAGCGCCGTGCTGAGGCCGCCATAGAAGGCCAGCACGCTTTGTATCCAGTAGCAGACGCCAAACCAGTAGACCACGCCGGCGATGTGACCCAGCAGGAACCGGCGCCATGGACGCGGCTCGCGCGCCACGGCTACCAGCAGGGGCGCCAACGCCACCGGCGCGCACCACACCAGATTGAAACGTGGAAAGGCCAGGATAAGCAGGATGGCGGTGAGGACCGCGCCGAAGTATTTCAATATGCCGGGCTTCAATGCGCCGACCGCCGCGCTTCTTCGCTGACCTGGTCGGCCATGTAGGAACTGCGCACCAACGGACCGCTGAAGACCATTCGGAAGCCGATGGACAGGCCGTAATCGCGGTACCGGTCGAACTGCCGCGGCTCAATATAGGCGGCCACCGGCAGGTTGCGGCGCGTGGGCTGGAGATACTGTCCAATAGTGGCGACGGCTGTCCCGGCGGCGTGCAGATCGCGCAGCACGGCATGCACCTCCGCTTCGGTTTCGCCGAGCCCGGCCATCAGGCCGGATTTTGTCAGGATATCGGGGCGATAACGATGCGCGAATTCCAGCACATCGAGCGACTGATGGTAATCGGCCTGCGGGCGCACGCGGCCGTAGAGCCGCGGCACGGTCTCGATGTTGTGATTGAAGACGTGCGGGGCGGCATCCAGGACGCGGGCTACGGCCTGCAGATCGCCGCAAAAATCGGGCGTGAGGACTTCCACGCGGGCATCCGGCAAAGCGCGCCGCACCTGGCGCACGGTTTCGGCGAAATGCGCGGAGCCGCCGTCGGCCAGATCGTCGCGATTGACGCTGGTGATCACTACGTAACGCAACTCCATGGCGGCGGCCATGCGCGCGAGGTTGGCGGGCTCGGCCGGATCGAGGCGCATATCCTGCCTTGCGGGGGAGCCTTTCGGCACCGAACAGAATCCGCAGCCGCGTGTACATAAATTGCCGAGGATCATGAAGGTGGCCGCGCCGTGCGCGAAGCATTCGTGGATATTCGGGCAGCGCGCCGATTCGCAAACCGTGTGCAGATTGAGTTTCCGGAAGCCCGTTTTCAGGCGGTGCAGCGCTTCGTAATGTGTGGCGCTCTTGCGGGCCCATTCGGGCAAGCGCGGCGGCGCGCCGCCGATATGCACTAAAGTGTCGGACACCTCTCTATCTTTTCACAAAGGGGGCGAAGCCCAGGCGCTCGAGTTCCGCTTTCGCCTGGCCGAGTTTCGAGAGGTCCGTGTACGGCCCCACCAGCACGCGCGTCTTGCCCGCGGGACCGGGCGCTAACACTGCCGGAAAGCCCTTATCCTTAAGGGTCTTGGCGACTGTCTCCGCCACATCCTGCTTGACCGCGGTGACCTGCAAATAGGTCTCGCCGGGGGCCGACTCCACGGGGGCGGGCGCTGCGGGCGCGGGCGGCTCCGTCTTGGCCGGGGGAGATTGCGCGGGTCTCTCGGCAGGTTGCGGCGCGCTGGCGGGCGCGGTGCCGCCTTCGTCCTTAGGCGGTTCCGTGGCGGCCGCGGGCGGGTTCTGCGATGCTGGAGCAGACCCGGAAGCCGGCTGCGGGCGCGTATTCGAGGGCGGCGCCGTCGTGCTGCTTTGATCGCGATTGGCGGCGAGTTGGGGCGAGGGCGTGGAATTGCGGCCCACGATGTAGCCCATCACGAAAAACACAGCGAACAGGATCACCACGATGAAAAACCCGCTAAGCAGTTGCCGGTTTCCCAGCACCAGTTCGAATTCGCCTGTTTCGTTATTCTTCATGAATTACCCGGTTTGGATGGTTCGCCCACCTTGCTCAGAGCGCGCTCCAAAGATGACAGTATATCGAGCGGCAGAGGGAAAACGATGGTGGTGTTTTTTTCGGTACCGATTTCCACCAGTGTTTGCAGATAGCGCAACTGGATCGCCACGGGCTGTTCCTGGATGACTTTGGCGGCCATGGAGAGCTTCTCGGCGGCGCTGTATTCGCCTTCGGCGTGAATGATCTTGGCGCGGCGCTCGCGCTCGGCTTCGGCCTGGCGGCCGATGGCGCGGATCATCTGCTCGGCCAGGTCCACCTGCTTCACCTCGACCATGGTTACCTTTACGCCCCAGGGCGACGTGTGCTGATCCAGAATGGATTGCAGCCGTACATTGAGCTTGTCGCGCTGGCTTAGAAGCTCGTCCAACTCCACCTCGCCCAGCACGCTGCGCAGCGTGGTTTGCGCCAGTTGCGATGTGGCGTAGAGGAAATTCGAAACCTCCACGATCGCCAGGCGCGGTTCCAGCACGCGGAAGTAGACGACGGCGTTCACCTTGACGGTCACGTTGTCGCGGGTGATCACGTCCTGCGCCGGAACTTCGAGAGTATCCACGCGCAACGAAACGCGCACCATGCGGTCGATGGGGGCGAAGACCAGTATGATCCCGGGTCCCTTGGGTTGGTCCAGCAAGCGGCCCAGCCGGAAGATGACACCGCGTTCGTACTCGCGCAGGATCTTGATGGAGGAAAGCAGGTACAGCACCACGATGATAATGACGATCGTGGTGAAGCTGGTGAAATCGATCATGTTGAGGCTCCGTTCAGTGGCGGGATGGGTTCCACGGTTAGTTTGAGTCGATCGATGGCAATGACGCGCACGCGGCCGCCGGCAGCTACCTGGGCCGGCGATACGGCATTCCAGTATTCGCCGCGGACAAAGATCTTGCCGTCAGGGGACAGCGGCGTGACGGCCGTACCGACTTCGCCGATCATGCCCTGGCTGCCTGTCACCACCTTAGTCCGGCGCGCGCGCAGCACCAGCGAGAGCAGCAGCATGGTGATAAGCGAGAAGGGCAACGCCAGTGCGATGGCGGTAGAGAGATGAATGCGGATCTCCGGCACGGGGCTGTCGATCAGCATCACGGCTCCAAGTACCATGGACAGGGCTCCACCCGCCCCGAGAATACCGTGCGTGGCGAACTTGGCTTCCAGAATAAACAGCGAGAAAGCCAGCAGCAGCAGCGCCGCGCCCAACCAATTGATGGGCAGCACGGAGAGCGCGGAAAGCCCCAGCAGCGCCATAATCGCTCCCAGGATGCCGGGGACGATCAGACCCGGCGAAGTGAATTCCACGTAAATGCCGAGCGCGCCCAGCACCAGCAGAACCAGCGCCATATTGGGATCGCTGATCGCGGACATGATTTTCTGGCGTAGGTTTCTTTCGTAGACTTCGATGGTGGCGCCGCGCGTATGCAGAACTACGCGAGTGCCATCCAAACGGGTGACCTCGCGGCCGTCGAGTTTGTCGAGGAGATCGCGATCGTCGTTCGCCACCAGTTCGATCAGGTGGTTGTCGAGCGCTTCTTTGTCGGTGAACGACTGGCTCTCGCGGATGGCCTTCTCAGCCAGCGCGCTGTTGCGCCCGCGCTTGGCCACAATGCTGCGCAGAGAGGCGGCTGCGTCATTCTCGACCTTCTGCTTCATGATCGGATCCATCTCGCCGCCGATCAGCACGGGATGCGCGGCACCGGTATTGGTTCCCGGCGCCATGGCCGCGACGTCGCCCGCTTCCAGGATGAAGAAGCCCGCGGAGGCCGCGCGCGCGCCGCTGGGCGCCACGAACGTAATCACAGGCATGGGGGCGGCCACGATCTTCTCGATGGACTCGCGCATGGCGTCCATGAGGCCGCCGGGTGTATTCAAACGCACCAGCAGCAACGCGGCATTCTCCTGTCTGGCTTGCTCGATGGCGCGCGACAGGATTTCGGCGGTCACCGGATTGATCATGCCATCGACGTCCACGGCCAGCACCCGGGGCGCCGCTGCCTTCGAGCTCGCTGCCATCAGCGCCAGCAGGAGCACACTCGCCAGTTGTGATCGCACGCTAACATTAATATACCTCCGTACATCATTCAGCACATGGTCCGAAACGTCACGGCTCTCGAAATTGTGATGAAATTGATAAAAACTTTTTGCGGCAGGAAGCGTGAAGTTTGCTAAAATTGAAAAATCAAGTTTGAAGTCTAGGGAGAGAAATACCTGTATGGCAACTAAAAGACGTACTAGCTCCGAGCCTGTAGTATCTTCCGGCGCCGCTCCGGCGCGCGCCAAAACTACGGCACCAAGTAAGCATAGGAACTCCGTGGTAACAGAGAGATCCGAGAGTGCCATCGCCCCTTCGTCCGCGGCAGCAGCCCCGGCCCCCGATCCGACGTTCGATGAAATAGCCCTTCTGGCATATTCCTATTGGGAATCGCGGGGCTACCAAGGCGGCTCCTCCGAAGAAGACTGGCTGCGCGCTGAGCAAGACTTGCGCGCCGGCCTGACCATGTCAGTCGCACACTAGCTCCTGGTAGCAGCCAGGAGTCAGAAGGCGTGTAGGCTTTGACTCATCGTAGTTTGCTCGCGCGATAAGTCGGGTTACTTATACTTGCGCAGAACGGCTAAAAGGCGCCCCTGTATCTGCACGTCTCCGGCCGGTACGACGATCGGCTGTAGGGCGGCGTTAGCGGGCTGTAGCCGAACCTTGCCTCCCGGTTCGCGATAAAAGCGCTTGAGCGTGGTCTCGGCGCCTTCGACAAGCGCCACCACGATTTCGCCATCGCGCACTTCGCTGGCGCGCTCGAGCAGCACCATGTCTCCGTCGCAGATATGATCGCCGATCATGGACTCGCCGCGCACTTCGAGTGCAAAGGTGCCGGGGTGTCCCACGAAATCGGCGAAGCTGAGGGTGGCGTGCTGCTCGACCGACTCCACCGGCAGCCCGGCGGCGATGCGCCCGAGCAGCGGGATTTCGAGCGCCGTGGCATCCCGATGGCGGCGGTTCTCCTGCACGTATTTTGGGCCTAGCTCGAGCGAGCGGCTCTGGTTGATACCGCGCTTCAGATAGTTCTTGGCGGTCAGCGCGGAGATGTGCTTGTGCACGGTGGCGAGCGAAGCCAGGTTGAGGCCTTGCGCCAGCTCTTCGTAGCTGGGACTGTAACCATTATCGTCGACGAATTTCGCAATCAGATCCAGCACTTGCTTTTGGCGGCGGGTTAGGGCCATCGAAGCATTTCCTCTCTGTACTATTGTGGGCGAAGAAAAAGGGAAATGCAAGAGGGTATTCGGGAATTTATGCCGGCCATAACCCTACTTCTGCAACGCAGCCCGCGTTTCCCGCAACGTATTCGCCAGCGATTCGCGCGGCAGAGTCGTGATGATAGGCTCAATTAGCCAGCCCAAGCCAGCCGGTATGCCGCGCGTGAGCGAGATGGCCTCACACTCCACATATACGCCGCCGTCGCGCTCCTGGAATCTCCAGTAAGAATACAACCGCCACAGAAAACCGTCATCCTTGCCCGGCGGCAAGATACGCTCGCCGCGTTTCCCGGCATTCTCGACTTGCGCAATACGAGTGCTATGGGCCCGGCTGTGGCAACGGCCGCTACCGAGCGGAAAGTATCGCACGTCGTAGTCGGTGTCCAGTATCACGACGATCACTCTCTGCTTCATCAACCGCATATACACCTTGAAGTCGTTTCCGCTGCGGCTGACCAGGCGGGACGCCAAAACTTCCGGCTTGTAGTTGTCTTGATTGCGGTCGTAGTCTTGAATGAGCGCCAGAGTCTTTTCCAGCGTGACGCCCGGAATGAATACGGCGCCAATCCAATCGTGGATCAATCCGCCGGGCACCGCCAGGGTATCCTGGACGCCGCGATTGCGGATCGCCACTTGCCCCTGGCGGACCTGAGCCGCGCGCTGCGGTTCTTCGTCCACCCACAGAAACTTGCCGGCAGGTAGCGTGCGCTGCTCCAGAAGCGCCTCGGTATCGCGAATGTAACGCTCGAATGCCTGCACTGTTTCCGGCTTCAGATTCACCGCCCGCGCGCCGGAAACGGAGAAAGCGCATAAGAGAAACGCGGCGGCCAGTCGCATCAGGAATCTTTCTGGCCGTGCACGTAGATAGTCCGGGTGGGAAAGGGCATATCGATCTTTTCTTTGCGCAGGCGCTTCAGAATGCGCTTCCGCAGTTCATGGCGCACGGGGAACTGGACGGCGAATTCCTGCACACTATATCCGAGCGTGAAGCCCAGCGACGAATCGCCGAATCCGGGATCGAAGGTCACGTCGGGGGCCGGCTCGGCGAGCAAGCCGGGGACTTCGCGAGCAGCCGTTTGGGCTTCTTCGAGCAGCACCCGTACCACCTGATCGGGATCGCTGTCGTACGCCACGCCGACCTGAATAGATGCCGCCACGCGCTTTTCCGGCAAATAGAAATTGGTTACGTTGGCCTGTCCCAGCTTGCTGTTCGGAATGATGATCATGTTGTTGGCCAACGCCCGGATGGAGGTACTGCGCCAGCCTATGTCGGTGACGTAACCTTCCTCGCCGGTGTTGAGGCGGATGTAATCGCCCAGGCGGACCTGGCCGGCAACGGCAACATAAAATCCCGCGAACAGGTTCGAGAGAGTATCCTGCAGGGCCAACGCCACCGCCAGGCCGCCCACCCCCAGAGCCGTCAGGATCGGTGTAATGGAGACGCCCCACAGATTCAGCAGCACCAACACGCCGAGGATCACGACCGCGAGCTGCGCCAACGTCTGCGTGAGCGTAGTGACCGGCAGCGCTCCTGGAATGCCGCTGCCGTGGAACCTGATGAGGGTGCCGGCCAGGCGGGAGCTGAGGATAGTGAGCAACAGGATCCACAGCGCCAGCAAGGTCCGCCCTATCCACCGAGTCGCGCGGGGATCCAGGTCGGACGATTGCATGGCCAGATGCGTGCCAAGGATCAGCACCCAAATCATGAACGGACCCTTGACGGCATCGAAGATGAACTGGGCGGTAGGTGTTCTGCTGCGCGCCACCCAGGGGCGCAAGAGGCGCACCATTACGCGTTTGGCACCGTAACCGGCGGCCAGCGTCAGCGCCAGGACGCAAAGGGGTGCGATTAATTGCTTCCAGTGCAGCTCTAGAAACTGTTCAGCCGCGGGCATTCCGCTCATCACAGCATCCATCATAACCGCGCGCGCGCTTTGGTCTGCACGCGCCAACGTTCCCCAGCGTCAATCGTTTATGCGGGTATTTCGCATTCTGCTGGCTTTGGCGCTGGCCACCAGCATGTGGGCTTCGGAGGCTTCTAAGCTCTACAGCCGAGGACGAAAGGCCGAGAAGGCCGGCCAGGTCGCGCGCGCCTATCTGCTCTACTCGGAAGCGGCGGCGCTGGAGCCGGAGAACCACCTCTATTGGTCGCGCAGCCTGGCCTTGCAGACACGAGCGGCGTTGGAATCCAAGGTGATGCCGCCGGATGCGGACCCGGATGCGGACCCAGACGCGGACGCCTCGCCGGAGCCGGATGAAAAGGCGCTCCCGGCCGTCACTGCGCAAGACCTGGCGGAAGCGCACAAACCCTTACCTCCCACCAAACTGAACGCCCAGCCGATTCTCAAGGATTTCAATCTTCGCGCCGACATCAAGACCGTGTTCGAAACCGTGGCGCATGCGTACGGGCTGGATTGTGTTTTCGATGGAGACTACCACGGCACCGAAACGATCCGCTTTCAGATGGACCAGGCCGATTACCGCGAAGCGTTGCACGGGTTGGAGGCAGTGACCGGCTCGTTTCTGGTGCCCATCTCCGATCGGCTTTTCATGGTAGTGAAAGACACTGCCCAAAAACGAAAAGAAGAGGAGCCATACGCGGCCGTGATCGTCCCGCTGCCGGAGCCTACCACGCTGCAGGATCTGACTGCCATGGTGACCGCCGTGCAACAGGCTTGCGGCATCCAGAAAGTAGCCTGGGACAGCCACTCCAACATCGTGGTGATGCGGGATGCGGTCTCGAAGGTGCTGCCCGCGCAGCAGCTTTTCCATGACCTGCTTTATCCCCGCGCGCAGATCTTGTTGGAGATGGAATTCGTGGAGTTGACCAAGAGCAACACGGTGAACTACGGGCTGCCGTTGCAGAGTTCGTTTCCGCTGTCCTCTTTCAGCACCTTCATGCAGAACGTGCCGCAGCTGGCGCAGAACATCTCCGGCATGCTGCGTTTCGGCGCGGGGGCGGCGCTGATCGGAATAGGCGTCGCGAACATTCAGTTGGTGGCGTCGATGACGCGCTCCGATAGCACCACGTTGTTGCACGCCAGCGTGAGCTCGGTCGATGGCCAGCCCGCCACCATCAAGGTCGGTCAAAAATATCCTATTCTGACGGGCGCTTTTGTAGGCACGAGCGGTGTATCTAACACGTCCGGCCCCCTTGGATCGAGTAGCTACCAGCCGCCGCCTTCCTTCACTTTTGAAGACTTGGGCCTTTCGCTGAAGGCCACGCCCCGCGTACATGGCACGGAGGAAGTGACGCTCTCGATAGAAGCCGAATTCAAGGTGCTCGGGGGAGCGTCTACAAACGGTATCCCGATCATCAATAACCGGTCGGTGAAGTCGGACGTGACGCTCAAGATGGGGGAGTGGGCGGTAGTGGCGGGACTGGTCGACGACGAATCCGCGCGGAGCCTGGCGGGCATTGCAGGTCTGGCCGGCATCCCGCTGATCGGACCGCTGACGAGTAACACAACCCGCAGCAAGAGTTACGATCGGGTGTTGGTCCTGCTTCGGCCCACGCTGCTGACTCCGCCGCCGGACGATTCGTTGACTCACGTTTTTCGGATGGGCACCGAAATGCGGCCGTTGACGCCGCTTTAGCGAGGAGTTTGCGCAGGGTTCCGCTGACTACCTTAGCCGTAACCCTGCTACAGCCGATCTTCCGGGGCGGGTTCGGCGGCTGGAACCTTGTCCAGCGCGGCCCGGAAATCTTCACGGTTTCCGCGCTCCGCCATCTGCTCCATGCGAGCCCACCCGGAAAGTTGTTCGGCCAAAGCCGCCGCGACGATGCGCTCCACGGACACCTGCTGGCGCGTAGCCAAGTCGGCAATCTGGCGGTACATCGCGTCCGGAACTGTCACGTTGAGAGTCATGGTGCCTCTCCTATTATCGCAAGGAATTCGCGCGGCGAGATTACTCGGACGCCGAATCGCTCGGCGCCGGCGAAATCCCTGGTGTTAAATGTGATCAGGAAATCGGCCCTGCTCTCCACGGCTAATTCGAGGACGAAGTCGTCCCTAGGGTCGGGTAGAAGGGGCCGCCAAAGGAAGAAGATGAGGGGCAGGTTGGCGTTGGCGCAAAGGAATCGTAGCACGCCATCGATGTCACTCCCGCCCAGCGATCCTCCCGTGCAGACACGCTTGAGTGTCTGCTCATACTCGAGAACCAGGGGCACCGAAAGGTTGATCCGCCATCGATGATCGCCTACCAGCCGCAACAGGCGGTGGGACGCTCCGAGATTGGACAGCAGCGCAGCGACAAGCACGTTGGTGTCGATTACTACATGGTACATGGGTACATCACTTCCCATAGATCGCCCGCACGGCGCTACGCACGTATTGCTCGTCCGTCAACCCCTCCACCGCCGCTTCGGGAAAGCCCACCAGCGACCGAAGGTAGGCGGCCAGCTCGCCGAATAACTCCACGCGCGCGGGCGGTTCGTATCCATCGCGCTGGGCTAGCGCCGCGACCGCGATCCGTACCGCTTCCGGATCTACGCGGCTGCGGAGACGCGCGGCCAGATGCGGAAACGCCAACAGGGAATTGTATTTGACCGGCGCGATCTGTTCCACGTCGGGCTCCAACAGCTTCGCTTCGCGCAACACCACCGTGTTGGCTGCTAGATCTCCCAGGCGTTGTCCCTTGCGGCTCAGCAAGCAGGCGGTCACTCCCCCCAGGTAAGCCGCAGGCAAGAAATCGACGGCGCGCAGCAGGTTGCGCAGCACCACCTGCGCCGGGCGCAAGCGCAGGCCTTGCGCGTCCACCACGCGCAAACCGAGCAGCCGCTTGCCCAACGTTTGCCCGCGCCAGTACCACTCGAAAATCATGGCATACGCCATGGAGGCCGCGAAGTAGAGAAACACAGTCAGCGCGGCGGCCCAATCCGTACCGAACATGGCGAAGACGCGGGCGGCATTTCCGATCGCCGTGGCAGCCGCGGCGAGGACCAGGGCGTCCACAGCCCAGGCCAGCGCGCGCAAAACCGGCGAGGCCAACTGCAGCGCGAACACCACACCTTCGGGCGTTTCAATGCGCAAGGCGGATGCGCGGGCGGGAGTCATCTTCGGCCCACTCTGGCGAGGAAGATAGACAACGCCGCCAGCTCCAAAACTCCGAATGCAATTTTGAGGCTGTAAGGCAGCACCGGCTGATGATACTGCGATACGAACGCCTCCACGATGCCCGCCCACACCAGCATCGCCGCCGCGCCCGCCGCGATGGCAAGCAAATCGTGCGCCACGGCGCGCAGCCGTTCGGTGCGGGAAGTCCGCTCTCCCCAGCCGATCAGCGCGCCGGCCAGGACCAGCCCGGCTTGTCCGCCCAACAGAATCGCCGGAATTTCGATGGCTCCGTGGGGCAGCAACCAGCCCGCCAGAAACTGTCCGTAACCGGCGCCCACATAGTCCGCCGCCACAGCTCCCAGGATCACGCCGTTATAGAACAGCAGGATGATCGTGCCCAGGCCCCAGGTCACTCCGAAAGCCAGGGTCATCACCGTGACCTGAATATTGTGGGTCATCAACTGGGCGGAAAACGACGCCTTGTGGCCGTGCAGCCGGTCGGTCTTCGCGTTCCCGGCGCTTTCTTCCTGGGCCACGCGCTGCGCCGGCGATTGCATCAATCCGGCGAAGGGCATCAACACGGCCTTGGCCTCGGGATCGGCACGAATGGCGAACCAGCCGAAAGCGCAGCCCGCGAGCGTCAAGCCGACGGCCAGGCGGAACGCGCCAAGATGGCGGCGGAAGGCGCGCGGAAACGCGGCGATGAAAGCGCCCCAGTGGATCTTCCCGGCCGGCGCGCGCGTCTCGTGGATCTCCGCATAAGCGCGCGAGACCAGCGATTCCACGTACGCGCGCATCTGGTGTTCGGTCGAGAAAGCGTCCAGGCGCACCAGGTCCGCCGAACAGCGTTCGTAAAGGTAGTGCAGCCGCTCGATCTCCGGAACAGACATACGCCAACCTGGCTCGAGTCGCAGCCGGTTGAGCAACGCTTCGAGTTCGTGCCAATAGACACGCTCGGCGGCCGCGAATCGCGGCAGATCGAGAATCACAGCAGCTGCCTCCGCTTGATCTCCAGATATGCCGCGGTGGCTTGGGCCTTGATGTTTTGCGGATCGACCACTGACAAGCGCACGCCGCGATTGTGCAGCGCAATCTGCAATTCGCGCATCTTATTGCAAAGCATCTGGCCGGCCAGAGCGCGATAAGACGCCTCCACGTCGGCCGGGGTGTCGCCCTCGAATAGCGGCTGCGACCCGGCGGTGCGCATCACGTTTACCAGCACCAGATGGCGGCGCGCCACCAGCGACACCTCGCGCGCGAAGGTCTCGGCCAGCAGCGCATCGTCCAGCGCAGTGAAAAAGATCAGCAGCGAGCGGCGGCGCAGATTCAGCTGCAGGCTGGTGAACAACTCGCGAAAATCGGGACTCACGCGGCGCGGCTGCAAATTGTAGATGGTTTCGCGGCACAAGCGGAAATGATCCATGCCGCTCCGCGCGCGAACCATGCTGTGCGGGCGGTCGCTGAAGGTGATCAGGCCGAAGCGGTCGCCCTGCCGCTCGGCGGCTAGCGCCAGGTGCAACGCCGCGGTCACATAGCTTTCCAGAATCTGTTCGCGCGCCGACAAGCGGGAAGCATCCACCAACACGTAGACCTCCTGTGCATGCTCCACCTGATAGAGCTTCACCACCGGAGTGCGCCGGTGAGCCGTAGCCTTCCAGTGGATATCTTCATAGCTATCGCCCGGCATGTACTCGCGCAGCCGCTCGAATTCCCGGCCCTTGCCGACCTGCCGGTGGACGCGCATGCCGGCATTCGGCGCGCGCAGAAACAACGCCGCCGTGGGCCGATCGCGCAGGTTCGGATAGACGCGCAAGTTGCATTCGACCCGCACGCGCGCACGCGCCAGCCATAGTCCCAGCGGCGACGGAGTCTCCACGTGCAGATCGCGCAATGCGTGATCGCCGCGCGTGGTTCCCGTACACGGCCAGGCCAGCGCGGACCGCCCGGGCTGCAACGCGACGCTTTCCGCGATGCGTTCGGATGCGATGCCCGCCGGCATGGCCAATCCCGCACGCACGGAAAGCGTTCGCGCCGAACGGTTCTCCAGCGTGATGGGCACTTCCGCCCGGACATCTTTAGTGATCCGCACCAGATCGGGCGCGCCGGCGGTGAGAGCGGCCACGCGCTGCCGGCTGAGTAGCGCATCCACCACACTCGCCGCGAAGCAGGCGGCCAGAATTCCAGCGCAGGGGAGCGCCATTGCGGGCACAATGCCGGCCAGAGTAGCCGCCGGCAAAACCACGAACGCAGCGGCGAGCAGGATGCGCGAATGCGGAACGATCATCGCGGCACCGGCACCTCGTGCAGAATTCGATCCAGGACTTCGCCCGTGCGCACGCCCTCCAGCTCCGATTCGGGACGCAACAACAAGCGGTGCTCGAGGGCCGGCGATGCCATGGCGCGCACATCGTCGGGGCTGACGAAGTCGCGTCCGGATAGAGCGGCCCACGCGCGGCTGCCCGCCAGCAGCGCTTGCGTGGCGCGGGGCCCTGCGCCCACCAGGATGCTATCGTCGGTGCGCGTGCGCCGCACCGCTTCCACCGCGTATTCCACCAGTTGATCGCTCACCTGCACCAGTCGCAGCGCGGCGCGCAGATCGCCCAGCTCCGTGTGGGAAAGGCACTGATGGACTTCGCCGCGCCGTAGCACCGCCTCCGGCGCCTGTTCATCCAGGCTGCGGCGGGCCAGGTCCAACTCCTCTTCCCGCTGCGGCCAAGTCATCGGAATCTTGAGCATGAAGCGGTCTTTCTGCGCCTCCGGCAATGGATAGGTGCCCTCGGATTCGATGGGATTCTGCGTGGCGAAAACCGTGAAGTTCGGCGATAGCGAGTGGGTCTCGCGATCGATCGTCACGGTGCGTTCCTGCATGGCTTGCAGTAACGCGGACTGGGTCTTCGCCGGCGCGCGATTGATCTCGTCCGCCAGCAGGAACGCGGTGAACACCGGGCCTTTGATCAGCGAGAATTCATTGCGCTGCAGGTTGAAAACGTTGGTGCCGGTGATGTCCGCCGGCATGAGGTCGGGCGTAAACTGAATGCGGTTGAACTCGCATCCCAGCACGCGCGCCAGCGTGCGCGCGAGCAAAGTCTTGGCCAGGCCCGGCACGCCTTCGATCAGCGCATGTTGGTTGGTCAGAATCACCACGAGCGACTGGCGGATGGCATCCTGCTGGCCGATGATGACCTTGCCGATCTCGCCGGTGACGCGGTCGATGGCCGCCTGAAATTGATCTAGATTCAAATTGCTCCTTTCGCGCGCACGATCGTTTGGATTTCGCCCAGCACTTCGGTGGGTTGGCCGGGACGATCGCGGATGGCGGCTTCCACCTGCGCGCGGCGGGTGGGCGTGACGTCGCGCGCGTGGCTCTTCAGCCATTCCTGCCAGCACGCGGAAGCCAGCCGGTCGGGCGCAATGTGCCTCCGCAAAAGCGTGACCAGACCAGCCACGGATGTGCGGCCGAAGACATTTTCCTCCCGCGGCACGCCGGCCACAGGCGGGAAGCTGGACGCATTCTTCCAAATGAACAGCACGGCAAGGATAGCCAGGCCGAGAGCTAAGCCGTGCAAGCGAAATCTGCGCGCCAATGCGACTACGCTGCCGCTTTCGACGACACCGAAGTGCGATTCGTCGAATACAATCCGCGCATGGCCGCCTATGATCCGCGTCAGCAGCGCCGTCTGTTTCACATCGGCCACGGATTGATTGTCGAACAGTCGGCTATCTGCCGCCAGCACCATGCTCCCTTTTCCGAAGGCCCTCTCGACAACCATGGGCCGCGCCCGGTTCCCCTCCAGGATTTCCCAGTTCCCCGCCTCGGCGAAATACGTATGGGCATGTCCTTCTTTGTCGAAGTCGAGACCGCAGCGAATGCCCCACTGCTTTTCGAGTGGGGCTCGACGGGGCGGCTCGCGTCCCGTCGCCTCTCCCATGGCGAAAACGAGGCGATTGCCGCGTTGCGCGAATCCCTCAAATGTGTGCAACTCGGAATCGGGTTGCATGGCGAAGCTGTACGGCTCGACTCTCAACAGCAGGACGGTGCTGTCGCGATCCGGCAGGCGATCCAAAGGTTGGTAGCCGCGCGTCACTGTCAGGCCCGGCAGCCGGCTCAGACTTTCGAAAATCAGCTTAGCGCCGGCGGGGTCGCCGCGCAGGGTGGAGAACGGGGGATACGCATCGCCACCCGCAAATCGCAGATTGAAAAGATACAGCACACCGCCGGCGAAGGCCACCGCTAGAACAGCCAGCAGCACGATGGAAGCGGGCTTCGTCATGCAGCTTGCACCGCCGGCGTCATGGCCGCCTTGATCCGGCGCAGACGCTGCCGGAAAGCATCGATATCCTCCGCGCCGACGCTGTGCCGGCCATACCAGGCCCGCTCGAAGCCGGCGACATTTACCGCGAACAGCGCAAGTGCTTCCGGAAATTCGCGCGCCCTGCGCCGCACTTCCAGTTCATACTCCCGATTGGTTTTGCCCGGGTGAATGGCGATCCATTGGTTGCGGCCGAGCCATGCCAGGTTGGCGAGATACAGCGCCCGCAGGGCGGCACGGTAATCGGCTTGGCGCGCGCAGCTTTCCGCCAGCGCGATCCACTCTTCTTCCGGAAGCCGGTCGGCCAGCAGGTTTTCGTCCTGCAGGCTGACTGCCAGGCCGCCTGCGGCCAACAAGCCCGCCGGCTTGGTTCTGGCGCGCCGCAATCGCCATACGATCGCCCCAACCAACGCGAGTAGCGCGGCAATCAGAAAATAAACGCTCCAGTGCAATGCCATGCCGGGCGGCCTGGCGGTGTCGGTCCCGGAAGCGTTACGGAACTTTTCGCGCAGCCAATCGACCAATCGATCCACGGCATTGCCGATGCTGCGCAGCCCTTGCTGCACGGTGTCCGCCAGGCGGTCGGTCACGGTGACGAGCCATGGAACGTTGCCGGCCCGTTTCGCTTCGGGGGGCGTGAGCCGCCAATTGTATTCGGGCGACTGCAAAGTGCGGCGGATGGATTGGTCGAGGTCCAGCGGACTGAGAGGCCGCTGCAGGCCACGGGCCTGCCCCACAAAGGCCACTAACATGATTAAGGCGGCGGACACCGTGATGCGAACCAGGCGCAAAGCCGCGCGCAAATCTGCTCCGGTCCCGCGCGACTCCAAGTGAAAGCTACGCAGGCAATAAACCGCCTGTGTGAACGGATCGAAGGCCATCCACGCCAGCGCCATGGCCGCTAGCCAAAATAGCGAATTGCTCACGTATAATGACGCGCCGCGGCTGAAAACGGACTCATAGCCGGTGAGCATCCGCACCAGTTGCGGCAGTACGGCGAGAAGCACAATCACGTTCAGTAACAGGATCAAATACAAGACGGTCAACAGAAGAAGTATGCCCCAGCCCTGCCGCTGATCGAAACCCGCCAGCTTGCGGGCCTTGGCCATGAGTTGCGGCAAGTCCAAATCCTCGCGGTCCGCGAGCACCGCCGCGCTTCGGTAGAATGCCGCCATCCACGGCAACGGCAGCGCCACGCCGGCCGCCAGCGCCATTGCCAGCGGCTTGGTTCCGCCCAAGAACGCCTGGCTCGAAACCAGGTGCCAGAGCCGCCGGCGAGTCCACGGCAACTCCGGACGCCCCCCGAGTTGACGAGTCAGCCGCCCGGCGAATACCGCGCGCCAGCCGTTCATCCACAGAAGCAGCAATGTCAGCGCAAATGCCTCGAGCGCGCAGGTCGAATCGGGCGTGCCGGATGCGCGGAGTTGCGTCATGTCATTCCAGAAGACAAGCAGTCCCAACGCAAAAGGCGCGCTGCCGATCCAGTGAGAGGCCACGGTCGATAGCGGCGCAGCCCGCAGCGTATGCACCGCTTCTTCGAGCAGGTCGAGTACGCCGGCGCGCGCTAGCGGATCCGCCATGTGCGCTCCGCATGCGCCGCGATTTCCAGCAGAATCTCGCCGCCGATATAGAAGATCAGCCATGCCATCGACAAGCCGCCCAGCGCCGCTAAAGGCGTAAGCAGCGCGCGTGAACGATGGCGACGCGCCGGAGCGGCACGGGCAATAGCCAGCAGACATGCCGCACAAAGCAGCCGCGATTCATGCTCCGTAACGCACTCCCGGCAGAAATGACGGCCACACGCGGGACAGCGGCAGACCGCCTCCCGCAGCTCATGGTTCCAGCACCGCTGATGAATGAGCACGCCCGTCATTCCGGTTTGAAGGATAGCACGAACCCCGCGATCGCCAGCAGCGCCGCGCCCCCGCTATATATCGGACGCCCGATTCCGGACCTTGCGCGTGCGCGCATAGCCATCGGGCCGCGCCGGCCGGCCAGCGCCGCGGTCATGGTGTCGGCGATCATTTGTGCATACGTAATGCCGCCGATGAAGAGCAGCGCGACAATCGCCAGGCGCTGCATGGCGGTACGCAGGATGCCGCGATATGTTTGCACAAATATCCCGACGGCGCTCGCGACCTGAACGACGGTCAAAGCCACGGAAACATCCGCCAGCCACGAGACCTGAGAGCGCATCAGGTACATAGTGGCCACTGCATCGGCGAAGAGGCTGGCCAGGAAGATGTCTGAAACCCAGGTGCGGCTGCGCGCCGCGCCGCGCGTCCGGCCTTCCGCGGGCTGCCCGCTCGCCAACCTTGCCGGCCCGAGCGTGTGCCTATCGACCGCCTCCGCCCAGTTCTCCGTGAATACTCCCTGGACTTGGGCAATGCGCTGCTCCAACTCCGCCAGCGCTTTGCGCGCCGTCCACATACGGTAGATGGAGGGCAAATCTTCCCGGCTGACGGCCGTATAGAGCCGACACGTGCAACTTTGCGCTATCGAAATGTAAATCCAGCCGGCCGCCAAGGCCGCCATTAGCAGCCAGAGCCAGCCGGCCGCTGCGGGTAGGCGCAGACGCGCGATCAAGGCCGCAATCGGTAGCAGCGCGGCGGCAGCCAGCACGGGCGTCGAGACCGCCAAACGCGGGACCTTGGTGACGACGATGGCCTGAATATCGCGAAAGTAAAACCTTTTGTACTGCTCCTGAAACCGCGTCGACTTGACCGAAAGCAAATGATCCGCCGCGGTCCACAAGCTGGCCGAGAAGACGACCCCGCGGCGGCGGCCCGGAAGCTTGCGGTAGGCCTGCCTGGTCTCCGTTGCCGTCATCTTCGCCGTCATCTTCGCCGTCATCTTCGCGCCTTCAGTACCAGATACACGAAGCCCCACATCCAGCCCCCGATCTCGCACAACGCGATCAGCGCGGCCAGCACCGATCGCCAGCGCCACCGCCGCACCAGGCTGAGCGGCCGATTCCAATATCGCAGCGCCACAAACAGGGCGATGGGTGCGGAGATCGCGGTGAAAGGCCACAACAGCAGGGGCGCCACGGCTACGATCAGCGCTGTAGAATCGTAAAGCGTGCGGGAATTCTCGAACTCCACCGTCTTGGCCTGGTATTCGCCCGCCGTGAAACACGAAGGGCACCACACCGCGTCCTTGAATTCGACCGAGCAGAGCTGACAAACGAACCGTCCGCAACGGCTGCACGCAGCCACCGCGCGCTTCCCCGGATGATCGAAGCAGGTGGCTTCGCCTTCGGCCGCTGCCTCCGCCGCCACCGGACCGCTGGGCGCGTAGAACAGCGCCGGAAAGACGCGCACAATGCTCACCGCACCGCACTCCGGGCACAGCGCGCCATGCTGGCCGGCAAGCTCCCACTTGGGCAGCGGACGCAAGCAGCGGTTGCAAGGAACTGACATTTTGTGAGAGTTACTTACTCACCCGGATCACACGCGTATCGCAGATCATATCGTGCAGCGCGCGCTTTTGTGAGTCGAATCCAGCCATGATATAGCCGATCGCCAGGATAATCCCGCTCACGATCTTGGCGAAGTAGCGGCCCACCGCGCGCCCCAGCGATAGCGGGCCGCCGTCGGGACGAATGACCTTCAAATCCAACGCCATCTTGCCCGGCGTCGCCCCAAAGCGGCTGACGAACACGCCTTCGTAAGTCGCGCCGATAACCATGCCGATCAGGTACTCGAACCCCAACGCCATCAACATCACGTCCATACGCCCGTTCCGCAGCATCGGCGCGAACAATAACTGCACCACCACACTGACCACAAACAGGATGACGCCGTCGATGATCATGGCCACGAATCGTATCCAGAAGCCCGCATACTGGAAGGTTGCCGCGGAGGCCACTCCTTCCCGCAGCTTCTGCGTATACGCAATCTTGCAGTTGGAACAGATGAGCTGGTCGCCGAAGTGGGCGAGCTCCTCCTGGGGCCATGGCTGGCCGCATTCCGAGCAGTATCGCATCTGGACTGGCCCTGGCTCCATCTGAGAAAATTGTACCTTGTGGCGCACGGCGTATAATCCCGGAATGACGGACTCTTTCCACAACCGGGTGGCCATCGTGACGGGCGGCGCTTCCGGCATCGGCCGCGCGCTGTGCCAGGAATTGGCCCGCCGCGGATCCCTGGTGGTGGCCGCCGATATCGATGGCGACGGTGCGCAGGCAGTGGCTTCCGCGGTCGGCGCAAACGGCGGGCGGGCCACAGCCGCGCATCTTGATGTCACGCACGCGGCGGACGTCGAGCGATTGGTGGAAGACACGGTCCGCGCACACGGCCGCCTGGATTACATGTTCAACAATGCGGGCATCGGCGTAGCCGGCGAAGTGCGCGATCTCTCGCTCGACGATTGGCGCAAGGCTGTCGATGTCAACTTGTGGGGGGTGATCTACGGGACCACCGCCGCGTACGCCGCGATGCTGCGGCAGGGCTCCGGGCACATCGTCAACATCGCTTCGGCCGCCGGACTGATCGGCGAGCCAGGCCTGGCGCCTTATTCCGTAACGAAGAGTGCCGTGGTGGCTCTTTCGGCGGCGTTGCGCGCGGAGGGCGAGGCGTTAGGCATTCGCGTCAGCGTGGTCTGTCCCGGCTTTGTGGACACGGCCATCTACGACAACGCTATTGGGGTCAGGGTCGACAAGGAACAATTTCTGGCGAAACTGCCAGTGCGCCTGGTGTCCGCCGGCGACGCCGCGCGCGCCATCCTGCGCGGCGTAGAACGTAACGAATCCATCATCGTGTTCCCATTCTATGCACGGCTGGCCTGGTGGCTCACGCGCATCAATCCGAGCGCCCTCGCCGGGTTCCACCGCCGGACCTTGGCGAATCTGCGGAAAGACAGGCCATAAGGCCGCGAAGACACCCGTCCCGCTCACTCATAACGCAGCGCGATCAGCGGATCGATCCGCGTAGCCTTGCGCGCCGGAATATAGACTGCCACCCACGCCACCGCCGCCAGCGTGAGCGCCACGGCGCCGAAGGCGATCGGATCGTTTGCCTTCACGCCGAACAGGAGGCTCGAGAGCAGGCGCGTGAGGCCGAACGCGGCGGCCATTCCGGCCGTCAGTCCTATTCCGGCCAGCAACAAACCCCGCCCGATCACCATGCGCAGCATATCGCTGCCGCTGGCGCCTAGCGCTACGCGGATGCCGATCTCCTGCGTTCGCTGCTCCACCGAATACGACATCAAGCCGTAGATTCCGAGGGCCGCCAGCAGCAAAGCCGTACCCGCGAAAATCGTCAACAGCAGCATATTGAAATTCGAGCGCGCGGTGGATTCCGAGATCACCTGGTTCATAGTGCGGAATTTGGAAACGGGCAGTTGCCCGTCCACAGCCAGAAACTCGCGCTGAATCGCGGTGGTGAGCGTGGTGGGTTCCTGGGACGTGCGTACGATCCAACTGAGCGGGATCACCTTGTTGGCAAGTTGCGTCAGGCCATCGGTGACCTGGCCCTCAGGCACATACATCACGCCCTGATCGGAACCGGTGAGCCCATTTTCGCGCACATTTCCAACGATGCCGACGATCTCGCGCGCGGGCTCGTCGAAGTCGGGACCCAGGCCCTTGCCGAGCGTCATGGCATGGCCGATGGGATCTTCCTTTTGCCAATACTTTTTCGCCAAGGCCTGATTGATGACGATGACGCGGGCGGAGTTTCCGGTGTCGTGTTCGCTGAATACCCGTCCCCGCAGGAGCGGAATCTTGAACGCGGCAAAGTAGTGGGCCGATACGGACCGCCATTGTTCGTCCCCATTGTACATATCCCCCTTGGCGGGCGGCTTGCCGGCGATGTTGAAGGGCAGGTCGATCCCGCCCTCGATGGGCAGCATGACGGCTGTAGCCGCCGATTGCACTCCGGGCAGGCTTTCCAGGCGCGGCGCCATTTGCCGGATCAGGTTGTCGACCTTGGCGGTGGTGTCGTAGCGGCCGCCGGAAAGCGAGGTTTGCAAAGTCAGAACATTGTGCGGATCGAAGCCTGGATCGACCGCGCGCAGGCTGGCAAACGTGCGGATCATCAGCGCCGCGCCAACCAGCAGAATCACCGCCAGGGCGATCTCGCTGACTACCAGGAACCCTCGCGCGCGGTTTTGATGACGTCCTGTTCCCGAACGGCCGCTGGTATCCTTCAACGCCGAATTCACATCCAGCCGGGAGACGTGCACGGCCGGAAAAAGCCCGAATAAGATACCCGTAGCTAAGGAAATGGCCAGCGTGAAACCGAGGACGCCCCAATCCAGCGCCGATACCGCCGTCGCGGAATGCGCGCTGTCGCTGATGCGTGGCAGGTTGCCAGGTGCGACGGCCAGCAGGGCGCGCACACCCCATGCGCCAATCACAAAGCCCAGAATGCCGCCCGCCAAGGCCAGCATCACGCTCTCGGTCAGAAGCTGCCGCACGATGCGCAGACGATTCGCCCCGATGGCGGTGCGGATAGCCATTTCCCTTTGCCGTGTGGACGCCCGCGCAAGCTGCAGGTTGGCCACATTCGCGCAGGCGATCAGCAGGACGAACCCCACCGCGCCCAAAAGGACCATCAAGGGCAATTTCACATCGCCTACTTGGGCTTCCTGCAGCGGCACTACGGCGACGCTCTCGGTTTTATCCATCCACTTGGGGTTGGCTTGCCGAAAACGTTCGCCGACGATCTTCATCTGGGCCTTGGCGGCCTGCAGCGTGACACCCGGCTTCAGGCGTCCGGAAACCAGCAGATAGTGGCCCTGATTGGTGCTGTTCGCATCGGCCTGCAGGGGAATGAAGATATCCGCCGGCGGATCGGATTTGAAGGTTGCCGGCAATACTCCCACCACCGTAGTGGGCTCGCCAGCTATCTGAATCGGAGTTCCTACCAGCCGGAGATCGCCTCCCAGGCGATGGCTGAAGAGCTGATAGCTGATGACCGCGACCTTTGGTCCGCTGGGCCTGTCCTCGTCTGCGGTGAAAGTGCGGCCGAGCACGGGAGAGACGCCGAAAACCCGGAAAAATTCCGAGGAAACATGGATGCCCTTCACCTGCTCGGGATGGTCGCTGCCGCCCACGTTCATGCCCGGACCGGCGAAATCGTAGGCCGCCATAGCTTCGAAAACGTCGTTCTTCTTCCAGGCATTGAACTTCGGAACGGAAATCGAGTTTCCGACGCCACCCGGGAAACCGCGGCCGACCTCCATCAGCCGGTCCGGCTCAGGATATGACAGCGGCTTCAGCAGGACTACATTGATCACCGAAAAGATGGCGGTGTTAGCGCCTATGCCCAAGGCCAGGGCCGCAATGGCGATGGCAGTGAAACCGGGACTTTTGCGGAACACGCGAAAGGCGTGCCGCAAGTCAGCCAGCAAGTTCTCCATGCCCGGATTACGATCCAGGGCGCCGAATAGTTCCAACATTTCGCCGCTATTTTTGGAGCGATACGGAAGATACAGACTTGTCACCGCACTCGTGCGTGCCGCGCCGGTCCTCATGCCGACGCTTGTTTTTTCTTCACTTTCTTCGCGAATTTGTGCCGGAACTTTTGGACTTTCGGCGCTACCACGTATGAACAATACGGCTGTTGCGAATTGTTGGCGAAGTATTCCTGATGATAATCTTCGGCCACGTAGAACGTGGATGCAGGCGCAATTTCCGTCACAATCGGATCGTGGAAAGCCTTCTCCGCGGTCAATTCGCGAATCACCTGTTCTGCCGTCGATCGCTGCCCTTCTGAATGATAGAAGATGGCCGAGCGGTACTGCGTGCCCGCGTCGTTGCCCTGGCGGTTCAGTGTGGTCGGATCGTGAATGGCAAAGAAGACTTCCAGAATGTCGTGAAACGAAACCACATCGGGATCGAAAGTGATTTGCACCACCTCGGCATGGCCGGTACGGCCGGTGCAGACATCGCGATAGATCGGATTCGGCTGGCGGCCGCCCATGTATCCGGACTCCACGGAGAGCACGCCTTCCATATCGTCATAGACCGCTTCCAGGCACCAGAAACATCCCCCGGCGAGCGTCGTGATTTCCCGTTTGGACATGGTCTTAGGGTAGCGCACTGGTAGCGGCTTCGATTTCCACTTTATCGCCCACGTGCAGGAAGGCGCTGCTGGGATTCTTGATTCCCCAGGTCACATAAGGAATGGTGAAGTGTGTTTTCACGGACGCCTGGCCGTGGATTATCTGCACCTGTACGGGAATGGCGATCTCATGCGCAGCGCCGTGGATTCGAAACACTCCATGCACCTGAATTTGCGATGCGCCCTGCGGAGATACCACGCCATCGACGCGATCCGGCGTGAAGACGATCTCCGGATATTGGGCGCTTTCGAGAATCTCCTGGTGCATGCGGCGGTCGCGTCCATCGTTGCCGCTGTTGCCGCTGGCGGAGTCCACCACTATTTCGCCGGAGATCTTACCGGTGGCCGGAATGAAGTGAATCGCGCCACGCTTCAGCTTGAAGCTGCCGTGCACTGTGTGCAGAGTGGCGGGCAGCTTGAATTGCACGGTCGTGTGCGCAGGGTCCGGATTCAGGACGATTTCCTGACCCCACGCGGCGGCGCTAACGGCCAGCGCGGTCAGGAGAGTGTGGCAGCGCATAGATGGCAGGATAGCAGCGTTTGAAAGATGCGTGGCTCGGCAGCCATGGCGCGGAAAGCGGGCGTCCGGAGCCAGGTGCGCCGATCCATGCTGAGCATCAGCTTCGACATCAGCGTGGGGCGACGGGCCAGGCGGCGGTGCGCGGCCTGGTAGCGCGCCAGGTCTCCGCACGCCAGGCTATCGGCCAGCGCGATCGCCTGGTGGAATGACAGGCAGAGCCCTTCGCCGGTGATGGCATCCACCGATCCGGAGGCGTCGCCGATGAGCGCGACGTTGCCGCGATAGACGCGGGGCAGGCTGCGGTTGGCGGTGACGGCTCCGCGCTCGGTGGTCGCGCGCGGTGCATCCATCAGGCGCGCGGCAAGGCCTGGAAACTGCGCCAGAGCTTCATCCAGGCGCAGGCGCGGATTGCGGGAAATGAGCGCGGCGCAAACCTCTTGCGGGCCGATCGGTGTCACATAGATCTGACATCCCGCGCCCCAGTGCAATTCCATGTAATCGCTCCAGGGCGCGACGCGATAGTGGATGCGAAAGCCAAAACGCTGGCTGGTTGGCGGCTTGACCGCTAGTCCGGACCAGCGCCTGACGCGGGAATGGAAGCCATCCGCGCCGGCGATCCACCGGGCGGCGATCGTCTCGCCCGCGATCGAGACGCCATCCGCGGAGATGCCGGCAACCGATGCGCCCCACAACATGCGCACGCCGGCTGCTGCGGCCGCCTCCACCATCCTGGCATGCAAAACGGTGCGGCGCACACCCAGCGCATAGCTTTCCGAAAATGCGGACTCCGGAAACGCGGATTCGACGGAGACGCCGCGATCCACGAATCGAATGCCCCGGAAAGGCTGCGCATCCGCAGCGTCCAGCTTGACGCCGAGACTGCGCAAAGCCGCCAGGCCATCGGGCATCAGCCCCTCGCCGCATACCTTGTCGATAGGCGGGCGCGCGCCATCGGCAAGTGTGACATTCAGTCCCTTGTGGCGCGCTGCAATGGCGGCCGCAAGCCCAGCGGGGCCGCCGCCAATAACGAACAAGTCAGTGGGCTGCAAAACCAGCAGACGGCTGACGGCGCGACTGCGTTCCGGCCACGTCTGTTAAGTTGTGCGAAGCAGTCCGTAGCTTAAGACACTAACTCAAGCCAGCCAGGTATTGAAAGCTCTTACGCAGCGATTCGATCGGATCGCCGGGCGTCTCGTCCTGCTCGACGAAGTAATGCTTCACGCCGGCTTGCTTGGCGGCGCGCAATACGCCGGGGATATCGACGGCGCCGTTGCTCAGATCGTGAAATGCGGCGCGCGGGATATTCTCGTTGAAGCGCGGCGCGACACCCGGCGCGACATTCTTCAGGTGCACCAGCGGGATGCGGTCGCCATAATGTTTCAGAATGCTGATCGGATCGACACCGGCCACGTGCGCCCACATGACATCCAGCTCGAGGTTGACCAGTTTCGGGTCCGTCGTCTTCATCAGGACATCGAGCAATCGTCCATCCGGCGTGGGCTGGTATTCGAAAGCGTGATTGTGATAGCAGAGCCGCATGCCGGCTTTGTTGGCTAGCTCACCGGCGTGGTTGAGGGTCTGGCCCAGCTTGCGAATCATCTCGACGCCGCCGCGGTCGCGCGGATCGATCCAGGGACAGACCACATATTCGAAGCCATGCTTCTGGGCGTCTTCGAGCGCCGCCGGCAGCTTCTCCGGCTGATGGATGAAAACTTGTTCGTTGAGGTGCACGCTGACGGCCTTGAGCGAAGTTTGTTTCAGGCTGGGCCAGATGTCGTCAAGGTGATCCGCGGTGCATTCTACTTCGCGATAGCCGATCTGCTCGATGGCGCGCAACGTTTCCAGCGGGTTCTTGGGCAGCACACGGCGGACCGTGTAGAGCTGCACGCCGACGGTTTCGAGAGCGCGGGCGGCCAGCGAAGCGGCGGTGGCTGCAGCAGCGGTGGAGAGAAACGAGCGGCGGGAGATGGAGGGCATGATCATATGGTACAGCGCAACCGGTCTCTTAGGTAGTGGAGCGCTGGCCCGACAGGGTCCTCGAGAGCGCCTGAAAGAACTCGACCGGCGTTGCGATTCGCAAACAGGTGCGCCGCGCAACGGAAGCCGTAAAATGTTTGGTATTGTGCGTAAGAATCCAGTCGGGGCGGCTGGCGATTGCAGAAAGGAGCACAGGGACGCCCGCCGCATGGCGAATCAGGTGGCGAGCCGCCTGGACTTTCCGCTTGAGTTGGATAGGGCACTACTTCCGGCTTCATCAACTCCATCAAATGGGCATAGTGACCCAGTACCCGGTTCGCGTCGCCGGAATCGAGCCCGCCCAAGCGGACCAGGAGATTATCCTCAACCTCTTCGCGCACCGCTTCCGCCAGAACCAGCCGGCAGACCCGAGCCCGCGCATAACGAAAGGAGGGCTTTATCCAGTCCCCAGCTTGAAACGATGCCAGCGGTCAAGACATTGGAGTCGAGGAAGATCCGGCTGCGCTTTCCTTGACTCAACGGCTCTTGCTCCGCCGCGTTCCGCCGCGTTCCGGCCCCGCCAACTCAGGATACCGGCGAGAGAAGACGCGCCGGCGCGCCGACGGTAAGGTATCCAGCAGATCCGCCGGGGCGAGGTGCTGCCCCTCTAAAACGGAGACGATGGCCTCACAGATGCTCTGAAACCGATTCTGCTCCGGGATCGACAGTAGGCCTTCTCCAATCCGCAGCACGGCGACGGGATCGCCGGGATCAAGACCTAACTCATCGCGATATGGTTTGGGGATGGTGAGTTGGCCCTTCTCTCCAATCCTGGTGTGGGCCATGTACTTGACCTGTGGATGGCTGACGGACATGGTAAGAATATCCTACCGCATCGATTCGCCGCCGGCGTCCTAACCCCGCCCACCTCGGTCGCCGCGGATCCTTCAGGCGGGCGCTGAGCGCTTCCTTCAACCGGCGCAATTCTGCCTCTGCGTGCTGGACACGCTACTCTTCTGTCTTCCCCGCGTGCTCAAACAGGAAACTAAGCGTCTTCTCCGTCTGGATGTGCGAGGCGATGCGGCCCAGCGTCCCATCCTTTTCGAACCGCAGGCGCACCGCCGCGAAGGGTTCGCGCTGCTGCCGGGCGAGGCGGTCGACTTCCCGGTCCACCTCGTCGCGCGTCGCGGCGATGGCTTCCCGTTCGGAGATTCGCGCCAGCAGCATGGAAGCTTTCACCTCACGCAGCGCCTTGTCCTGTTGGCTCTCCTTCACTTTTTTCCAGTCCAGCTTGAGAGATTTCGTATCCCGGCCCTGTTCGGCCAGCGCGCGCACGAGCTGCTCGGTGCGGTTCTTGATTTGTTGGTCGACAAACGTCTCCGGCACCGGAAAATCGTGCATGTCCACTAGCTTGTCCACCAATTGGTTCTTGGCCTCTTGCTGCGCCTCGAACTGGCGCTGCGCGAACAGCGATTTGCGCACGGCTTCCCGCAGTTCGGTAACAGTCCGGTAATCGCCCAGATCCTGCGCGAATTCGTCGTTAATCTCCGGCAGTTCCTTGCGCCGGACACCCTTTACCTGCACACGGAAGCGCACTGTCTTCCCGGCCAGCTTGGCCTGGCCATAATCCTCGGGGTAACGAACCTCGAACTCCTTCTCCTCGCCGGGATTCATGCCGCGCAGGTGCTCGCTGAAGTCTTCGAGCGTATCGCCGCCGCCTACTTCGAGGGTCATCTCGTCCTGCTTCACCGGAGGACCCTCCACGGCGCTGAGGCTTTCGAGCGACAGCACCGCGAAGTCGCCATCCTGCAGCGGCCGCGGATCTTCGTTCACGAACTCGGCCTTGGAATGGCGCAGTTCTTCGATGCGCTTGTCCACGTCTTCGTCCGTGATCTCCGGGTCGTGATACTTCACCGTCAGGCCCTTATAATCCTGCAACTCAACTTGCGGTACGACTTCGAATTCGGCCTTGAAGCGCAGCGGCTCGCCAGCCTCCAGGTGCACGTCGGTGATATCCGGCTGTCCAACCACCTTCAGGTCTTCCGCCTCGAACCGGTTGTGCAGGTATTTGGGGATGAGGCTCTCCAGCACCTGCTTCCGGATATCGCCGGCAAAATGCTGCCGAATGATAGAAGGCGGCGCCTTCCCAGGCCGGAAACCGGGCAACTTGGCGCGCTGCTGGACCTTCGCCACGGCCCTGCCTGTTTCCGCCTCCACGTCCTCGACGGGCACGGTAATCTCCAGGGTGTGCTTGCAACCTTCTACTAAAGCCAATGGGATTTACCTCGGAATCGAACTAAACCCCATCATAACACCGGGTCGCGAGTACGCCGCGCTGCCAACCGCCGGTGCTCGCATCGTCTCAATTTACGATCCTTTCAGCCGGCCCATAGGCACAGGCGGCCACAGATTGTCTGGAGCAACTAAACTTATCGGCTGCCGAGCCGATATAAGGTCATACGGATGGCCGCGTCATCCGTAAAGGAACGGCAATCGCTTGCGCGGAAGGGACGGCTTGATCCGGTGCTTCTTCGACTAGGGCTTAACGACGAATCAGAGCCAGCGGAACCGCGCCCCAACACCGCAAGTCCTCCGCCTCCGGAAGACCCTGTATCCTCGCTGGAAGCGGCCATCCAGCAACTCGACCCGCTGGAACACGAATATACCGAACGGCCTTTGCTCCCAGGGGCGGCGGCGGTTCAGCAGGCCGCGCCGCAGAACATAGGCGAGGCAGTCGTATATTGGTTGGCGCGCTATAGCCAGAACCCGTCCGAAGCGGCGCGCAACATTCGCGAATTGGCTGCACGTGCGCCGGAACAGTTGACGGAGACGGCGCTATCGCTGTTCCAGGCCGGAGCCTGTGGAGAAGGCGCTCGTTTTTTGGCAAGCCTGTTGGTCAGCGACAGGACGGTTGCGAAGCTGTGCGATCCCGGCGCGTCTTTGGAAGGCTCCATCTGCGCCGCGAAGGCGCTGATGCAGTACGAACCGCACTTCGATGCGCGCTTCGCCAAAAGCCTGCTCAAGAACGAACAGATGACTCGAGAAGTGCGCCAGCGAGGCTTGGCCGTTTTGGAGAAACTTGGCGGCGGAGGGCGGTTGATCCCCATATTGATTCAATTCATGCGGGATCCCGACAGCCACGTTAGGTCCAAAACGGCGCTAATGTTCGGACAAATCATGGCCACACGGGGCATCATGGACCGGCTCATGGCCGACGCAGACGCGCGGGTACGCGCCAACTTCGTGGAGGGCCTTTGGAACTGCCCGGCCGGTATTGACTGCCGCCCGCTGTTCCGGCAGGCCTTGAACGATTCGAATCACCGCGTGGCCGTCAATGCGCTCGTCGGTCTGCATCGCTTGGGTGAGATCCGCGATGTTGTCAGGCACGTGAGCAAAATGGCCCGTCGTCCGGAAGCGCTCTTTCGTGCCGCTGTCGCATGGGTCATGGGCGAAACCGGTGACGATCGCTATAGCGGCGTATTGCGTCACATGCTTCGCGACCCGGATCCACCGGTCCGGCTCAACGCGCTGCGTTCCCTCCGGCGGATCAGCCTGGCGTCCACCGCGCAAGCCGAGCAAAGCCATCCCGACAACGCTACGCATGAATCCCACCCCTCCACCTGACACACCGCTAGGTTTGGAGTAGGCTAGTGATGTAGGGCGCTCTGCGCTCCGGAGACAACCCGCCGGGCCGCGGATGCCCAATCCCGACTTCATCAAGGAGACACGCCAATGACCAAGTCTGTTTTGATTTGTGCCGCCCTCGCCATGACGGCGAGCCTGAGTTTCGCTCAAAAGTTTACCAGTCCGCCCGCGGACACCTCACTGACCATTGGGGGCAAGACCATCACGATCAAATATTCGGCGCCTTCCGTACATGGCCGGCAGATCTTCGGCGACGGCGGCCTGATCTCGCACGACCCCCATTACCCCGTTTGGCGCGCAGGTGCAAACCCAGCCACGGCGCTGCACACGGAGGCCGACCTGGATATCCAGGGCTTGCACGTGCCGGCAGGCGATTACACGCTTTTCGTCAACGTGGCCGATCCCGACCGCTGGGAGTTCATCGTCAGCAAAGACACCAAAGAATGGGGCTTGGCCTACAAGCCGGACAAGGACCTGGGCCGCGTGAAAATGGAGATGAGCAAGCCCCCGGCGCTGATTGAAACATACAAGATGACGCTCTCGAGCACTGGAGGGAATTCCGGCAAGCTGCAACTCGAGTGGGAGAACCACATCGCGTCCGTGTCTTTCAAAGCGAAATGACCGCAGCGCCGCCCGCCCTGGCTGCAAGTGCTTTCGCGACACCACCTTGCCGGAACATTGCGCTTTGGCGTAACGTATCAAGTTACGGATGCCTTTTTGCAGCCAGTGCGGGAACCAGGTTGACCCGGCGGACGTGTTCTGCGCGAAGTGCGGCGCCCGGCAGCCAGGCGCGCCGCCGCGACCCGCCGATCCGTTCGCATCCATCTCGCCGCGCACCGCCTCGATCCTCTGCTACATACCCGGCGTTGGCTGGATCGGTTCTATCATCGTGCTGGCATCGGAACGTTTTCGCACGAACCGGGTGGTGCGGTTCCACGCTTTTCAGGGTCTGTATCTGTTCGTCGCGTACCTGATCGAAGACTGGGTTTTGAAGCCCATGTTCACCGCCATCCCGCACGTGCACATTAACGGCATCGTCGACGCAGTCCTGGTGGGCATGTCGATCTTTATGATTATTAAGGCCAGCCACGACGAAGCTTACGCGCTCCCCATCATCGGCGAGCTCGCGGAGAAATCGGTATCCGAGCGATAACGGATCTTCACACCAATCTCGCCCACTCCGAACTGACGCAAGCGCGGAATTCCAGGATGGGCATGCCGTGGCGCTGCAGCCAAAGCCAGTAATCGTTTCGAAGGTCGGCCCAGAAGTTGCCTCCGGCCGTTGAATTGCGTCGCGTGTCCAGCGTGAAGTGATGGGCGTACTCATGCACCAGGGTGGTGTCGCGCGCGTCCCGCAAGCCCAGGAACGTTTTGTAGAATGGGTCTCCGCCCGACCTCCGGCTGGGTGGACGGGGCCCTATCGAACAGCCGCCCGTGCGATCCCGGTCGATATCGTAACCCAGCGTGTCCGTGACGAAGAGATTGATGGTTCCCCGCGCCAGGAATTTCGCGGGGATTTCCGAATAGCCTTGCTGCCGCAGGTAAGCCCCTTCCAGCACGCGAACATCGAAGCGGATTCCGCTGGTCGCGTATTCGCGGCGCGCCTTTTCCTGAAAACTCCTGAACCTGGAAAGTTCCCCTTCACCCAAGCCCCTGCCGGCGTGCGCGCCCCGGTCGAACATCGCTTGCACACTGACTACGAGAGGCCTCAGGGGTCGGCCGATCACGAAAGCTTCCCTGCTCGGCGGGATCGCCGGTTCATTGCGCGCTAAACGTGGTCCATGGCCGCGATGGCATGTCGCGCAGTACGGAGCGCTCCCAGGCAAACTCGGTATGCTTGTGCAAGTGTCTGTCGGCCTTGAATCCGATGCCGCAGGAGTGTCCCAGCGAGGCGCGCAGCGTCATGGCCTCGGCCATTGCGGCATCCGAAACTTTGGACTGCACCGCGCCTGTGGGCGAATAAGGCCCCACCCAGGGCAGGTCGCCGCGCGGCGATTTGTCGATGTGCCCGCACAGCGTGCGCTCGTCGGGGTCGACCTTGTTCTCGTACGTATCGAAGTGGTCGGCCAGAAATCGCTGGGCCGCGTCCGAGTCGATTTTGCCCTTGTTTTCCCGCATCAGCTGCAGCCAGCGCGCGTGACGCGCATTGGCGCTGTCGCTCGCGTTCTTCACGTCGAAATCGGTCTCTTCGCGCACCAGCTTCTCGTTCACAGGGAAGTTGGAGCCCACAAAAAAACCGTCGCGGGTGCGGTCGAGCGTGACGTTTTTCAAACCCAGCTCCAGGCTGGCGACCTCGTTGGTCTTGCGATCCGCCACCAGCCAGTTGTTGGCGTAGCCCCCGTTGTTGCCTTCTTTCATAATGCGCGCGAAGTCGTCAATGGAAGCGGAGTACTGCATGGCTTTCCGGGCGCGCACGAACTCCGGGATGCCGTCCGGATCGAAACCATTGAAGCGGCTGATGGTGGTCTCGGTGATCATGATTCCGGCGGAATTCACGCCGAAATCGTCGCCGCTGTGGATTAGTCCGGCCATGCCGTCCATCAGCAGATGGTTGCCTTGTGCCGGCACGATGTCGAAGACGACGTTCCAGCGCTCGCCGGTTTCGTAGCTGGTCCAGTTG
>Ga0302326_10003587_pt1 | contig 36380 bp, 17 predicted proteins | sample Palsa_T0_3_FD_202264 | JGI IMG/M metagenome (GOLD analysis project Ga0302326, IMG submission 202264) | Peat permafrost microbial communities from Stordalen Mire near Abisko, Sweden - Palsa_T0_3 | ecosystem: Environmental > Terrestrial > Soil > Palsa > Peat permafrost | place: Sweden: Abisko... | reverse complement strand
CACGTCACGGTTCGTACCGGCGATACGAGCGAAAAAACGGTCAGCATCTGGTTCCTCGGATTGGACGGAGTGGTGGTCGCGGCTGTGGATGACTTAGTCGTGCGCTACTTCCAACCCGGGGAATCCCCGGGGGCATTGTTCCTCCGACCTGTTTGGAAAGCGCAACCCGCGCCGATTCCTGCTTTCGGATTATTGAGCGGCCGTTTGTTATTGTTCGATCTCGACACAGCTCTGACTGAGGACATCAAGGCGCGCCATCCCTTTTTGTCGGTAACGCGAGTGGTTCCCGGCGAGCGCTTCGCGCGGGAGCACGAGTTCATCCGGATAAATCCGCAAGCGGAGGAGGATTACGCGCGGCTCCTCGATACCGTAAGTCCGGACTTCATCCTGTATCGTTGGGTAAGCGCACCGTTGCGGCCTGAAGGAATGCTCGCGCCAGGTCCGAACCCGGAACTCGAAACCGCACTTGAGCTCGGTATCTTCTCGCTCTTCCGGCTGACGCAGAAATTGGTGCAGCGGAATCTCCAATCCGAAATCCGATTGTTGTTCTGTCATCCGTCGAGTGATGAACCTGCCTTTCTTGCCATTGGCGCCTTTGCAAAAACACTGATCCAGGAACAGCCGAAACTTCAACTGAGGGTGTTGCAGACGGATGAAACGGATGCCAGTCTGCTCACGGAATTTTTCTCTCGGCAAAACGAACGTGAAATTCTTCGCCAGAATGGGAAGCGGCAGATTCGAACCTTCGAACAAATTGTACCGAAAGCGAGCGACAATCTCCCCCTGCGCAAGGAAGGCGTCTACTTGCTCACAGGCGGTCTCGGCGGTTTGGGAACTCTCTTTGCGAACTTTTTAGCCGGGCAGTATCAGGCCCGGCTCGTGTTGACCGGGCGTTCTGTCCTCACGGACGAGTCTCGAGCGAAGATTGCCGACATTGAAGGAAGTGGCGGGCAAGTACTCTACGTTTGCGGCGATGTCGCCCGAATCGAGCATGCTCGCGAGATCGTTCGTTCTGCGCGACAAAGATTCGGCGCGTTGCATGGTGTCATCCACTCCGCCGGCATACTTCGCGACGCTTTCCTTCTAAAAAAAGAGTTCAGCGATTTTGTCGACGTTCTGAGGCCCAAGGTTCATGGCGTCGTAGCTCTGGACGAAGCAACCAGGGATGAAACGCTCGACTTCTTCGCGCTTTTTTCCTCGACTGCCGGCGCATTCGGTAACGCGGGACAGTCCGATTATGCGTACGCAAACGGGTTCCTGGACGCGTTCGCCTCTGCGCGTGAAGTGCGTCGTTCCGCGGGTGAACGGCATGGGAGAACCGTCTCGATAAACTGGTCGCTGTGGAAGGACGGCGGGATGTCGGTTACCGGGCGGAATATTGAAGCGCACCTCGAACAGGTCGGGCTCAATCCGTTGTCATCGACCGCCGGGATCGTTATTTTCGAAACGGCATTGCGCGAACAAGAACCGCAGCTAGTCGCACTTTGGGGAAATCGCAACAAGCTCACGCAAACTTTCCTTGACGCTTCGAGCACCGAGATGGATAGCGCGCCCGGAACGATAGATTTCATTGATGAATCCGATTTGTCTCAGAAAGTCGAAGCCCATTTAAAGGAGACGCTCGCGGAGGTCACCGAGTTGCCGGTGACGCAGATCGATTCGGATCAGCGCTTCGAAGAATTCGGCGTCGACTCGATCGTTGTTACCGATTTCAATTTCCGGCTCGAAAAAAGCTTGGGACCGCTCCCAAAGACCTTACTTTTCGAATACGCGAATTTCCGGGAACTCACGCGCCATCTTGTGGCGGCTTTCAAGCCGCAGCTGGCGCGATTTTTTGGCGGTGCTTCTTCGCCGGGATCGGCTCGCAGGAAAAGCCCAAGCGTTCAATTTGAGTGGAACGTGCTGAAGCCGCTACCGCAAATGAAACTCGGCCGCAGAGGATCGCGCCCGAGCGAAGATATTGCAATTATCGGGCTCGGCGGCCGATATCCCAAGGCGAATGACCTGCGCGCTTTCTGGGAAATCCTCAAATCTGGTACCGACTGCGTTACGGAGATTCCGAAGGATCGCTGGGACATCGATCGCTACTATGACCCCGATCCAAACAAAGCGACGGAAGGGAAGATGTATTCGCGGTGGGGCGCCTTCGTGGACGATGTCGACAAGTTCGACCCGCTCTTTTTTAATATTGCGCCGGTCGAAGCTGAATTGATGGACCCGCAGGAACGGCTTTTCCTGGAAACTGCGTGGACCACACTCGAAGACGCTGGTTATACCCGTAGCGATCTTGCTCGCTGGGTCCGGAAGGAATACGTCAGCAACGTTGGCGTATTCGTTGGTGTAACAACCAACACCTATTCTTTCGTCGCACGAGACAACAGTGATGGGCGGACCATGCCGACGACGCTCCCTTGGTCTCTTGCGAATCGGGTCTCGTACCTGTTCAACTTCAACGGCCCGAGCATTCCGGTGGACACGGCTTGTTCATCCTCCCTTACCGCAATTCATCTAGCCTGCGAAGCGATTCGCAACGGTCAATGCCAACAGGCGATCGCCGGCGGGGTGAACCTGTATCTGCACCCGTCCAAATATGTAAGCCTGTGCATGACACGCATGCTCTCGACTGACGGTAAGTGCCGCGCATTCGGGGAAGGAGGCGATGGCTTTGTGCCTGGGGAAGGCGTCGGCGCGGTTCTCCTGAAACCGCTTTCCCTCGCGCTCGCCGACGGTGACCACGTTTACGGCGTGATCAAAGGGACCGCGGTCAACCACGGCGGTCGCACCAACGGCTATACCGTGCCGAATCCCGCGGCGCAGGCCGGTCTGATCATCCAGGCTTTGAAGCAGGCAGCGATCGATCCGGGGACGTTAACCTACTTTGAAGCTCACGGCACAGGAACAGCGCTCGGAGACCCAATCGAGATTGCCGGACTCGCGAAAGCCTTCGCCAGCTTCGGCAACGGAACTCCGTCAGGGGGAATTTGTTCGCTGGGGTCGGTGAAGACGAATATCGGTCACCTGGAAGCCGCAGCGGGCATTGCTGGCCTGACAAAGGTGTTGTTGCAGTTGAAGCACCAGCAGTTGGCGCCATCGCTGCACGCTGATCAGATCAACTCGAATATTACGTTCGAAGGCACGCCATTCCGGCTGCAGCGCAGGTTCGAAGAATGGCGACCGCTGGAGATTGGTGCCGGTCCGCGCAGAGCGGGTATCAGTTCATTTGGCGCTGGCGGATCGAACGCATTTATTGTGGTCGAAGAATTCATCCCAAGGCCAAATCGGGCGAACGGAAATCCATCATCCGATACTCCTGCCCTGATTGTTCTTTCGGCGCGAAATGCCGATCGATTGAAAAGAGCTGCGCAAAATCTGGCCGATTTTCTCGCGAAATCGTCGAACGCCGAGACGCCGCTCTCTTCAATCGCATACACGCTGCAGGTCGGTAGGGAAGCACTCGAGGAGCGGATAGCGTTTGTTGCGACGAGTCGTGCTGATTTGATTTCGAAATTCGGGCGAATCGGCCACGGGAATTGGGAGGAATTTAGTCGTGGACGCGTAAAGCGGGAACGGATTCAGATCGCTGCCGAAGCGGACGGAACGATGACGGATCCGGCCGCGGCGGAAGCCGTGGGTCATCGGGATCTCGAATCCTTAGCACGCTTGTGGGTCGATGGAGTGACGATCGGTTGGCGAGACCTGTGGACTCGAAATGGTGCTGTGCAACGGGTGAGTCTGCCCGGGTACCCGTTTAAGCGGGACCGATACTGGGTGCCATTGCTGGCTGACTCTGGCGACGCGAGGGATCTGACTCCGACGCGGTTGCACCCATTACTGCACCGGAACGAGTCGACGCTGAACGTTCAGAAATACCAAAGCCACTTTCGCGGCGCAGAAGTGGTGCTGCAGGATCATCAGTTAAGCGGTCAGAAGGTATTTCCTGGAGCAGCCACTCTGGAATTGGCGTTGGCGGCTACGAGCCGGGCGCTCGAAAATCTTAACGTTCGGCTACGACAGGTCATCTGGATGCGGCCGCTGGCGGCGGAGATAGATGGCCTGAGGATCGAGCTGTCGGTCCGGTTTGAGAGCGATGGGCGTGTGAGCTTCGAGTTGAAGGGAGCAAACGGCGACGTGCACGTTCAGGGCAAAGCGGAAGTAACCGCCATGTTTAGCGAAGAGGTAGCCGATCTGAATGCAATCCGGGGGCGTTGTTCGGAGACGATCTCGCCAGAAGTGCTATATCCTGGCTTTGCGGATCGAGGTCTGGAATACGGACCCGGGTTCCGTGTAGTCCAAGAGATCAGATATAGCGACCGGGAAGTGCTGAGTGTCGTCGAGGTGCCTAAGGAATGGGGTGATGAGAACTATCGACTGCATCCGGCGCTGGTAGATGGAGCGTTGCAAAGTTTGGCCGTGATTGGGGCCGGAGCGCACGGAGTGGAGCTTCCTTTTGCGGTGAATGAGGTGGAGTGCTGCGAAGCTTTGCCGAGCCGCTGCTATGCGTATGCACGGGTGGAGAATGAAGAAGATGGCGTGCGCCGCTACGAGCTGAAGTTGCTTAGCAACCATGGAAAAGTACTGGCGCGGTTGGCCGGCTTGAGCGTACGGAGATTTGAGCGAAGTCCAGGAGAACTGCTGTATTACAGGCCGGTGTGGAACCTGGAACCGATCAAAATCGGGATTCCGGTTGATGGTCCGGTCTTATTGTTAGATGAGGGCAGAGATCCGCTTGAGACGTTCGAACGGCGAGCCGGGTCTGTGGTGCGAGTTCTGCCGGGAAACACCTATCGGCGTAATGGAAACGTCATTACCATTCGGCCGGGGAGCGCAGAGGATTACGAACGGTTGGCGCAGGAAGTTATTTTCGGCGGTGTCATCCACAGATGGTCGCAGCACGGACTGCGGCTGGAAGAAGCATTAGAGCGCGGGCTCTATAGCGTCCATCGATTGGCGCAAGCGCTGCTCAAGAGCGGAAAGTCGGTCCCTTGGGTTTACGCGTATCCACTGGACGAGACGGTGTATGAGGCTGTTGCGGGATACGCGAAAAGTCTCCGGCAGGAACAGCCAAAGCTGCGTCTGAAGACGGTCGGCCTGGATCGTACGCCGGCCGATCTGATCGCGGAGCTGAACGATGCGGGATTGGAGGTCCGCTACCGGGAAGGTCTGCGCGAGGTGCGTGGTCTGGAAGAAGTTCCAGCACCAACCGGCAGCGTTGATAGCCCATTTAAACGCCGCGGAGTCTATTTGGTGAGCGGTGGCGCAGGCGCATTGGGTATGATCTTTGCCGACCACCTCGTGCGGATGTATGACGCGCGACTGCTTTTAGTTGGCCGTTCCGAACTGACCGAACCGAAGCAGCGCGAGCTTCAAAAACTTGGGGACCAGGTACTCTACCTCCGAGCGGATGTGAGTCGGTCGGAAGGAGCGAACCAAGCGGTCCGCGCTGCGAAGCAACGGCACGGCGGATTGAACGGAGTGATTCACGCCGCGGGCGCGCTGCGGGACGGATTGATCCGGAACAAACGCGACGCAGACTTTGAGGCAGTTTTAGCAGGCAAGGTTTGGGGTGTCGAGGCCCTCGACGCGGCCACATGCGATGAACCGTTAGATTTCTTTATCCTGTTCTCCTCGACCGCGGGATTGTTGGGGAATGCAGGGCAAAGCGATTACGCCTACGCGAATGCCTATTTGGATAAATTCGCCTCCCGGCGCGAGGAATTGCGTCGTGCGGGTAAAAGGTCCGGTCAAACGCTCTCGATAAACTGGCCACTCTGGCGCGACGGAGGGATGCAAGCGGGCGAGGAGGCGATGCGTTTCCAGGCCCTGGAGCTCGGCCTTCGGCCTCTCGAAAAGAAAGAGGGGCTCATGGCCTTCAGCCGGGCAATCTCCTCGGGCGAAGTCCAATGTGCGGTTTTCTTTGGAGCGCCTCAGAAGTTGCTCGCTCATCTCAATAAACGACCGGCAGCCCATCGCGAGGCAAAAACATCGATGCCGCACGCCGACTCGAAAGAACTGAAGACGCAGCTCTTCGGAGACATCAAAAAGCTCGTCGCCAGAGTACTGCGGCTGGACGTGGAGGTGATCGAGGCGGATGCCGACACAAGCGAATACGGCTTCGATTCGATCACATTTACCGCGTTGGCCAACGAGGTGAACGCTTTATTTGGTTTCGAGATCACACCGGCGCTGTTTTTCGAATACAGAACGCTCGAGGCGTTCATCGATTTTTTGTGCCGCGAACAGGGCGACAAACTCGCGGCCCACTATACTCCAATAGAGAATTCTTCTGCGCAGCCGAAGGCCACGCAAAAATCGTTCTCCGAATCGGAGAACCGACGCTCCGTCGTTGCCGACGAACGCGCCACGGCGTCCGCTTCGAGCCAGGAATTGGCATTCCAACATCCGGCGTCTACACCTGCGTCGACGGCTGGTGATCCGGATGCCGCAAGGCGCTCTCCTGCAACCGAAAAAGCGCGCTCCGAACCCATCGCGATCGTGGGCATGAGCGGTGTCTTCCCTGGCTGTCGCGACCTCGACGCGTTTTGGCGGAATCTTAATGAAGGCAAAGATCTCATCACCAGAGCACCCGATGAGCGCTGGTACTTTTCGGCGGAGTCTCTAAAACCGGGATCGAGAGCCGCGCAGTTTGAAGCGCCGTGGGGCGGCTTCATTCCTGACTTGGACAAGTTTGATCCGTTGTTCTTCGATATTTCTCCACGTGAGGCCGAACTCATGGATCCGCAGCAACGCCTGTTTCTCCAGACCGTGTGGCACACGCTGGAGGATGCCGGCTATAAAAAATCCGATTTCGCAGGGACAAAGACCGGAATATTTGCCGGCGTGGCCGCGAACGACTACGCGAATCTTTTGGGAACGCAGGGTGTCGCCGTAGAAGCATACAGCGCGACCGGCAACGCGCACTCAGTACTCGCCAACCGCGTCTCCTATTTTTTCGATCTCCGCGGACCGAGCGAGGCGATTGACACTGCATGTTCGAGTTCGCTGGTGGCGATTCACCGGGCAATCGAGTCCATCGCATCGGGCACTTCAGAAATGGCGATTGCGGGGGGTGTGAACGTGTTGCTTAGCCCGGGCGCATTTCTCGCCTTCGGCAAGGCGGGCATGCTCTGTGAGGATGGCCGCTGCAAGACGTTCGACGTGCGCGCGAATGGTTATGTCCGGGGAGAAGGTGTTGGTGCGATCTTGCTCAAGCCGCTTAGCCGTGCGCGGCAGGACGGCGATCACATTTATGCACTAATCCTCGGAAGCGGCGAGAATCATGGCGGCCACGTGCAGTCCCTGACAGTGCCTAATCCAAACGCGCAGGCGCAGTTGCTTGAGGACGTCTACGCCCGTGCCGGGATTGACCCGTTCACGATCAGTTACATCGAGGCTCACGGCACTGGTACTTCGCTGGGAGATCCGATTGAGATAAACGGCCTCAAGAAAGCATTTGGGCAGAACCTTGGCGAGGTGCCGGCGCCGCGCTGCGCCGTTGGATCAGTGAAGACGAATATCGGCCATCTTGAAACTGCGGCCGGCATCGCAGGCGTCATCAAGGTGTTACTGGCGATGCGTCATCGGCGGATTCCGGGAAATGTTCATCTCCAGCAGATCAATCCTTACATTCAGGTGGACGAATCTCCATTCTGGTTCCCGCAGCGGTCCGAGCCGTGGGAAACGCTTCGCGATCGCGAAGACCGGGCGGTGCCGCGTCGTGCCGGAATCAGCTCGTTTGGATTCGGAGGTTCGAATGCGCATGCGTTGTTAGAAGAATATTCCGAACCGGCCGATATTTCGGAGAAACAAAATCGGATCGATCGACCAGAGTTGTTTATCTTTTCAGCGCATGATCCGGCGCGATTGAAAGAGCTGGTGTTGATTTTCCTTGCCTATCTCAAAGGCCTTGCCGGGGACGCGATAGAACAGCCATCACCGGATCTGTCCCGCATCGCGTATACTTTGCAGGTCGGGCGTGAACCGATGGGAGAGCGCCTCGCGGTGATCGCCTCAACGGTTGCGGAGTTGTCCAGCGAGCTCACGACGTTTCTGCAAGATCATCGAAGCAATTTATTCCACGGTAACGTTGCAGATAACAAAGCCGGTCTTCAACTGCTGCGCCAAGTGCACGAAGACGACCGTTTCCTCGAACCACTCCTGGAAGGACGTCAGTTGGTGAAGCTGGCTTATCTTTGGGTGAGCGGGGTGGCTGTGAACTGGGGTGGACTTTGGACCGGGCGCCGGATGCGGCGAGCAAGTCTGCCTGGCTATCCTTTTGAGCGCCAGCGTTACTGGGTTCCGGCAGGAACGAAACGGGATCAGTCACAAGCAGCGGCCGCGGTCCGCCTGCACCCGCTGTTGCACCAGAATGAATCGACGTTGAAGGTCCAACGGTACGGGAGCCAGTTTAGTGTCGATGAATTGGTGTTGCGCGATCATCGCGTGGGTGGGCAGAGCATATTGCCAGGTGCGGCAAGTCTTGAGCTGGCGCTGGCCGGAGTGAGCCGCGCTCTGGAAAACCCAAACGTGCGGCTGCGGCAAGTAGTATGGATGCGACCGGTAGTCGCCGGTGAAGATGGTGTAGCACTGAAACTTGAGTTGCGTCCTGAGACCGACGGGCGGGTGAGCTTTGAGCTACAAAGTCCGACCGGTGAAGCTCACGTCCGCGGCAAGGCGGAAGTGACGACAGGCTTGTCAGGAGAGGCTCTGGATCTAAAGGCGATTTCGGCGCGATGTCAACAGAGGGTATCATCGGGGGAGCTGTACGCCGGCTTTGCTGATCGCGGTCTCGAATATGGCCCTGGGCTCCGGGTAATCGTGGAGATGAATTGCGGCGCCGGGGAAGTGCTCAGTCTGCTTGCTGTTCCTTCGCAGTGGGGTGAAGCGAACTATCGGTTGCATCCTGCGCTTGTCGACGGAGCACTGCAAAGCCTGGCAACGATTGGAGCGGACAGGCGCGACGGATTAGAATTGCCGTTTGCCGTAAATGAGGTCGAGTGCGGAGGAGTCTTACCGAAACGTTGCTACACGTATGGACGAATAGAGAGCGACGAAGGTGGGGTGCGTCGGTACGAGGCTAAATTGTTAGGCGAGAACGGAGAAGTGCTGGCGCATCTCGGAGGTTTGTCAATGCGGCGCTTTGAGCGCAGCGCGAGTGACGTGCTGTATTACCGTCCGCACTGGAGACCCGACACCCTAGGAAACGGCAACCTGACACCGACCGAAGGTACGGTGCTGTTCCTCGATGAAACGCCGGAGTTAGAGGAAATGTTGGGGGCAGGCGGGATCTCCACGATGCGCGTCATACCGGGGAGAGTCTATGAGCGGAACGGGAACGTCATCAGGATTCGGCGGGACAGCGAGGAGGATTATGCACGGCTGGTCCGGGAAGTCGAGTTTGCCGGAGTCATTCATCGTTGGTCACGCCAGGGAGTTACCCTGGATGAAGCTTTTGAACGGGGGCTCTACAGTGTGCACAGACTTGCCCAAGCGCTGCTCAGGGGCGGAAAAGCAATGCCGTTAGTCTACGTGTACCCGGCGGGTGAGGTCGCATACGAATCAGTAGCCGGCTATGCCAAGAGCTTGAGGCAGGAACAACCGAACTTCCGGATCAAGACGGTCGGAGTGGAGAACACAATTCCCGATCTTCTGACCGAACTGAATAACGAACAGTTAGAAGTCTGCTACCGAGCCGGCCGGCGGGAGATACGGAAGCTGGAAGAGCTGCCGGGTCTAACGACGACTGAGACCCCATTGAAACAGGCCGGAGTGTATGTGATAAGCGGAGGCGCCGGTGGATTGGGCCGGATCTTTGCCGAATATCTGGTCCGGAAATACGACGCCCGACTAGTGTTAGCAGGGCGCTCGGTACTCACTGAAGCCAAGCGCCACGAACTGGCATTCCTCGGTGATCACGCGGTCTATGTGCGCGCAGATATAAGCACTGCTGATGGAGCGGAGCTTGTGATCCATCAGGCGAAGCAAAAATATGGCGCGCTCGATGGAGTCATTCATGCTGCCGGCGAGTTGCGGGACGGACTCATCTGGAACAAGGTTCGCGAAGATTTTGAGGCTGTGTTGGCCGCGAAGGTCAGAGGGGTGGAGGCGCTGGATGCCGCGACCAGCCACGAGCCCTTGGATTGTTTTGTCTTATTCTCCTCAATCGCGGGGCTGTTCGGCAATGCAGGCCAGAGCGATTACGCTTACGGGAATGCGTATCTGGATGCCTTTGCACATCGGCGTGAGGAATTGCGCCGAGCAGGTCGGCGTTCCGGTCGCACCCTTTCTTTGAACTGGCCTCTCTGGCGCGATGGAGGTATGCGAGGCAAGCTGGGGAGCGGATGGACCGAAGCGTTGGGCTTGCCGCCTTTGGAGCGTGAGACAGGTTTGCAGATTTTCGAAGCAGCTTTGACCAGCGGAGAGGTGCAGGTCTGGGGCAACGTCGGGCGTCGTGATGAAATCCGCGCACCATTATTTGAGTCTGCGCCGCAAGTGACGAAGAAACAAAGTGCTTTGCTTGCGCCACCTTCAAAAGTCAGTGCCGATTCCGGAACCCAGTACTCTGAGTTCGAACTGACTAACTACCTCATCCAGCAGTTCGCAGCCTTAACGAAAATCGAACTGCGACAGATCAGACCGGCGGAACCGCTGGAGAAGTACGGCTTCGACTCAATTATGGCCGTTGAGTTCAGCCAGCAGTTGGAACGTGATTTTGGCGAACTGTCGAAGACACTGTTATTCGAGTATCCCACGTTGGAGGCGCTCGCCGGGTATTTCCGGGAGAATCACAGCGCGCAACTGGCTGTGCTGTGGCCGCAACATCCCGCGGAGAAGCCTCCCACTATCACACCCCAAATTAACCAGGATGTTGGAAGATCCGAAGCGAAAAGCGCGGCTCGCTTCCTCCCTCATTTCGAGCTGCGCAGCGCGAACGAAGACGTAGCGATTATTGGTATCTCCGGGCGCTACCCACAGGCGGACAATCTCGACGAGTTTTGGTCGAACCTTGTCCAAGGCAAGGACTGCATCGAGCAGATCCCGTTCGAGCGTTGGGATTACCGGCTATATTTTGACTCTGAACCAGGCACTCCGGGGCGCAGCTATAATAAATGGGGTGGCTTTCTGCGGGATGTGGATACGTTTGATCCGCTCTTCTTCAATATCTCGCCGCGTGAAGCCGAGATTATCGATCCACAGGAGCGGCTTTTCCTTGAGACGGTCTGGAATACAGTTGAAGACGCAGGCTACAGCCGCCGCGCATTGAGCAGCGGAAAGATCGGTGTTTTCGTCGGCGTGATGTATGGCCAGTATCAGCTTTTCGGCATCGAGGAATCGTTGCGTCGCGGCGAAGTAACGACACTGAGCTCGTCGTACGCATCAATTGCGAATCGAGTCTCCTGGTTCTTCGATTGGAGGGGACCAAGCGTGGCGGTCGACACGATGTGTTCATCCGCTTTGATGTCGGTCCATCTAGCTTGCGAGAGCATCAATCGGGGCGAGAGCCAAATGGCTATTGCAGGGGGTGTGAACGTAATTCTCCATCCACACAAAGACGTCGGACTATCACAGGTCGGTTTCTTGAACAAAGAAGGCAGGTGCCGCAGCTTCGGTAAGACGGAGGGCCGCGGGTATGTGCCCGGTGAAGGCGTTGGATCCGTGTTACTGAAGCCGCTCTCTGCCGCGATCCAGGGACGGGACCATATCTACGGGGTCATCAAGGCCACAGTCGTCAACCACAACGGGAAAACCAATGGCTACTCTACGCCCAATCCAAATGCACAGGCAGAGCTGATTGCGGAGGGATTTAGAAAGGCGGGGATCGATCCGCGCACCATCAGCTACGTCGAGGCGGCGGCCACCGGTTCAGCATTGGGCGATCCGATCGAGATCAGCGGCCTGACAAAGGCGTTTCAACAAGCGACCAAAGATCGGCAGTTTTGTGCGATCGGTTCGGTGAAGTCCAACAGCGGCCACCTCGAGTCTGCTTCTGGAATCGCAGGACTCACCAAAGTGTTGCTGCAGCTGGTCCATCGAAAACTCGTTCCGTCACTTCACACCGAAGAACTGAATCCGGATATTCGTTGGGAAGAGACGCCCTTTTTTGTCCAGCGCCAGCTTGTCGATTGGCAACCAACGGTAATCAACGGCTCTCCTCATTTGCTGCGAGCAGGTGTGAATTCGTTCGGAGCTGGCGGCAGCAATGCTCACCTCATCCTTGAGGAATATCCAGAGGTACACGGCAACCCGAATGATGCACCGTCGATTCAGACTCCGATGCTGATAGTGTTGTCAGCCAAGGATAGTAAGCGCCTGCTTCAGCGCGCTTCCGATTTGGTTGACTACCTGCGTGCCGGGATCAACGGAGACCCGCTTCGACCGCGATTGCTGGACGTTGCTTATACGTTGCAGATTGGACGAGAACCGATGGAGGAACGTCTCGCGTTTTTGGCGGACAGTCTGGAGATCGTCATCGAAAGGCTCACGCTGTTCGCAGCGGAAACCACGAAAATCATCGGGATGTATCGCGGGTGCGTCTCCCAAGACGGAGAGGCTGATCCGGCCCGGCGAGCAAATGACACGCTCGAGGCGACGCCGGCGGAGCAGATCAAGAGAGGTGACTTGGACAAGGTTGCCGCACAGTGGGTCGCGGGAGGCCAACCTGATTGGGAGAGTCTCTACGCGGGGCTCGAACCTCGGCGGATTTCTTTACCCACCTATCGCTTTTCTCGTGAACGGTGTTGGTTCCGTGAAACCGCCTCTGCGACAGACGCAAACGGTTTTTTAATCGACAATGAAGAGTCTGGTCAGGATTGCGAGATGGCCAGCGCGAGCGTGCTGAATCGTCAACTTCTGACCGAAATTCGTCAATTGCTTGGGGCAGTGCTGAAGATATCCCCTGCGTGCATCGGCGTCCGAAAACGCTTGGTGGAATGTGGCCTGGACTCGGTTACAGCCGTTGGTTTCCTTAAGGAGCTGAAGCAAAAATATAATATCCAGGTCAGCTCCGGCAGTCTGTTCGAGCATCCGACGTTGGAGAGTTTCGTTGAATTTTTGTTGGAGCACCACGTCAGGGCGCTGCAAACGGCTGCAGACCAAGAGCCTTCTGTAGTTGATCAGGGCGATGCCGCCGTCGTCTCGAAACTCGTTGTCCCTGCAGGGAACGGCACAAATGGTGGCGGGACCGATCACGAAAAAATGGCCGCCGGTCTGGTGCGCGGGAAGAAGGAGCTGAGGATGCTAGCCTTGGCGCCGCTCGATTATCTCTTTGTCGGTCCGCGCCGGTTTGCGATTCAAGTTCTCTATTATTTCGAATCTCACTTGGATTATGCGCGGCTCCGCTCTGGGCTGCGCAACGTTGCTGAGGCTTTCTATCCGATAAATTCCAACCTTATTCGCCGCCAAGAGGAGTATTTGATTTGCGAGTGCTCCGATGAACCTGATTTTGCCGAGGTGCTTTGCAATGCGCATGCGACGCCACCCCAACAGGATTGTCCAGAGACGTTCACTCCGTTCCATGTACCATTCGATCCGCTGCTGCCAGACGAGAAGTTGGCAAAATTCCGCTTGTTCCAGTTGGCCGGCGGCAGCCTGCTAAGTGTTAACGTCTCTCACGCAATCGCCGATGGCTACAGCTTTTATTACTTCCTGTCATCGTGGGCCGCAGCTTGTCGCGGTGAATCTGTTCAACCGCCGGATCACTCACAGAGACTTCTGAATGGTCTGGGCCAGGATGCCCGCGGGGAGCGGCCAAATGGTGACTCAAATAGTCTGGTCGAATTTGATTTTTCCTTCCCTCCTCTTGAGGCCGGTTTCGACCCGACAACGAGCCGGGTTGAGACTTTACGATTCGACGGAGCCTCTTTGCTTGCTGAAGCGCGAGACACCGCCGACGAAATCACGCGCAATAAGCTCACTGAAAACAGCCTGTTAACCGCCTTGGTGTGGAAGGCATATGCCTCCGCTCTCACTGCTGAGTCCGGGGAGTTGATGCTAGCTTGTCCGATCGATTTTCGACGCATCAGCTCGAAACTGTCGCCTTCCTTCTTTGGAAACGCCTCGGCGCCGGCTCTCCTCCGTCTCGAGCGCGAACGAGTGTTGACTGAGTCAGTCAACCGGTTGGCGGTAATGATCTCCGATGCGATCCGGAGTTGTGACGAACAGACACTTGCCCGTTACAGTCTCGCCATCGATGATGTTCGCCGCACTCGAGGAATCGATGCGACAGAGCGCATCGCGCTGGTCAATCCGCGAAACGGCTTGATCGTTACAAACGTCGCTCGGTTCCCGCTTCCACCGGTCGATTTTGGCGCCGGCCCATTCGAGCGGGAATTCACGCCAATCAATTATGCCGGAACAGCGGTGATAGTCAGCGGTGAAGGCTCGACCGTGAAGGTTCGACTCTCTTTTCCGGAACTGGTGACTCCCTGAGTATTCGGTCGAGAGTGGCAATGTTAGAATAAACATGACTCGCATCTACTTCTTTCCCGGACAAGGTTCTCAAACGGTTGGGATGGGAGAAGGGATTTTCGACCGTTTCCCCGAGCAGGTTGCTATAGCAGATGCTGAACTGGGATATTCTGTTCCTACTCTCTGTTTGCGTGATCCATCGAACCAACTGAACCAAACGCGGTTCACGCAGCCCGCGTTGTTTGTCGTCAACGCGCTGAGCTTCTTGAATCATCTGTTCGAGACCGGAAAGCTACCGGGAATTGTTGCCGGTCATAGTCTCGGAGAGTACAACGCGTTGTTCGCAGCCGGTGTGTTTGATTTTCAAACTGGAGTCAAACTGGTAAAACAACGCGCAAATCTCATGGCGCGCGCATCTGGCGGTGGAATGGCGGCGGTGGTCGGCCTGCTCCCAGATCAGATACGACAAGCCTTGGGCGCGGCGGCGTTAAGTTCAATTGACATTGCTAATTTGAATTCGCGCACCCAGACAGTCATCTCCGGCCCGGCTAAAGATCTGGAGACGAGCCAGACAATCCTCGAACAGGCTGGAGCGCAGCTGTTCAAACGCCTGCCGGTCAGCGCCGCGTTTCATTCACGGTACATGGCAGAGGCCGAGCACGACTTTGGAGTATTCCTGGAATCTTTCGTATTCGCTGAACCGCGAATTCCGGTGATTTCCAACGTCACCGCACGGCTTCACGATTCGTCAAAAATAAAGCAGATGCTCGCTCGGCAGATCACCCAGCCGGTACGTTGGACCGAAAGCATGCAGTGGCTTCTCCGGCAGCCGGGGCCCGAGTTCCTCGAACTGGGTCCGGGTAACGTGCTCACCGGACTGATGCGTCGGATTAAAATGGAAACACAACCGCTGCCTGCACACGGTGACAGGGTTTCAACATGATGAAGAAGATGATCTGGATGTTTGCCGGTCAGGGTGCGCAATACTACCAGATGGGACGCGAACTCTACGAACGCGAGCCGGTGTTCCGTCAATTCATGGAGCGAGCGGACCATCTCGTCCGAGAGCTCATCAACGAATCACTGCTCGATGTTATTTATCGTCATCGAGCAAATCGTTTTGAACCGTTCCGTCGGCTCCTGCATACGCATCCGGCAATCCTTATTTTTGAGTGCGCAATCGCTGAGGTCCTGGTGCGTCGTGGTCTTCGCCCGGATTACCTTCTCGGTTATAGCTTAGGCGAATACGCTTGCCTGGTACTCTCGGGTGCGATTTCCTTCGAAGAAGCATTGGTAGCACTCATTAAGCAGGCTGAACTTGTAGAGTACTGCGTGCCATGCGGCCAAATGCTTGCCATTCTCGACTCAGCCGATCTAATTGATCGCCATCCAGAAGCTTTCCGGAGATGCGTACCGGTTGCTTACAACTCTCCCAGAAATTTTGTGGTCTCCGCTCCCACAGAAGCTCTGACGCAGCTCCAACAATTCCTGAAAGCGAGAGGAATTCTCTTTGTTGAACTGCCTGTTGACTATCCGTTTCATACGCCGCAAATCGATCTGCTTAGAACTGTCTCAGAGGCAATCCTCAGCCGAGTGCGTCTCTCGTCCCTCCAAATTCCAATCATTACAGCAGAGCAGGGAGGATTCTTGAACAAGCCTTCGGCGAAACATCTGTGGGATGTAACGCGCAATCTTGTTGATTTTGCCAAGACGATTCGCCAGCTCGAAGCATCCGGCCCCTACCTCTATGTGGATCTTGGCCCTTCTGGCAGCATGGCTACGGCCGTTAAATACAATCTCAACAGAGCGTCTCAGTCTGAATTTCTGATTGTTTCCTCGCCTTTTGGTCACGAAGGGAAGAATCTCGAAAGCCTTTTAGAGAAGCGCGCCGCGAGCCTGCGAACGGCGAATAGCTTCCGGGTTGAAAATCCCGGATCAACCGGCCGTCCCGACGGATCGTGCCACTAGTAACCCGGCGATTTCGTCGAGTGATTCACGCAACCCATGGAATTTTTTAGATTCTTAGAAAAGGAGTCAAAAGCTCTCGACCGGCGGCTCCTGATTCTCGGCATCATCGCCGGAATGCTGAATATGTTTCTCATCTTCACTTTGACAGTTGCCGCAGGGAAAGCGGCTCTGAGTTCATCGAACCTTTGGGAACTCGCCATGGTGGGTCTCGCTCTTTTTGGATACTGGTTGAGCGAAGGCACGCTGATGCGGCACATGACAGTGATCGTCGAGGAGATCGTCGAGAAAGTTCGTATCCGAATCGTCCACAAAATTCGCAACTCGGATCTGGCTTCGATTGAGCATATCGGCCGAGCGCCACCCTATAATGTCGTCTCGATGCACGCAATGACCATTTCCCGGGCGGCGAGTGGAGTTATTAGCGGATTTACGGCTCTGGTACTCCTGTGTTGGGCTTTCCTCATCATTCTGTACCTCTCGGTTACTGCGCTTCTTATTTTAATAGGCGCTCTGGCGTTCATCCTTCTCACCCTCAAGATCAATCAGGCGAGAATCGGCACCGGCCTGACCGCAGCATTGGGCGAGGACAACAAATTTGTTCACGGGTTCGGAGATTTGATGGACGGCTTTAAAGAGCTGAAGATGAATTCGGCGAAATTCCACGACTTTCTCGACGATCACTTAGAGCCTTTGGCAGCCAGGGCCAAAGAATTTCGGACCGAAGTCGGATTGGTCCTTAACCGGAGCGTGTTATTGGCGACTGCCTCCCTGTTCATCGTTCTAGCCGCTCTGATCTTTCTCCTACCGGTGCTTTCGCCGGGCGAAGCGCCTAAGCTAATCAAACTCACTACTTTTGTGGTGTTTATTTTCGGGCCACTTGGTCAAGTCGTCGGCTTTTACCCATTCCTCAATGAGGCGATCGCCTCCATTCGCGAAATCCAGCGGGTCGAACAACTTCTCGATTCTACAAGTGAACGTGGTTTGGCGGATCACTCCTTCGAAGCTGGAGCGTCACTTTCTTTCGATACCCTCCGTTGCTCCGCTCTTGCCTTCAGCTACCGAGATGAGCATGGACAACCATCATTCTCCCTGGAGCCGCTCGATTTCGAGCTTTCCAGGGGTGAAACGGTTTTCATTACCGGCGGTAACGGAAGCGGAAAATCGACGTTTCTCAAAGTCCTGGCCGGTCTTTATCAACCGGCGAGCGGAAGCATAGCGGTCAATGATCTGCCGATTGGTCGTGATAACCGTCAAAGTTATCGCAACCTCTTTTCGTCGATCTTTTCCGACTTCCATCTCTTCGATCATATTTACGGCATCAAAGAAGTGGACGATGATCGACTACGCAGCCTTCTGGAGATGACTGACCTGTCGCACAAGACCTCGATCGTGGACCGCCGGATAACCACCGTTGACCTTTCCAGTGGACAGCGCAAGCGCCTCGCGCTGGTGCTATCAATTTTGGAAGACAAACCGATTCTCCTTCTCGATGAGTGGGCCGCTGAACAGGATCCGCAATTTCGCCGGAAATTTTACCGCGAAATTCTTCCTTGGCTGAAGCAGCAGGAGAAGACGGTCGTTGCAGTTACTCACGATGATGACCAGTATGACGTCGCCGATCGAGTTCTGAAGATGCAGTTTGGAAACTTTGTTCGGTCATGAAAAGTTGCGCTATTCTATTCGCTCTGCTCGTGACCTTTGCTACAGTCGCGGGCGCGCAAGAAATAAAACTCAAAGAAGTCTACCGAAGAACGATCACCGCGGACTATACTCGCTATGAATACGTCTTCTCGATGACTAACCATACAGCAGATAGATTACTTCTCTTTATCGACGTCAGCTTACTGGACTCAGGAAAAAACATAGTCGACACGAGGTTTCTCAGTTTTGAAACTCCTGAAGGCTCAACGCAAACGGGTTCCATCGAATCAGACGACGCACCGACGGTTTCCGCGACCTCCGGTACCACAGCTTCATTCTACAAACTATCGATCAGAGATGCGGGGCGGAATAAGGTCTATGAAGAAAAAGGGGATATAAATGTTCCTGTGATCCATAAAGAAGGCTGATTGGTCGCCCGAGAGTGGTCATTTGGCTGCATCCGGAGAGCGTCAAGAAGTCGGGGGTCGGCGGAGTAGGCTCGGCACATGCCTCCAACAACACCCTTAGGAAGTAAGTAAGGCGTCCCGCGTTACCTCTTCAGTCCCGGGGAACTCCCCGGGGAAAACCGAGCCGGTTTGCTTTACTGCGCCCCGAAGGGGCAAGAAGGCTTAGCCCAGGGTTTACCCTGGGTAATTTTCCTATTGGAGACGCCGCCCTGTAGGGGCGTCGGGAAGAGTTGTCCGCAAAGGACGTAACCCAAAACACACCTCTTTTCATGGGGATCTCGCTGCGACTGCGCATCACCTCGGCGCGTAGAAGATTTCATTCGACGGGCGACACGAAATTCCAGCCCCTTCAGGGCACGACGCACTGTAAACCCAATTCCCAGGGTAAACCCTGGGCTAAGCTTTCTTGCCCCCTTCGGGGCGCAGACCAGTGCCACTTGTCGAGCCAGGCCGAGACATTTCATACCACAACAAGTCAGCGCCTATGGGCTTTACCCTGGGCTGAGTTTCTTGCCCCTTCGGGGCGCAGACCAGTGCCACTCGTCGAGCCCGGCCGAGACATTTCATGCCAAAACAAGTTAGCGCCTATGGAGTAAGGCCCTTCGGGCCCGGCCCTTCGGGCCGTATGACGGGCCGCTAAACTGATACCTTTGAAAGAAGACAAATTGTCGAATGGACAATTTTCACCGCCCGAATAGTCAAATAAAATATGGCGATGTGATTAGCCAGAATACACCTTCTGGACCCTGAAAAGCGCGCTTAGTACGTCACATAGACGCAAACGTACCGCCATATTGACTATTTGCGGCGGTGGCGCGTTTTCTGCGGCCGGTTCGGCTTGTTCCAAAGTCAAATCAACACCTTCCTGAAAAAGTCAGCTTCGGATCGAGGAACCGTCCCAAAGTGCCCTTCTCGTTGCGCCATTCGCGTATCTTAACAAAAGCATCAACTGCGAGAGGCTTACGCTACGTTAGAATCCGCTGCCTGCGGCGCCGGCTTAATTTCCAATGAACGCCCTCTGAAAAAGATCTTCATCAGTTTGCCATTACCCAATCGTGCATTCAGTTCGGCGACGGAGGTGTAGATTAGAAACAGAACGAATATCCAGATCTGGATAGCGGCAAAGCGGTGCCACGTGAAGTGCGTCGAGATGTATTCCGAAATCCCGCTGAGGGTTCCTCCGGTAAAAAGGTATTCGCCTAGCTTTTCCAGGAAGCGCACCAGGAAAACGACCGCCCAATAGACGAAAGTCTTAAACAGGACCGGTTGGATCATCGGTGCGGCGTCGAAACGGGAGAAGAAAGGCAGTGCGTTCGCCAGCAGCACTGACTTTCCTACCACCAGCGCACACATGGTCGCCAGCATGAAGTTGGCAAAATGGATCAGGTAATCAGCGAGAATAAGTTGGGTGGTCAGTACGAGGAGATTGAAGGCAATGGCGAAGAAGAGAGTCGGCGGCCAGACTTCCCGGAGTTCTTTAACCACGAACAAGCGAACGCGAGATTTGAGCATAAATAGATTGCACCGAGGATAACAAACCAAAACCCGATCGATCCATCGCGAATACGATAAAAGAGTGAATGGCGGCGTTCTTTCGCTGACCGAAAGTATCTGTTTAGCGCGGTATTGGTAGCTCCTGAATCGTCGTCGTTCTCGTCCTCGACTGCTGTGGATGCGGGAATCGCGCCGATTGCCAACCACTGATGAGATGATGCACCAGGTACCCTTTAAAGGAACAAGGCGTCGATGATGGAGAAGTCGTCGTCCAGGCGAGCCGATCCGCGAAGGTGGTAAACATGCTGCAAAAGGTCATCCATAAGGCTTCCCCGCCCTTCAGCCAGGACCGCCATATGCGCGATGCAAGCATCCAGATTCCACACGGGCCCTTCATCGCGGAAGATCTCGAAGACGCCATCGCTGAAGATCAGCAGACGCGCGGCTGCCGGGATTTGGCACGATTGAGCTGGGAAATTTACACCGCGAAGGGCACCCATGATTAACCCGGTGGAACGAAGAAGCAGCGGATTCGGCTCGCCAGGAAGCAGCAAAATGGAGGGAGGATGGCCGCCGCCAGACCAGGTCATCGTACGGCTCGCAGAGTGGTAAACACCATACCAGATCGTGAAGAATCTTTCGCCATGGTGTTCTCCTTGGAAAACGTCATTAAGTTTCGCCAGCACCTGATCGGGGTGCTTCATGTCGGCCCCGGGCAAGGCGCCCCCGCGGATCACGTTGGCCACGCTGACGGATAACAGCGCGGCATCCAGCCCGTGTCCTGTGACGTCGATGAGGTAAAGAGCGAGATGATCGTCGTCCACCCAGTGATAACCGATCGTATCGCCGCCGAGGGTCGATGCCGGGAGATAGCGCCAATCAACCGAGACCAACCCGTACATTGGCGGCGGAATGCAGTCGCGCACGTATTTGATTCCCGCGGCGAACTCCGCGCGCATTCGCTCGTCGCCAAGGTTTTCGAGCAGGGCCGCGGCATCCACCTGGTCGGGCATCGTTACGCCTTCAGGGGAGACGCCGCACACGGTGCTGAGGGCCCTGAACGCTTCGTCGCGGCGGCCTTGCTTTTGCCAAAGCCGGGCGAGGCTCGTTGTGGCGCGCAGTTTCCACGCTTTGCTCTGCTGGCGGTCGGCTATCTCGACGGCCTGACAGAAGCATTCCTCGGCAGCAGTTTGATCATCCAACTCCGCCAGCAGCAATTCGCCCTTCAGGCGATGCAACTCCGCTTCCTGAAACCGCTCATCGTTTTTCTCCACGAGGGTGAGAGCCTCGTTCAGGGCTTCGCGCGCTCCAGCAAATCTACCGGTGCGCATGCAGCCATCCGCCAGCATACTCAAGTAATACGGAAGCGCCAGTTTGGCTCCTGTGCCTCGGTAGGCTTCCAGCCCCTTCTGAAGTAGTCGAAGTCCTTCCTCCAGTTGGCCCTGCAAGAGCAGACTGCCAGCGACGTAGAGCGTGCCCGATGCATGCCAGAAAAGAAACCCCTGCTCCGTCGCGATCCGAACTTGTTCGTCCCCTGCCGCCTGCGCCGGAATCCCGAGTCGGCAATGCTGGTAAAGCCAAGCCGTGTGATGCAGCGCGTATTCCAGACTGAAGGGCTGATCGATGGCGCGCGCGAGCTCGAGCATCTCCTCGTTGAGTCGCAGCGCTTTGTCCGGAAAACCGAGGTGCCATAGGGCTAACGCCAGATAACAGCGGTGCGTTACGCCGGCATTCTCGCCCAAGAGCCCGGCCCAATACGCCGTGCGCTCGCGATCGTCGAACTCGGCGATCGCCCGCGCACAACAGTCGCGGGCGCCCGCGAAATCGCCGCGATAAAGCCGCGTCAGGGCGTCTAGAAAGAGCGCCTCCATTAATATGCCGGGATCGTTGAGCCGTTCGGCAAACGCCATCGCTTCGTCGGCCAGTTCGGTGCAGATCCGGAAATCGCCGCGCACGATATGGAAGGCGAAATTTCCCCACATCATCGCGAATAGCTGCGGCGTTTGTCCCACCCGCTCGCATAGCACGTGGGCGCGAGAGAAAACCGGACCTACTTCAGGCGCCGCATACCCGCGCGCGGCAATGTAAGAGGTGCCTAGTGGACCGAGCAGCTCCAGTTCGCGAGCGTCCCGTTCGGGCGATGCGTCCAGCGCTTCGAGAAGCTTCAGACCCTTCGTGAGATGGCTGATCGCCTCGACATGCGCGGAGCGGTCTCGCGAGCGTAGCCCGGCCCTCAAGCAATACCCGATCGCCTTTTCGAAGATCCCCGCCTTGCTGAAATGATCCGCGAGCAGTTCTGGCTGCGTCTCCACCAAGTGCGTAAACCGCGCTTCCATCACCTCCGCGATCCGCTGATGAAATCGCCGGCGCTTCTGCTCCTCGATCGCAGCGTGCAACGCTTCCTCCAGCAGCGCATGCCTAAAGAGGTAGGTGCATCCTGGCGGATGGCCTTTGACGTTGAGGATGCCAGCAGACACCAACTTTTCTAACTCGGCTTGCAGCGTCTCTTCGTTGACGCTCACGACGGCAGCGAGCAACCCGTAGTCAAACTCCCGACCTAATGTGGCGGCGAGTTGGGCCACCTCGCGATTGCTCGACAGACGATCGAGCCGGACCATCACAAGCTCCTGCAGCGTCTGTGGAAGTTCTCTCGTGCTCGCCGGCGAGACGCTGAGCGGTGTGAAGCCTGACGATCCGAACACCGCTGACTCACCCGCCATGCGGGTGAACTCTTCGACCAGCAGCGGAACGCCCCTCGTGCGGTGGTAGATTTGCGCGATCAACGACTCCGGCAACGTCGCGCCTGCGTCTCTTCGAATCCACTCCGCCACTTGCCGCCGCGTCAGTCGATTGAGCGCCAGAGTCGTTTGATGTGCCGGTGCCGGCCACGGGGTTTTGAATTCGGGACGGAATGTAAGCACCGTGAGGATTGGTTCTTGAGGGCCTTCCAGAATGAAATGCTCGAGGAATTCCAGAGTTGAGGCGTCGATCCAGTGGAGGTCCTCGACCACGAAGAGGATCGGCCGCTTGCGGGAGTGCGCGCGCAACCATTGGCCCAACGCTCGAAAAGTCTCCTCACGCTCTCGGACCGGCGTCAGACCGGTCGCCGAATACCGCTCGTTCGGTGGGAGAAATAGCAGCTTGGCAAAGAGCGCCAGCTGCCCCGGCCTGCTCAGGTCGAAATCCTCCAGATGTTGCGCCAATCGGTCGAAGCAAGCCCTCGGTGATGCGTCGTGCCCTACCCTGAGGAAACGCTCCAGATACTCTGACACCGGGTGGAGCTCCGAGTTTTGAAAATGTTGTGAGCAGCGCCATTCGATAACCAGCGAGTGCTGGTTAAGCGGCCCGATCCCGGATTCGTCATCGGCTGTCAAGGAACTCTGACTCGACTGGCTCTGGACACGCTGCGTGAGCGACTGCACAAGACGCGACTTGCCAAGGCCTGGCTGCCCGACCACGAGGAGGACTTGGCCCATCCCCTCTTGAGCCTGTTCCCAGCGATCTTTCAGCAAACTGAATTCTGTATCGCGGCCCGTCAGCGGCGCGAGCGCAATCGGTGGAGGTCGTTCCAACTCGTCACGGCCGCCGGAGACGGCCTTGGGTCGTTGTTCCCGGACGCATTCCTGCGGATTTGATCGAGCCGGTCTGACACGGTTCACAAGATCCTCCCCGTCCCCCGGCAGAACCCGTACGGAGACTCGCGCGCCGGCTTCGTTGCCGATTCGGCCGATGGTGTCGAGATGACGTTTTTGCCCATTGCAACGTTCTATGGTGAATCGACTCCCGTATCGTTCCGCTACGCGCGTGAAGGAGGGTCGCTGAAGTATCGGTTCAGGAATTCGGCTGGGGTTTGCCCAGCCGATGCAGCGTATTTAGCAAGGGCTGCCGAGTTCTCGGGGGTGAGTTCCATTTTCATCGGTTCGGGGAGCGCGCCTATTGTGAATACCAGGCTCGGGAATTTCGAGGCGAAATTCTGAAATTCTATCCCGGGTTTTAGGATTCCCTGTATTACGAAGTGTGTTACCAAAAGCTGGACCGTTGATCCTGAGTCAATTACAGACGGAACCGGCAAAGCGTCCCGCCTTACCTCTTCATTCCCGGGGAAAACCGAGCCAGTTTGCTTCCATGCAATCCCGGGCCCTTCGATTAAAGATCTTTGGACCGCGCGGCTTGATTCGCTTTTACCATCTCAAGGTCTGCCCGCGTGAAAATACCAACGACATCATCCTGCGTATATTCCGCTTCATAAGCGAAGGGATCTCTGCTAACTTGTCCATACCACCAAACCAAGCCGGTGCTGTCTTTTTCCGAGTCGACGGACCAGTCAGCTTTGGGAGCGTTTACTTGTAATAGAGTCCCGATTTCGCTCAACGAAATAGCGCCGCCATCCACTCTTTTATAGTGGATGCACGAGACGGTGTTATCAAACAGCCACACAGAAATATAGTAGTCTTGTTGATAAGTTCGTGTTCCTTTTCGATAGGGGAGATGCAAGGCCCCAAGGATTCGACGGGAACAGGTTCCGTCAAATCATGGATTGGCGGGCTTGGATTCCGGTGTGCTGGAAGGCTCCGATTCTGGCGTGGCAACGGGCACCGGCACGAGCAGCCCGGGATTTATGGAAGCCGCGGGATTGGTCTTCTCGACCGGTGGCTCCTCGAACGGCGAAGGGCTAGGCTTCGGTAGAAACGGGACTTCGGTCGGGCTTGAGGACGAGATCGCCGACGATGTGTCCAGAATCAAGGGAAGACCGCTCTGTGCGCCAATAACGATTACCTTCGCGTTCGCTGATTTCGACAGATCCAGGGTCGCTTCAATCCCTTTCCACCGCAGAAAATTTGCTGATATTCCAGGCGTGACAATTCTCTGAAAATCCCGGATCCCCTCAGCCTCGATCCGCTTCCGCTCGGCCTCCTTTTTCGCCACACTGAGCACGTAATCATATTGGATCACGTTTTGTTGTTGCGTGAGTTTTGCCTCGATCGCCCTTTTGAGAGCGTCCGGGATGGTCACACCAGTGATCAAAATCTGGTCAATCAAGATATATTTTCCCGTGAGTTTCTCGATCGTTCTGTCCATCGTCTCTTCTAAAACACCGCGACTGGTCGAATAAATCTTTTCGGCGGAATAGCTGCCCGCCACGGTGCGGAGTGCCAACTGGGTCTGTGGGATGACGATTTTTTCGATGTAGTTGGGTCCAATGTCTTTCTGCAGGAGCGCCAGACGCTGACGCAGTGGCTTGCAACGGACCGAGACCTGAATTCGAAGTTGCAACCCGTCCGCGGTGATAACGAAAAATTCGTACGGTACTTGTTGCAGTCGGATGTCGTAGTCAATGATCGTGTCCCAAGGAAACTTCAACTGGAATCCTTCACCGCGCACAGACTTGGTATCTGTACCGCCGAAGAGGACGCTGAAATAAACGCCTGCATGACCAGACTGGATATCCACGTAAATAGTTGGCCACAAGACAACGATCAAAAAGACCAGGACGAAGACGCCAATGACGATGTTGATGTCGTTCCGTTCCCACCAACCCCTTCGACGGTCGCGGTGAGGAGCTTGGTCCGATCCGGGAGGACCTGTGGCGCCGCCTTTGCCGGAGGGTTGGGTTAATGCAACCATCGACGCTATTCCCAGTCAGGATGAGCAACGCGCTTCGTTCCGGCAGCCATCAAAAGGAGTACTCCAACGACCGGGGTAAAAAGAAACGAACTGAAGAAATAACCCCAGAATCGCAACGGTCGAGCCCTTCCAACGGCGGCAACGAGGAAACACAAAGCAACGTAGACGAGAAAAAAAGTCATGTCCGACTCCGGTCGGTACCCTCGGTTTCTTCGTTAGCATCGAGCGATGGGGTGAGAGTTGTTCGCGGTTTCATAAGTTTTACCAAGGATTATTTTTCCAGAAGTTGGGTTGTCAAAGACCCACTGTTCAGCGCGTGTAGATCGTTCGGGATTTAGAATGATTGCGTCAAGTCTATAACCGCGAACGAGGAGATTCCTATCACTGCTGGTAACGAAGAGCTTATTATCATTGACAATCAGCCAGAAGGTAGGCTCTCCGATGTTTGCCTCTCCCAGGTCCGGCCGCCATCAACGGAGTGCATGATAGCGCCGCCGTAGCCTACGCTCCAGAGTTGGGACCCAATGCTGAACACGCTGAGTAAATGATGTGCTGTCGCGCTTACTTGCGGCTGCCAATCTTGCCCATCATCGGCGGAGTACAGGATGGTTCCGTCTGTCCCAACCGTCCAAAGCTGTGTCCCAACGCCGGAAAGAGCACACAATGTTTCCCCTGTTCCGCTGGTTTCCAAGTGCCATCGCTCACCGCCGTCGACTGAGTGCAAGATAGTGCCCGAATCGCCCACGGCCCAAACCTGCGAGCCGTTGCCGTAGACCGAACGCAAGCTGAGCGTCACCCCGCTTGTCTGGGCCTGCCAGTTCTGGCCGCCATCACCGGAATGACGGACTGTGCCGTCGTCACCTACGGCCCAAACCTGCAAACCGGTGGCGTAGATTGAAGAGAGCTGGCTCTTAGTCCCGCTTATTTCGGAGTGCCAGTCCCGACCGCCATTGGCGGAATGAAGGATGATGCCCCGTTCACCGACGGTCCAAACCTGTGAACCGATGGCGTACACCGAAAACAGGTGGCGCTCGGTCCCGCTCTTTTCCGGTTCCCAATGCTCACCTTCGTCCTTCGAGTGCAGGATCGTGCCATCCGACCCGACAGTCCAGAGCTGCGAACCGCTCCCGAAGATGGAAACCAGTCGCGATGCTGTGCCGCTCTTCTGCGGTCGCCAGTGCAGACCGCCGTCCTTCGAATGCAAGATCAATCCTTCCTCGCCCACAGCCCATACCTGCGCGCTGTCACGTGCCCACAAACCATGCATGTGATCGGTAACCTCAAACCCCTCCTCCTGCTCGTGTTTCGAACAAACTGTCAGCGAAAAACAGACAACGAACAGCAAACATGCTCGGATCGCCCTGCCGGCCAATTTGTATCGAGCACAATTCTTCAATCAGCTTTCCCTCGTATAAGAATGTTGAGAATCATCGATTCGATCGTGCTAAGCCGGAGTAGAACCGTCACGACTGTCTCCACTCCCTCCTCTTGCAGCAGTGTCCGCGATCCGTCCCGGTCTCTTGGCTTGGGATCGACTGAGGACCACGAAGAAAACGGGCGTCAGGAGCAAGCCAAACAAGGTGACGCCAATCATCCCGCTGAAGACCGCTGTGCCAAGCGCTTGCCGCATCTCCGCGCCTGCACCGGAAGCCATCACCAGCGGCAATACGCCCAAAATGAAAGCAAACGATGTCATCAGAATCGGACGCAGCCGGATCCGGCAAGCTTCCACGATGGCGTCGATTCGGCCTTTGCCTGACTCCAACTCGGTTCGGGCAAACTCGACGATCAGAATAGCATTCTTGCAAGCTAATCCGACGAGAACAATAAAGCCGATCTGCGTAAAGATATTGTTGTCTGAGCCTCGGATAAAGACGCCGGCGATCGCCGCCAACAAACATGTTGGAACGATCAAGATGACAGCGAGCGGCAAAGACCAACTTTCGTACAGACCGGCCAAGGCGAGAAATACCACGAACACGCTCAGCGGAAAAACGAATAGCGCGGTGCTTCCGGCCTCTATTTCCTGATATGTGAGACCGGTCCACTCGTAGGACATCTGGGTAGGCAGGATTTGAGAGCAAAGCGTTTTCATCGCCTCGATCCCTTGGCCCGAACTGATTCCGGGCCGGGTGCTCCCAAAAAAATCAGCTGCCGTAAAGAGATTGTAATGGGTCACTCGGTCAGGCCCAGTGATGCCTCTTACGGTCGAAAAAGTGCTAAACGGGACCATGCTGCCGTTTTGATTGCGTGTATAAAGTCGACCGATCTGTTGAGCTTGCACTCGGGCATTCGCGTCCGCTTGAACGTTTACCTGGTAGGTGCGTCCGAGGAAATTGAAATCGTTCACGTAACTCGCCCCGAGGTAGGTCTGTAGTGCGTCGAAGACATTCGGAAGTGGGATGCCAAGGCGTTGCACTTTCGTTCGGTCAATATTGATATACAGCTGCGGTACCTCCGTGCGGAGAGAGCTGAAAACCTGTGTCAAAGTCGCTCGCATGTACGCGGCGCCCACCAGTTGATTTGTGACCGCCTGCAATTCACCGAGCCCGAGATGACCTCGATCTTCGATCTCGAGCTGGAATCCGCCGACTGAACCAATACCCTCGACTGCAGGCGGGGGAAACGTCGAGACGGACGCTTCCTGAATGCCCGCCGTTCGTTCCGCGATGGCGCCCATAATCGCAGCAAGGCTTTCGCGCGGAGTGGTCCGGTCATGAAACGGCTTGAGGATCACGAAAATCGTGCAGGCATTCGACTGCGTACTACCAGTTAGAATGGAGAATCCGCTGATCGCGATCGTGTGATCGATTCCGGAGACGTCACGGAGCGCCTCAGTCACCTTTAGGCGAACCGCTTCAGTCCGTTCCAGCGAAGCGGAGTCCGGCAGTTGAGTTGCCATTATCAAAAAGCCTTGGTCCTGAGTCGGAATGAAGCCGCTGGGAACGACCTTGAAACCAAGACCGGTGAGGGCTAACAGGCCCGCGTAGATTAAGAGGGCGACTGCCGCGAAGCGAACAATCCGGCGGACGAACCTGGCATAACCGTGTGCAACATGCTCAAAGGCGCGATTAAATCCTCGGAAAAACCATCCGACCGTGCGATCGAGTGCACGGTTGGCCAAGCTGCTCTCTTTCACCTCGCTCCGAAGGAGCACACCGCAGAGAGCGGGGCTAAGTGTGAGTGAATTGAACGCGGAAATCAAAGTTGAAATCGCGACCGTCACAGCAAACTGCCGATAGAACTGTCCGGAGATCCCGGGCAGGAAGGTCGAAGGAAGGAACACGGCGGTCAGCACAACCGCAACCGCGATGACCGGGCCGCTGACTTCATCCATTGCTTTCCGAGCCGCATCCTTTGGAGACAAACCCTCGCGCAAGTGTCGCTCACAATTCTCGACGACGACGATCGCGTCATCCACCACGATACCGATTGCCAGTACGAGCCCGAAGAGAGACAGGTTGTTGAGAGAGTACCCGAGGCAATAAAGGGCGGCAAAGGTGCCTACCAGCGAGACAGGAATCGCAATCAAGGGAATAATGGCGGCCCGCCAGGTCTGGAGGAAAATGATGACCACCACCACGACTAGCAAAATTGCGATAACAAGTGTTTCAACGACTTCCTCGAGGGACTGGACGACGAATGTACTTGTGTCATAGTCGATTCGATACGTGAGACCGGGGTTGAACCGGTGGGCGAGCTCCTCCATTTGGCGGCGTACTCGGGTCGCCGTCGCCACGGCATTGGCGCCGGGCTCCAGCGAAATGCCTAAAGCGACGGTCGGCCGACCATCGTGATAGGCGTTTACGGAGTAGTCTTTTGCCCCTAAGACAACACTTGCCACGTCGCGAAGTCGGACGATCTGCCCGTCGCTCCCGGTTTTGATAATGATACTTGCAAACTGCTCGGGCCGTGTGAGTCGTCCCAAGGTATTCACGGTTAGCTGGAACTGGGTTCCCTTCGGCGCCGGTGGAGCTCCGACAGCGCCGGCTGCGACCTGAACGTTCTGGCTCAGGATGGCTTGCGTTACATCTTCAACCGTTAAGTTCAGACCTGTCATGCGGTCCGGATCCAGCCAAATCCGCATGCTGTACTCTCCTGCTCCAAAAACCTGAACGCTGCCCACGCCCGGTACGCGCTTAAGCGGATCTTCTATTTGGATCTCAGCATAGTTACTCAGGTAGTCGGAGCCATAGGTTCCGTTCGGGGAGATCAGGTTGACGAGCAACAGGAAGTTCGGTGAATTTTTCTGCGCGGTAACACCGATCTGCCGAACAATCTGTGGAAGGATTGGCAGCGCAATCGCCACCTGGTTTTGAACCAACACCTGGTCGATGTCCGGATTAGTGCCAAACGCGAACGTAATGGTGAGGGTCATGACGCCGGTGTTTGTCGACTGAGACGACATGTACAGCATGCCGCTGACCCCGTTCACCTGTTCCTCGATCGGCGTGGCCACCGTTTCGGCAACTGTCTCCGCGTCCGCACCAGGATAAACGGCAGTGACTACGACGGTTGGCGGCACAACATCCGGAAATTGCGCAACGGGTAGCAAGAAGCCCGCAATTGCGCCTGCGAGCGTAATCAGAATCGAAAGGACGGAGGCGAAGATCGGTCGCTCAATAAAAAAGTGCGAGAATTTCATCCTGGGCGTCTCATTCTCTGACCGGATCTTTCCGGATTGCGGATTACGTCACTGACTTTGCTCGGGCGACGATTCTGCCTGGCTGTTCGGCTTGGGTTTGGTTTCGGCGGGAGCAACCGACACCTGGCGTCGAAGACCCCCAGCGAAATCGGTCATGTTGCCTTCCTCGGGCGCCACTTTTATCCCTGGACGCAGATGAACTATCCCATCAACGATGACTCGGTCCTCCGCGGCAACGCCTGACTCGACGACACGCAGACCTTCCGAAAGGGCGCCGAGTTTCACCGGTTTAGCCGTCGCAACATCGTCAGCGCCCACGACGTAGACAATCGGTTGTCCCTGGTCGTAGCCAACCGCTAGATCAGAAATCAGTAACGCTTTGTATTTTGGGCTGGAAGGAATCCGAAGTTGCGCAAAAAGACCCGGTCGCAGCAAACCGTCCTTGTTTTCAAACGCGCCGCGTACGCGTATAGTGCCTGTCGAAGCGTCGACCCGGTTGTCGACAAAATCGATGAAGCCCTTGTGCGGGTAGCCAGTCTCATTGGCCAACTGCATGTCGACGGGCGCTTTTCCGTCCTGGGTGTAAAGCACCTTTCCGGCGCGGACCATTTCTTCATATGCGAGCAGGCCTCGTTCCTCGACATTAAAATAGACGTACATCGGGTCCAAAGAGACCACGCTCGTCAATATGCCGGTGCTCGTCGTGTCTCCACCCGAAATCAGATTTCCTATCGTATAGCTGTATGTGCTGGTTCGGCCATCGATCGGTGAACGCACTTGGGTGAATTCCAGATTAAGCTTGGCCGTCTCAAGGGCAGCCTGGTTTGCCAGCAGGGAAGCGCTAGCTTGGTTTTTATTTGCCGCCTGGGTTTCGTAATCTTGAGGAGAAATCACTCCTTTCTTTTGCAGGTCTTCGGCACGGCTAAAATTGCTATCCGCTAGCTCAAGCTGCGCCTGCGCCTGCTCGACATTCGCCTGAGCAAGGTCGAGAGCTGCCTGGTACGGACGAGGATCTATCACAAAGAGCATATTCCCGGCCTTGACGACTGCTCCCTCGGCGAAGCCAATCTTATCCAGATAACCGCTGACTCGGGCGCGTATGTCGACGCTGTTGACCGCGGCCGTATTTCCGGTGAACTCCGCGTAGTTTACGACCTCTCGTTCGACTGGTTTCGCGGTCGTGACCGCAACGGCCGCAGGAGCGGGCGTTTCAGTTTGCTGATGGCATCCGCACAGAAATGCAGCCGCAATCATCGCTCCTGTCCAGAATTGGCATGTCATCAAATTTGGCGCCAACTGTCTGCGAACACTAAGGCGGAAAGGTGTTCCGCTCGCTGGGTGACGAAAGAGATTCACGTGCGACTATTGTTCGGTGGTTCTCCTGTTGACTGCAACTGACGATCGGCGACGCGCATCGAACCAATATCGCAGCTTTCGTGAGCCTATTACTCGAGACCTCGCAAACGCAAAACAAAACGAATCCAACTCGCTGATCCATTCACGTTGTCTCCAGTGAATTTGTTCCGCACAGTCGGTCTGACCTTACTCTCCTTAGTCGCCTTCGATTGCGGCAGAAGCAAGTTTAGGAGTGGGGAATTTTCTTGTCGATGCATCGACTTGAGCTAGAAGAGAAAGGCGGAGCATTCACCTCAGGGAACGACGAAAGCATGCGCAAAATCAACACGAACGACATCGCCGAATTCTCTTGGTGTTCTCCCAAACGAAAGTTCTGTGGCGCGGGCAAAGAAATCTCAGAATCACTCGGGCGCAATCCGCGCTCGACCGACCTTAGGGAACGGCATCCATTTGATGTCGAGATCTTGCGTATCCCTCCAGGCAAAAGTCCCTATCCCTATCACTCCCATAGCGCGCAATGGGAGTTTTACTACGTGATTTCGGGCAAGGGGCTTGCCCGTCATGAGGGTGGAACGGTCACCATCGAAACCGGCGACGCATTTCTCTTCGAGCCCGGTCAACCCCACCAACTCCTCAATGACAGCACAGAGGATCTGATCCTTTATGTGGTAGCGGATAATCCGTTCGGCGAATCGAATTATTTTCCCGATAGCCAAAAATGGATCGTCCGCTCTCCCGAACGCCAAGCCATCCGCTCGGACCCGGTGGACTATTATGAGGGGGAGGAATGAGGGGAAGTGCCAGTGTCAGTGCCAGCGGGACGGCCAGCCCGGTGTAAGTAAGGCGTCCCGCCTTACCTCTTCTGCTGCACGCCCCCGGAGCAAGCCGGGACGGCTTGTACAGTAAGTAAGGCGTCCCGCCTTACCGTCTTAGTGGGCGTGGGTAAGGCGTCTCGCCCTACTTACTTCAAACAAATGTTTTACTTGACTGTTTCAAACAGTTGTTTAAGTGTTGCCTCATGGTCGTTCGAGAAAGAAAAGGGGCGGCTGAAGTCAGCGAGGAAAATACCCGTGACAAAATTCTCAGCGCCGCCGGCGAGGTCTTCGCCGAGCAAGGGTTCGAGGGCGCCACGGTCCGCGCCATCACCGAGCGCGCCGGGGTCAATGTCGCGGCAGTGAACTATCATTTCCGGGATAAAGCGGAACTTTATACGCGCGTGGTCGTGGATGCCTGCTCTGCTCGAGCCGCCTGGCGTGACGTGATCGCGGAGGCGCCCGACTCGCCGGAGGAACGTCTCCGCAGCCTGATCTACCATTTCCTCGAATACTTGCTCGATCCGGACCGGGCATCCTGGAAACGCCGGCTGATGGCTCGCGAAATGGCCAATCCGACCAGCGCTCTCGACGAATTGGTCGAAAGGAATATCCGCCCGCTCCGCAACGAGTTTCTCTTGCCGACCCTCCGCGAATTGACTGGCGGCAAGCTTAGCTGCCGCCAATTGAGCCTGATCTCCATTAGCGTCATGGGTCAGTGTCACTATTTTCTGCAGGGTCAACCGATCATTGAACGGCTCAATCCCGATTTCAAAATCGGCCGAGCTGAGATCGCCGAGATCGCCGAGCATATCGCCCGGTTTTCTCTGGCGGGCATCGCCGAACTGACCCGGTCGCCTGGCCTCGAGCCAGCTAGCTCCGCCCTTCCCGGAGAACCCGGCTCAGGCGGAACTTCGCCCTACCGGGAGCCTCGCCCCTCGTCGTCCATCTAACTGTCAAAATCCGTTAAGTCTTATGAGTGCTTCAATCACTGCCACCTTACCTGCTGACCTCAAAACCGCCCAACCAGAGCGGGCCGCCGCAAACGACCGGGCCGCGGCCGCTAGCGAGATTAAGCGAAAACCGAAACGATTTGGGCGTCGCGCCTGGACTTTCCTGGCGCTAGGCGTCATCGCCGTGACCGCTGCGACCTACTGGTTTATCAGCAATGCCGGCTATGAAACGACCGACGATGCCGCTGTCGAGGCGCACGTGATCCAGGTCAGTCCCAAAGTTTCGGCGCACGTCAAAACCGTCCATTTTGACGACAACTACCAAGTCAAACGGGGCGACCTTCTCATTGAGTTGGATCCGCGGGACTATCAAGTCGCCCTTGCGAGCGCAGCGGCGAACCTAGCCTCGGCGCAGAGCAAGTTGACCGAATCGAACGCCCAACAGAACGTCGCGCAAGCCGGACTCGGACAGGTCAAAGCGGATCTGGCCAGCGCGCAGGCGAGCGCAGAAAACGCGGTCTCCGATTTCAACCGCAACGAGCAGTTGTACAAAACGCACGTGATTGATCGAAGAGAATACGATGCCTCCGCTGCGCAGGCCAAAACGGCTGCGGCGAGCGTGGAGTCGGCCGCGAAAAAGGTCGCATCACAGGAAGCGCAGGTTCGCCTGGCCTCAGCGCAATCCGTCACCGCTTCCGCCGAGGAAAAACAAGCAGAGACTCAAGTGCAACAGGCGCAGTTACAATTATCCTACACCAGGATCTTTGCTCCGTTTGCCGGGCGAGTGACCAGGAAGAGCGTCGAACCCGGTGACTACGTGCAACCGGGCCAAACCTTGCTTTCGCTCGTGCCTCCGGACGTCTGGGTTGTCGCCAACTTCAAAGAGACGCAGCTGAAAAGAATGAAAGTGGGTCAGCCCGTTTCCGTCCGGGCGGACGCGATCCCCGGCCATCAGTTCAAAGCGCATGTCGAAAGCATGCAGGTTGGCACCGGTAGTCGATTCACTTTGCTTCCCCCGGAGAATGCGACCGGGAACTTTGTCAAAGTCGTCCAGCGGGTACCGGTGAAGATCGTTTTCGACGAGTCACCCGCCGACCTTGAACGGCTCTCGGCCGGAGAATCCGTCGAGCCGAAAGTCGACGTGCACGATCGATCCGTCGAGCGGAGCTACCGCGCCGCGCCTCTGCCCCCGGCGGTACTCGGTGCAATGGATGAGACCGCGACAACCATTCAGCAATAACGCAGCTCCAGTTCACTAATTCGGGAAGACAAGCATCCGGAAGACGAACCTATGAGCCACGCCATCACACCGAGCGGACGTGCGGTGAATCCGTGGTGGATCGGATTGACCCTGACGATCGCCACGTTCATGGAATTGCTGGACACCAGTATCGCGAACGTCTCGCTCCCACACATCGCAGGCGGGCTCGGAACCAGTCTGGACGAGGCGACCTGGGTCTTGACCAGCTACCTTGTGGCAAACGCGGTGGTCTTGCCTCTGAGCGCCTGGTTGAGCCGGGTGTTCGGCCGCAAGAATTATTACATGGTTTGCGTGGCCCTGTTCACTGCCAGTTCCTTCCTGTGCGGCACGGCGCCGAACCTTGGGCTCCTTATTTTCTTCCGGGTCCTGCAAGGGATCGCCGGCGGCGGGTTAGCTCCTTCGGAACAGGCCATGCTGGTGGATACTTTTCCGCCTGCCAAACGCGCCGCAGCCTTTGGGCTTTATAGTATCGCGATCGTGATGGCGCCTGCGATTGGGCCGACGCTGGGCGGCTGGATCACCGACAATTCTTCCTGGCGCTGGATTTTTTTCATCAACATTCCAGTCGGTTTGCTATCGCTTTTTCTCACCAGCCGGATGATCACTGATCCGCCCGCGTTTACCGAAGAGCGCCGGCGGATCAAGGCCTCTGGTAAGAGTCGAATCGACTATTTCGGGATTCTCTTGTTTGCGGTTGGTTTTGGATGCCTCGAAGTCGTCCTCGACAAAGGGCAGGAGGACGACTGGTTCGGCAGCCCGTTCATTACCATATTCACGGTGGTTAGTCTGAGCGCGTTAGTCGTTGCTGTCTTTTGGGAACTTCATCACAAAGATCCGGTGGTCGATCTCACCCTGTTCGGGAATCGTAATTTTGCCATCGCCTCGTTACTTTTCTTCCTTTTTGGTTTTATCCTGTTCAGCACCACCGTGCTGGTGCCCCAGCTCCTGCAATCGCTTGATAATTACGATGCAACCACGGCCGGCATGGCGCTCACCCCTGGCGCTTTGGTAATTGTAGTCATGGCGCCATTCATCGTACGGCTCACTCCGATCGTTGGAGCGAAGCGCCTTATCTGCATCGGGTTTTTCTTCTTAGCGGTGGCGGTCTGGCACGTCGGTCATCTGGCTCTGAATGCTGACTACGCCGTTTTTGCGCGGGCTCGAATGCTGCAAGGGTTTGGGCTCGGGTTTCTAATTGTTCCAATCACCCAGGTCGCCTATTCCTATCTTCCACTGGAGAAGAATAACAAAGCCAGCAGTCTCACAAACTTGTTCCGCAATGAGGGCGGCAGTTTTGGGATCACGTTTGCCAACACCATGCTGGCGCAACGCGCGCAATTTCATCAAAGTATCCTTGCGCAGCACCTGACTCCGGAAAACTCGGCCTATCACGAATGGCTGCAGCATATGGCCAGCGTTTTTATCCATACCGGATATTCCGCGATCGAGGCAGCCAACCGGGCGCAGGCTCAACTCTACGCCCTTTTGAATCAGCAGGCTTCGTTGCTCTCTTACCTTGATTGTTTTGTTGGCCTGGTCCTTCCGGCCGGGCTCGGATTGGTCCTGGCCATGGGCATCAAAAATTTCAGACCGCCCCAGAAACAGGCGCCCGCTCATTGAAGTAAGTAAAGCGTCACGCTTTACCTCTTACCGCAAGCAAAGCGTCACGCTTTACCTCCGGTTGGCGTGTTTTTGCCACTCAGTGGGTTGCTTTGCTCTTCTCGCGACCGAAAAGGCCCCGACCCCGGCGTCATC
>Ga0302326_10003586_pt1 | contig 36390 bp, 29 predicted proteins | sample Palsa_T0_3_FD_202264 | JGI IMG/M metagenome (GOLD analysis project Ga0302326, IMG submission 202264) | Peat permafrost microbial communities from Stordalen Mire near Abisko, Sweden - Palsa_T0_3 | ecosystem: Environmental > Terrestrial > Soil > Palsa > Peat permafrost | place: Sweden: Abisko... | reverse complement strand
CGATGCTGTCGCAATAATCCTCTCCGACCCGGGCGCAAAGGCGCTGTCATTGGAGAGTGCTGCGATTGACTTCGTGCGTGACGCCTTCGGTCATCTCAAGGCAATTGCCGCCGACAAGGGCGCGCAATCTCTTTTGAAAACAGCCAAGATCGGACACGACGCAGGTGTTGTGAGTGCTAACGACGAGAGTGCGTTTATTGCCGCGGCAAAGACGAGACAGTGGGACCGAGAAAAGTCCGTTCGGACGCTGGCCTAACGCAGCTCTTCGCTGCGGACGGGCCCGATTCAACGGTGAACGAGTTGCCGTCATTAGTGCGCTGTTCCGACGTCGAAAAGAGCCGGGCGCCATTGGCTTTCCCACATGAGCTTAGATCTGCGAACCGGTCGTCCCGTGTGGCTGCTAAACCGACGGCGAATTCCCGGCTATCGAAAACTTGCGGAAGATATCGGTTGCGAGGTGGCAGTCGTGGGCGGTGGTGTGTCGGGAGCGCTGATAGCGCACCGGCTTGTAAATTCGGCAAGGCAAGTGGTCATGGTTGACCGTCGAGAAGTCGGTATGGGAAGCACGATAGCCAGTACGGCAATCCTGTCGTACGAGCCCGACGTTCATCTCATCGACCTCATCTCGCAAATTGGAAAGCGGTCGGCAGTCAGACGTACCGGGCTGGACTTGAGGCGTTAGAGTCGCTCGAAGAGACGATTAAGACTCTAGGTGACTCCTGCGATTTCAGAAGGCGAGAGAGCTTGTATCTGGCCAGTTCCCGAAAGGATGCCCCGATTTTACGTCGCGAGTGCGAAACCAGGCAGAAACAAGGTTTCGAAGTTGAGTTGCCGACGCGCCAAGAACTTGCGAGGTCTTATTCGCTACATGCCCCCTGTGCGATCCTCACCCGCCAATCTGCTGAAGTTAATCCCCTGAAACTAACGCTCGCACTTGTCGGGAGCGCCCAAGAAAAGGGCCTCCACGTCTTTTCGCACACCGCGGTCAAGAGCTACTCTCGCCACCGGAAAGAATCTGTGCTTACCACAGGCGATGATTTCCGTATTCGTGCCCGACATGTAGTGTTTGCCACGGGCTACGAAACGCAGCAGTTCTTAAAACAGAAGCGCGTGCATCTGGCGAGTAGTTATGCGATCGCGTCGAGTGCAGGTACAAGATTCCCCAAGACTCGGGAATGGCCGGTGATATGGGAATCGGCGCGACCCTATCTTTATGTAAGCTCTACCGTGGATGGCAGAATCGTGGCCGGTGGAGAAGACATCGATTTTGTCGATGAGGCGAAACGCGATGAGTTGCTGGCACGCAAAACTAAAACCCTGAAGAAGAAAATCCGCAAGATGTTTCCCCACCTCTCTTGGAAATTGGCTAGCGCTTGGACCGGTACTTTTGCCGAGTCGGAGGATGGTCTACCTTATATCGGACCGCATAAAGACTTTCCAGGTGCGCAATTCGCTCTGGGTTATGGCGGTAACGGCATTACATTTGCAACCATCGCGAGCGCGATTATTCCCGACCTGATTTCAGGAACCCATAATTCCGATGCCAGATTGTTTCGATTTGATCGGAAGTCTGGATAGCTCACGGATGAGTGCTAGACTCTTCGGTCCGCGTCCAACGCGCACGCCGGCGACGCGAACCATGCGCGAACATCGAGAAGCCGAAATCAGCCCAAACAGTCCTATCCTGTCCTACATGGCATGTGGCATAATCTCAGTGTGCTCAGTGACTTCCGCTGCTTCCAAGCCACGTGGCCAACTCGGTAGGAGGCCTGAAAGGCTGGCGTCGGCGGTTCACGCTTCCGTTCTCTTGGCGGCGTGGCTGACAGTCTCATTCAGGATTGCTCCTGCCCCAGGCCATTCGATCCTCGCTAGGCCGCTCCCAATTCCACGCTTTCGCGGTTGATCAAGCGTCAGTTTCCTCCGGCCTCTGCCTTGTGAAAGCACACTCAAAATTATGGTCCATTAACAGTCCACGAATTGTTTCCGAGGCTCACTGAAACGTTTCTAGAGTGCCATCCGTGTCGCGTAGTTTCAGTTAGTTACGAGCAAAATGCTTCGCTGTCACTGCAGACGCCGCAAGTGCGGAGGGTGGAGCTGACGTATTGCGAGCCGAATCCAGGAACGCCAATCGACGACCTTCCCAAACAGAGGAGCTAGAGCCAAGGAGTTCGATGAGAGGGGCAGTTTTTCGGCTGCCCGCACTTCTTACCCGCAGTTGCTGTTTCCACCACGCACTATCAACAACTTCTAGCGCCACCCGTGCCACGAAGTCGTTGCAATGATTGATTCTCTTAGCCCTGAAAAGGCTGGCGTCGGCGGTTCAACTCCGTCCCTGGCCACCACATCTTTCAATCAGTTGCACATCACACTAGCCCGCTCTTAGCGCAATCAGGCGCACAGCTGCGATCGGAATCTGCCAGATCAGCCGCCTGAAAAATTGAAATGTCCTACCAAAAAATTCAACTGTAATTGTTGCATTTTGCTGACACCGTCGCTCGCGGAGCGACTGAGTCCACTTCAAGAATTTCCCTTTAACCCTCTAGGTGCCGGGATGACCGTGAGCCTGATTATCGTGCCAGATTCAATCGAATTGTTTGCTCCGAGACTTGCGGGCGTCCTCAACGCGAAATCAATGACGACCGTTTCATCGTGCGGGCGAGGGGAGGTTGAAATCGGGTTTGGGCGGGGAGCAGACTGAATCGAACCAACGGCTGATGTATACCTCGGCGTGGGCTTCACCGCAGAAGTGCCTGGCTCCGTTGGCTTCGGCCGCTTCTGAGTTCCAGCGATGAATCGTGAGTTGCGAGTCGCCGCACTGAATCACGAACCAGTGGATGGGACGGGTGTCCACAATTCCGCAGATTTCACACCTGTATTCGCGCATTGTCGTCATATTCACTATCCCCGCTGCCGCTTCGCAACCGTGCTAAAGTCCGGCTTCGATAAGCGGCTTCCTACTGTTGGCCGACTGTTTTACTGTTGCCAGCTTTACTGTTGCCAGCCTCCGCCCAGAGCTTTGTAGAGTTGGACGAGGCTGCGGTATTCATCGCCCCGCGCCGCCGCGAGCGTCAGTTCTGCACCGTAAAGCGAGCGCTGTCCGTCAAGCACTTCGAGATAAGTCGTTGTGCCGCCTTTGTAGCGAAGAGTGGAAATGCGGACGGCTTCCTGCAGATCGGCGACACTATCCTGCTGGCGAGTTCGCACCTGATGAAGCTTTTCATAACCGATGAGCGCGTCGGAAACATCTCCAAAGGCGTGCTGGATCGCTTGCCGGTAGGTGATGAGAGCCTGGTTGTGTTCCGACTCGGCGAGATGCAAGTTGCCCTTCAGAGCACCTCCCGTGAAGATCGGCTGGCTCACCTGCGCGCCGTAGGACCAGATGCCCAGTTGCGTCGTCATGAGGCTTGAGAAGGCGGAGCTTCGACCAAATGAACCGCCGCCTCCTCCGGTCAGGGAGATTTGCGGAAAGAACTGAGCTTTGGCGACGCCAATGTTGGCGTTCGCGGCAACCAATATCTGTTCCGCTTCCCGAATATCTGGTCGACGCTCGATGATCGAAGATGGAAGGCCGGCTGGAACTTCAGGCGGAAGTGTTTGCGCGATGAGCGGCGTTCCGCGTGCGATGTCTTGCGGGTAATAGCCGAGCAAGATGCTGATGGCATCTTCTTCCTGGGCAATTTGCCGCTCCAGGTCTGGAATCGCCGCATTGGCGGTATCCAGCACCTCTTGCGCTTGAAGCACATCCAGCTTGGTGGCGACTCCGTGCTCGAGCCGCAACTGGGTGAGCTTGACCGAATCGGTCTGCGTGTTGACTGTCTCCCGGGTGATCCGGAGTTCCAGGTCGAGTTGCAGCAGAGTGAAGTAAGCGCTCGCGACATCGCTCACCAGAGTCAAGATGACAACTTGGCGCGCGTCTTCCGAGGCCAGGAGTTGAGCGCGAGCAGCTTCAGTTTCGCGGCGGAGCTTCCCGAAGAAATCGAGTTGAAATGTTGCGTCGGCCGTCAACTCCAAAAAGTTGTAGCGGGACTGCTCAGTGGGTTCCTTGCCACCGGCGAAGTTGGCGTTACCCGAAACCTGCGGGAAAAGGCTGGAACGGGTAACCGCAACCTGGGCGCGGGCCGCATTGATGCGTTCGGTCGCGAGTTGCAGATCGTAGTTCTGTTTCAGCGCGGTGCGAATGAGTTCCTGCAGCTTCGGGTCCTGAAATACTTGCCACCACGGAAGATCGGCATACGAGGCAGCCTGCGACTGAAGCTGAGGATTGTCTGACAGGTCACGATATGCGGCAGGAGTCTGAACGGCAGGGCGATGGTACTTGGGCCCGACCGTGCAACCCGCCAATATGCCGGAGAGCGATATCGCGCCGAGTAATTTGGCGATTTTCATGAACGCGAAACTCCGCTGGGAATCTGTACCGATCATCACTCCGCGAAACAATTTCAATCTCCCGGCGCCGGTGAAGGAGTCGCCGGCACGACACCCGGTGCGGGTTCTTTCCCCGCGCCCGACCATTTCTCGACGATATAAAAGATGCCGGGTATGAAAAAGATCCCGATCGCGCTGGCGGTGAGCATTCCGCCGATTACAGCCGTCCCCATAATTTGTCGAGCAACCGAACCAGCGCCGCTCGCAGTCCACAGCGGAACGCAGCCGAGGATAAATGCGAACGAGGTCATCAGGATAGGCCGCAGCCGCAGTTTCGCCCCTTCAAGAGCCGCATCCGCAAGCGGCTTGCCGTGTTCGTACTGATCTTTTGCGAACTCGACGATTAAGATCGCGTTCTTCGCAGCCAAGCCAATCAGCATGATCAGGCCGATCTGCGCGTAGACGTCGCTTTCGATCTGCACCATATAGGGCGGTAGAAAGACGCCGAGCAAAGATCGGCGCAGCCATAGAACGAAAAAAGCTCCGAAGACCGCGACTGGCGTGCTGAGCAGTACGCTGAAAGGCAGCGACCAGCTTTCGTAAAGAGCTGCAAGAATGAGGAAGACGAACAACAACGACAGTCCAAAGATCACCGCAGGTGGCACTCCCTGGCGTGCCTTCTGCTCTAGAAACGAGATCCCGGAGTAGTCGAATCCCATCTCGCGCGGCATGGTCTGTTTGAAAACATCCTCGAGGGCTGCGCTGGCCTGATCGGCGCTGAAGCCCGGCGCTGCGCTGCCGTTGATTTGGGCGCAACGGTACTCGTCAAAACGCATGGTGAATTCGGGACCCAGTTGCGACTTAACCGTGGTGAGCGTAGAGAGCGGAACACTTTCACCCTTGCTGTTGCGGACATAGAATCGCCCGACGTTATCCGGGCTGGCGCGATCCTCGCTTTCGGCTTCGATGTAAACCTGCCACTGGCGGCCAAAGCGGTTGAAGTAGTTAATGAAATATCCGCCCATGAAGGCCTGAATCGTCCGATACACATCGGAAAGATTCACACCCTGCTTCAGCACCTTGTCACGATCCACGGCGACAAATTTTTGCGGAACGCTGGGCAGAAAAGTGGTGGTCAAGGTCGCGATCTCCGGCCGCTTGCGCGCGGCCTCGAGAAATGTGTTCAAGTTTTGCGACAGGAATTGGATGCTGCCGCCAGAGCGGTCTTCGAGGATAAACGTGAATCCGCCAGCGGTGCCGACGCCGGGGATAGCGGGCGGCGAAAAACTGAATGCGATTCCTGCCGGCAACTTTGCGAGTTGCTGATTTAAATGTGCCTTGATGGCCTGAAATTGTTCGGCTCTGGACGTGCGCTCGTCCCACGGCTTCAGAGTGACAACAAAGAATGCGTTGTAGCTGGTACGAACGAAACTGAGCAAGCTGAAGCCGATGACGCTGGTCGTGTACTTTACTCCCGGCGTGTTCGCCAGAATATTTTCGATCTGGGTCGCAGCTTGCGATGTCCGCTCCAACGACGCGCTATTGGGCAATTGCAGATTCACATACGCGTAGCCTTGGTCTTCATCGGGAAGGAAACTCGAGGGCACGCGACTGGCGAAGAATCCGGCGGCGACGCAAAAGGCCAGTAGAAGCACGACCATCACGGCAGTCTTCTTGAGCAGCACTCCGCTCCAGGCGACATAACCCTCGGTGGCTCGCTCGAAAACGCGGTTAAACCAATCGAAGAATCGCTGCAGCAAGCCGTGGCTTTCTTCGCGCGGGCGAAGCAGCAATGCGGCCAATGCGGGGCTGAGGGTCAGCGCGTTGAACGCGGAGAGAATGACCGAGATTGCGATGGTGACCGCAAACTGCTGATAGAGCCTGCCGGTGATGCCGGGAATGAAGGCGGTGGGCACGAATACGGCAGAGAGAACCAGCGCGATGCCGACGACAGGGCCCGAAAGTTCCTCCATGGCTTTTAACGCGGCATCTTTCGGAGTCATGCCCTCTTCGATATGGCGCTCGACACCCTCCACAACGACGATTGCGTCATCCACGACCAGACCGATAGCAAGCACTAAACCAAAAAGGGAGAGTGTGTTGACGGAGAAACCGAACAATGGAAAGAACACGAAGGTGCCCACAAGCGAAACCGGCACAGCCAGGAGCGGGATCAGCGTTGAGCGCCAACCCTGAAGAAAGAGAAAAACAACGATGATCACCAGGACCAGCGCGATCACGAGGGTTTCGACGATTTCCTTGATTCCCTGCGTCACGGAAAGAGTCGTGTCGAGGGAGACGGCGAAATCCATGTCCTCGGGGAAACGCTCTTTCATTTGCGCCATCAACTTCTTGACCCCGGCTGCTGCGTCCACGGCGTTCGATCCAGGCAATTGATAGGCTGCAATAATTGCGCCCGGCTTGCCGTTAAAGCGTCCTGAGATGCTGTAGTCCTGTGCGCCAAGCTCCATGCGAGCGACGTCGCGCACTCGCACCGTGGCACCGTCGGGTGTTTCGCGGACAACAATATTGCCGAATTCTTCGGGCGAAACCAGCCGTCCCTGCGAGAGAACGGTGTAGGTGTATTCCTGACCCTTGGGAGCAGGCTCGCCTCCGGCTTTGCCCGCGGGGTTTACCGTGTTTTGTGACTGAATCGCGCTGACGATCTCTGGAACTGTAATGCCAAGTTTCGCCAGCGTATCCGGTTTTACCCAGAGGCGCATCGCGTACTGGCCGGCGCCGAATACCTGAACATTGCCAATACCGGGCGAGCGAAGGATCGGATCGACGATATTAATGTACGCGTAGTTAGCCAGAAACTTGGCGTCATAGGTTCCGCGCGGAGAATACAGAGCAACCCACATCAGCGGAGCCGTAACCGATTTTCGAACTGTGATGCCGTAGTTGTTAACGTCCGCGGGAAGCTGGGAGGCAGCCTGTGTTTCTCGAGATTGCGTGAGAATGAAATCGGTATTGGGATCGGTTTTAACGTCAAAGTCCACGATCAGGCTGGTGGTGTTGTTCCCCGTGGCGTTCAGCGAGTACATGTAATTCATGTTGTCCACCCCGTTCATCTGCTGCTCGATGGGAGTGGCCACGGCTTGCTCGAGAGTCTGCGCGTCAGCACCAACGTAAGTGCCAATGACTTGAATTTCGGGTGGCGTAATGTTGGGAAACTGCGCGACGGGCAAGGTTAGAACTGTGAGCGAACCAACCAGCACCATGACGATGGAAATCACCATGGCAACAATGGGGCGGTTGATGAAGAATTTTGACATGGATCATCCCGTCCTTATCGATTTGCCGACCCCGTGTTTGCGGCCACGAATGGCTTCGGGTTCACGCGCACGCCGGTGCGCATCCTCTGAACTCCCTCCACTACGACTCTGTCGCCTGCATTGAGTCCGCTCGTGATGATCCATCGGTTATCGACACGGTCGCCCACGGTAACCGTTCGAACATCAACTTTATCGTCCGCGCCAACGACAGCAACCTGGTAGCCGCCTTGCAGTTCCGACACTGCGCGCTGCGGAACAAGCAACGCCCCCGGCTGTCTGCGGATTATGGCGCGGACCTTCGCGTAGCCGCCCGGTCTCAAGACATTGTCAGGATTCGGAAAGAGCCCCGCAATCCGAATTGCACCGGTGCTCTGATCGACTTGCCGGTCGGCAAAATAAAACTTGCCTTCGTCTGGATACGTTGAGCCGTCAGCCAAAATCAGTTGCAGCCGCAATTCCTTATCGGCCTGCGCGCGACTGGCGTCGGTTGGATACCGTTTTCGCCATGCCAGATATTGCGGCTCACCCACCGTGAAGTAAACCTTAATTGGATCCACAGTAGAAACAGAAGTGACGATTCCGCTGCCAGGTGTAACCAGTGCGCCGACCTGCAACAGGGCTTGGCCGGCGATGCCGTCAATGGGTGCGACCAGACGAGTAAAGTCAAGATTGATCTTCGCAGTTTCAACCCCAGCCTCATACGTTTTGATCTGAGCCTTGGCCGTTTCTACAGTGGCGAGCGCGGCCAGATTATTCTGAACCGCATTGTCGAGATCTTGCTGGCTGGCCGCCTGTTGCTCTGCCAGTGGCCTGTAGCGCTGGACGTCAAGTTCGGTCCGACGCTGAACCGCTTCGGCATTGGCGAGTGCGGCATTCGCCTGAGCAAGCTGACCCTGGGCCTGATCGAGCGCCGCCTGAAAAGGCCGTGGATCGATCTGGAAAAGAAGTTGGCCCTCTTTGACGAACGAGCCCTCCTGATAGCCCTGCTTGAGCAGGTAGCCTGTCACCTGAGCACGTACGTCGGCATTCACAAGTCCGTCGAGAGTGCCAATCCATTCCGCATAAATTGGAACATCTTCTTTCGCAACTTGAAGGACCTCAACGTCAGGCGTGTTCTGCTGTGCTCCCTGAGCCGATCTGGTTGAACATCCAGATGAGATAACCAGAACGGGCACGATCAAGCTGACGATTCCGCGGATTGACAAATAGCGTTTCTGAATCTGGGTCACGTTGTCTTCCCCAATTTGTTCGTGCTTGGGACGGCGCCGCATTTCCGGGTCTGCAGTTCAAGGACACCCGGGCCGAAGCGGCACATCGGTCGTCGGTTACGAAAACGTGCGGAAACCATCCGCCGCCACAATCGACTAAGAATATTAGAGGCGTCCTTGCCCCACGGTGGGTGTGAATTCTATCACGGCTTAACTTTATCTGCGCTTAGGTGACACCGTCAGCGATCGATCACGCTGGCTGATGCCCTCGATATCGACGCGCTGGCACAGTACTTGCAAAAAAGCCGATTGAAGGCCTGCGCTCGCCGTCACGATCAACCCATGAATAAGCGAGCGACGGTTCGGGTCTGCAGTCTGTCCAACTGCAGTAGAGGATGCTAGAGCGAGGATCAGGGAGACGATCAGGAAGGTGGAAAAATAATCCCGGTCAACGGCAAGCCAACTAAGTCGATTTACTTTCTCGCTATGCCAACCACACTTCGTACGCTTGCGGCAAGTCCCCCGACGGCTAGATCGGGAATCCGCGTGCATCTCGCGGCCTCATCGCCTCGTGGTTGGCACGATTCACGAACCACCCTCAACTTCGTCGCTAGACCGCCTCTAGAACCCTCCATATTCGTTCCAGTCGCTCACCGAATCGAATTTGCTCTTGGGCGGCCTTAACGCACTGGAGAACGCAACCCATAATCCAGTTCACGATGGTTCTGACGTGCATGTCGTTGGAAGGACTCTGCTGGATAGCTTACCAGCGTATAGCCGTTCGATGGGAATGGGCACCCTGGAGTTGTCCATCAACGCAAGGGCTCAAGCGAGAGTCGAGTTACTACATTTCAGTAGAGAGCGGATTTTCGAGGCCAGGTGATCGAGACCGAAGGGCTTCTGCAGGAATGAGGCGTTTTCTCCGAGTTTCTCGCTTAGAACCCGGTCGGTGTAGCCTGACATGTAGATCACTCGCAGATCTGGACGCGTCTGTAGCACGGTCTTCGCCAAGTCGGGTCCGCCGCCTCCGGGCATTACTACGTCGGTGAGCATCAGATGGATCGGGCCGTCGAAATCCCGGCAAACCCGGAGGGCATCTTGTCCGTCGGCCGCGGGGAGTACTCGATAACCTTTGTATTCGAGATAGTCAGATGCCAGCGCACGCAGCCCGCTTTCGTCCTCGACCAAGAGGATCGTCTCCGATCCTCCCGCCACCGGTTCGCTGGTGGAAACCGGCCGCGCACTTGCTTTTTCCGCGACGCGGGGCAGGTACACCTTGAAGGCGGTCCCCTTGCCGACCTCGCTGTAGACCCACACGTATCCCGCACTTTGCTTTACGATTCCGTAGATGGTTGCCAGGCCAAGGCCAGTGCCTTTCCCGAGTTCTTTGGTGGTGAAGAACGGTTCAAAGAGCCTGGCTTGGGTGGTGGCGTCCATTCCCTGGCCGTTGTCGGTGACGGCGAGCACGACGTAATGACCCGGCGGAATTTCTGCACCGTGACGAATCGCGCTCGTGCCGTCCAGTTCGACATTAGCGGTTTCAAGAATTAACCTACCGCCTTCGGGCATGGCATCGCGGGCGTTCACGGCGAGATTCATGATGACTTGTTCAAGCTGGCCGCGATCGGCATTTACACTGCCCAAGTCGGATGCGAGATGCAGGACGCTCTCCACATCTTCGCCTAACAGCCGAGGCAGGAGCTTCCACATATCGGTCACAATGAGATTCAAGTCGAGGATGGTGGGGCGGAGCACCTGTTGGCGGCTGAAAGCCAGCAGTTGCCGGGTCAGGGAACTGGCCTTCTCAGTGGCGGACTCAATCTGGGCTAGGTAACGCGCGTTTGAGTGGGGGTCGTGTGCGGTGGAAGATTGCATCAGCTGGACCGATCCGCTGATGATCATCAAAACATTGTTGAAATCGTGAGCCACGCCGCCTGCCAGCTGTCCAATGGCCTCCATCTTCTGGGCCGCGCGGAGCTGCCGCTCCATGAGGCGCCTTTCGGTGACATCCCGGATGCTTACCAGCAGACAGGGGACTTCCCGAATCTGAATTTCCTCGACAGAAATTTGTCCCTCCTTGATTCGCCCTCCTTTGCTCTGGAACTTCATGTCGTAATCGCGGATTACTCCGCATTCTTGCAGTTTGTCCACGACCTGTTCGCGCTCTCCGGGAGCCCAGACATTCAGTTCCTTTACGGTATGGCCAATCAGTTCGGAGCGCTCGTAGCCCATCATCCGCACATAAGCATCATTGGCTTCGATGATGCGGCCGTCGTTTCGAGTGGAAATAACGATGCCTTCTGGATTGGAGCGGAATGCTTTGGAAAATCTTTCTTCGAGCTCCCGGTGAGCCTCCTCTGCACGCTTTCGGTGGCAGATGTCCTGGCGCAGTGCTTCTTCGGTTTCCATCAGCCGGTGCTGAATAATAAGGAGACGAATGCCACTGCCGGCCAGTGACGTCAGGACGACGGCGGAGGCCAGGGCAATGTGGCTTCGAACGATGGGCGCCGCCATGCATAGAGTCAGGACAGGGTAGAAGAAGGAAAATAACTGTGCACTCACCCGTCGGTTCACGCTGACGGTGGCCGGCTGGAATGGTTCCGGTGTCTCCCCCTCATGCCAAGCCGCTGCTGCGACCAGGCAGATGAACATCAACATGCTCCACAAAAAGTCGAACCATGCGCCGGTGGGAAGACTCTTGCCGGGACCATATTCGAAGAGGGCATCGAACCCGCCGCTGAGCAGCAAGAATATGGCGGCTCGCCGGAAGAGCGGTCCGGCAACCTTGGAAGTGGATATTAGAGAACGCAGAAAGAATGCTGCGACGATCATTCCGTAGCAGACAAAGTACGGAATCCCTAACGGGGGCGAAACCTCTCCTACGTGCGATGGTACATGAAAGAAATAAGCGCAGGCGGCAATCCAGAACAGGACCGCTTGGGAAAGATCAATTGCTTGAAGCCAGTCGAATCCGGCGGGATCGGATTCCTCGCTCAGTAGAAGAGTAAGTCCGATCGGAATGTACCAGGAGGAAAACAGAAAATTGGTCAACCATACCGCAAAATCAGGACGGAAGCTGTCCGAGTAAGTCCCCATTGCCTGAGCGGCGGTCCAGAGACCACACGAAATCGAAGCCAACCTCCAGAAATGGCGGCCCAGCCGGGAGCAACGACGAGAGGTCTGCAGAGTAACAAAGACAGCCAGGATTCCTAATGCCAACTGAATGATGTTGGACAGCAGAACGCCTCGCCAGGACGGACCGATCGCCGCAATGACTGCAATATGAGCGAGAGCCAGGAGACTCCCGAAAGCGATCACGGCTCGCGACGACAACAGTGTTCTTGAGGACAACATGGACCGATCCATTGACTGGGGATAATCGGCATTCCGAGTCACAATCTTCAGATTCGCTTCGGCTAGCCGTGCGCGGGCTGGCTGTGCGCGCGCAAGGTCATGCAAATGCTTTCCGTGCGCGAGATTTCTATTTGGGGCGTATCAGGATGGAGAGCCGTGTTCGAAATCCTAGCCGTGCGGCAGTGCTTTCTCACGGTACATGGCGGAGTCTGCGCTTGCGATTAATGCCTGCATGGATTGGCCTAATTCCCAACGTGCCAGGCCAATGGACGCATCCAATCTGACTTTAATCTTGCTGGAATCCGCCATTTGGATTGTGTATTCGCCCAAAACCCATTTTCGCAGGCGGTCAATCTGAGTTTTCGCCGTGTTGAGATCACAATCAAAGACTACGATGAACTCGTCTCCACCCCAGCGGCCAACGATGTCGCTGGAACGGATATTGGAGCGCATTTCCCGGGCAAACTGCTTGAGCAAATCGTCCCCTGCGAGGTGTCCGTAAGTGTCATTGACCTCTTTGAATCCGTCCAGATCAAGAATCACAACGCAGAATATGCGCTCGTGCGCGATGCGCCATTCGATGTGTTCCTCAACATTGCGGCGATTGGCCAGCCCGGTGAGCGCATCCTGTCGTGCGAGTTGCTCGACAGCTTTCAGTTTAGTTTCGTAGGTGGAGACTTCCGCCTGCAATAGCGCGACTGAGGCTCGACTGTCCCGTGCCATCTGATCGACATAGGTCTTCAGTTCGTTGGCGTGCCGCATCAGGGACGAGCGAACATGTGCGAGGTCTTCCAGATCGGCGATAGTCTGCAACTGGGCCGTGAACTGGCTGAAATGGGTCGCGTAACGTTGATCGCGTTGGCCCATGGACTCGGCGGCACCAGCGAGCACGATGAGAAGCTCTTTGACGTCATTGGCTTTTGTTTTGAAATACTCTGCGCTGCGTCCTCCCCATTGCAGGAGTTGCTCTTCGACCTGAGTCTCGGTTTGCTCGACGAGCGAGGTGGTCAAGTTCGTCGCGAGAGCTTTTTCCAGATCGGCCAGGTTCTCTTGCAAGTCCGAACCGACCGCCGGGCAGGCGCGAGCTCCGCTCTTTCCCATCGCCAGCAACGCGGCGCGATAGGCATCGAGAATGGCCGCCGCCAACTCATTCAAGTTGGGCTGGGGGGAACGCGGTTTGTCTGGACTCATGTCCAGGTACTTCTTCAGGGAAATCAAGGCCGATTCTCGTTCTTTGGTGCTGTTTTCAAAAGAATGACAGGAATACCGGTTCTGTCCCGTCAAACTTGAGAAAAAGATCGCGACAGGCTAATGCTCTTTGACCGTTGAAGAGAGCTGGTTTAAAACCGATCCCGTCAAACAATCTGAGGAGCCCCAAGCCGCCAATACTATCGGCAGGTTTCCCTCAGATCTTTAGGGCCTTGCACTTTGTCAGTTTTTTCCCACTATTGAAATCTAGCGTAACTGCCGATGATGACATATGTAATAGGAGATATGAGTTCGTGAATGCCCGCGCAAAAACTTCCAACCCTCGGCCGTGGTCTTCGGCTGACCAGCACGAGGCCATCCGTAAGCGCGCCGAGGAAATTTACATCCGCAACGGCAGAATTCCTGGCCGCGATACGGAAAACTGGACGCAAGCTGAAAAAGAAATCCGGCGCGAATCCGCCGATCCCCGAAGCCTTCGGGCTATCGTCGTCAAAGTGCGCGGCACCCAATATGTCGGCCAGTACGATCCCGAATCCTCCGATGGCTACGTTCCCGGCGAGTTTGGCCTGCGCGCCTCGATCCCCGTCCGCTTCCTTGACAATAAGATGTTCGTCAAACGCCCCAACGGCAAGGTGCTCGAAACCATTGTCGTCAAGATTGGTTAGAACCTCCTCATCCATCGCGGGCCTCACAAGGCGCTCTGCACCTTCCGCACCACCGATTCCCAGTCGCCGCGGTGGGGCTGCCGGAAGAGACGCAGTGTGGGATACCAGGGGCTGTCCTCGCCGCTCTGGAGCCAACGCCAGTCGGACACCTTAGGCAGCAGAACGAACGCTGGCACACCCAGCGCTCCGGCCAGATGTGCGGTGGAGTTATCGATTGTAATCACCAGGTCCATGGCCGCGACCTGCGCCGCGAAGGCATCGATGTTGGAGAACTGATCGACCGAGCGGTCGATGAGAATGGGTGCGCCTGCCGCGGCCGCTTGCCGCTCTAACTCGTCGTGGTCCCCATACTGCAGGCTGACCCAGCGGATGTCGGGTCGCGCTAATAGCGGTGAGAACCATGACAGATCGATGGATCGTTCCATGCCCTTGTTCCGGTTCTTCGTATACCAAGCCAGTCCGACCAGGCGTCTGCCGTCTGCATATTGGGCGCGAAATCGCGCCCGTTCAGCCGGATCGGCAACGAGATAGGGCGAGGTGGTGGCAGCAAAATCTTTGTGGCTTGCCCGGAACAGCTTTGGGAGACTCCCGCTGGGCGAGTGCGCAGCGATGTTTGGTTCCGGAGTATGTCTGGGATCAATGCCAGAGACCAAGTCGATGCCGGGAAAGGAACGGGCCAAGAGTGGCTTGAGCCGTGCATCGCAATCCAATAAACAGCGGTTGCCAGTGCGGATTACATCCGGAACGAGTCCCGCGAACATGATTTCGTCGCCGATCCCCTGCTCGCCCCAGATCAAGACGCGCCCCGATGCCAGTTTTTCGCCTGTCCACAGAGGTTGGGGATAGACTCGCATCGGTGTTGCGAAATTTCTAGACAGCCAGCGTCCTTCAAAATTGTGCCAGCCCTCGGCGAAGCGACCTTTAAGGAGCTGGGCCATTCCCAGGTTATAGCGCGCTTCCGCGAGTGATGGCTTGAGGGCCAGCGCCCGCTCGTGACAAGCGATGGCTTCATCCAGTTTGTCTTGCGCCTGGAGAATGTTCCCCAGGTTGGTGTGGATCTCAGCCGAGTCCGGCCGGAGCGCCAACGCTCGCCCATAACATGCCGCTGCTTCGTCGAGCTTACCCTGAGCCTGGAGGATGGTGCCCAGGTTGGAATGATAGGAAGCGCCCGTCGCGTGGATCGCAATCGCCCGGCGGATCAACTCGACAGCGTCTTCGTGACGTCCGGCTTGATGAGCGATCATTCCGAGCAGATGCAGGCTGTCGGCGTGATGGGCGTCGATTTCCAGAATCTGCCGATAAAGCTGTTCAGCTTCGCTCAGTTGCCCGGCTCGATGTTGCTGAAGAGCATTCCCGAGCATACTTTGAATGGATCGGGACGGCCCCGGTCTCGCTGTCCTGCTGTGCGCTTTCGCCAACCCGGCTTTCATCTGACTAATTACCCTCGAGAACAATTTCGAAACACGATTCGAGACGCAGCTGCAATGACATCGCTGGCTGCGAATCCGAGGTAAACGTCGGTTCCCTCATGATCTGCGGCAAGAATCCTGGAGCAGCATTTTCATGGTCTGATTCCTGCCCATGAGCACCAGCTCCCCGTTGACCCGGCCCAGTTCCAGGATCGGACCCGGTTTCATCCCGTAGCCTTCGGCGAAGCCTGCTTGGTTTGTGAACTTTCCGACGCCCATGGGCCACACTGAGTCCCAAAGGCGGCGCATCCAACCCTCATCGCTTGTGTGTACTGACATTGGTCTGGCATTCATTTCGATCACCCTCGATGTTTGCAGCACGTCTCTCGCCTCATTCCGGACTAATATGGGCCATTTTGTCCCGGCGAAGTGGCTGATTTCCCTGTCTGCTTACCCAGAGATGAGTGCGTTCTAACTAAGCGGCCGCACACCGCCAATTTCTCAGTGAGTGAGATTGCCGATAACCTCAACTGTGGGTTCTGAGTCGGACGGAAAGGATGGCGCCGCGCCGGAAAAGGGGCACGGTCCCTTTGCGGGGGTAAGCGGCTTCGTGGAAGGGAGAACCCGCAGAAGCGACTGTCGCTTGAACGCCGTTTTGAAGGCGTGGCAGCGGAGCCAAAGAAAGCTCTCGCCGTCGGTTGCGCTCAGGCGGAGATAGAGCCCCCATCTGAGCATCGACCATCGACTTCGTCCGGTCGCGATACACCTTGCGAGAGACGCCTTGCTTAGAAGCGGAAGATCATCGCGAAGTTCGCCGTTGCGTCGATCGATTTATCGGACCGCTGCTGCTGCGTCAGGGCCAGATTCGTGGGATCCGTGACGGTCTCATGAAAGCTGTACACGCCGACTGATTCACGCCAGAAAATGTGGTGCTTCTCGCTGGGCGCCGGAAACGTTACGGTCACGTTAGGACCGTGGCTGCCATTCTGCCAGTCATTGCCGGCCATGAGCCACTCGGCATCGATACGCATGGAGAAAGTGCCGGGCACGAACCAATCGTATCCTCCGCCAAACTCAGGTCGGGTCGCAGCTTTCGTGTAATTCGTGGTGGAAAGTTCGTCCCAACGCCAACCTCCCCCGACAAACCAGTGCCCGCTGGCGCGGAAATAGGCGCCGCCCTCGAGATAGCGGTCATGTCCGTTGGGATTCGGTTGGTCATTGTCATTGACTTTGTGACCGTTGTCGTACGCTCCCAAGGCATGCAGCATAAAATGGGTGCTTTCCACGTCCATCCCACCTTCGGCGCGGTAAGCCAAGGGCCCATAGCCTGCCGGCATGAGTGACGGGCCAAAGGAAAGATAGGGATGCGGAATGGGCTCGGTAATCAACTGAGCGTCACCGGATTGTCCGAAGGCGACGGAGCCGCAGACCACAATGAAAAGGAGCGATAAGAGATTTTTCATGCATGGACATATCGGAACGTGCTGGACGGAACTTTAGGATTCTGTAATTCTCACGCACCGAGGTAACGTGGGTCGAAGGGAACACACCTCAGTGGACGCGTTTTGGCCGTCGCAGCTGTTTTGTTGAGATCTGACCGAACCACATCGAACTGCCGATTAGTTCTCGAGGGGGGTGTCGCGAGAACTCGATTTTCTAACCATCTTGTAACAATCGCGCAGGCAGCAAAGTACCGCCGGCTAGCGAGCCGATTTTCGATGCTGCATCCTACGACAGCAGCTCTACTTACGAAAGTAGAGCTACGGCCACGTTGCCCTTGCCCTTGGCTTTGACGGAATACATGAGTCCGTCGGCGGAGCGAATGATGGTATCGATGGACTCGGGGGGACAACGGTAGCTGGCGAGGCCAATACTGAAGTCCACATTCCAGCCACGGGATTTCATAGCGACGCGCAAGAGCTGATGGAGTTTGCGAAGCACTTTCTCCGCCGATGCAGGGTCGGTTTCGGTGAGGAGTACGGCGAATTCGTCTCCGCCCAGCCGGGCGACGACGTCTGTCGAACGCAGGTTCGTGCGCAGGGTGCACGCCACTTGCACCAGAACCTGATCTCCGATGGCGTGTCCGAGCTGGTCGTTGATGGCTTTGAAACTATCCAGGTCGAGATACGCAATATTGAAGCAATGATGATAACGTCGGGATCGTTCTTTTTCGATTTCGCACGTTTCCAGGAAGGCGCGCCGGTTCGCGAGGCCGGTAAGTGGATCCTGACGTGCCAGTTCGCTTTCCTTTTCGAGGGTGGCTTCAAGCTGTTGGCGCACTAACTGTAGCTGGGCTTCTTTATCTTTGATTTCGCTGATGTCCCGGGCGATGGTCGATAGGAACTCCAGTTCACCGTCGCTGTTGCGATGACTCATGATGAGCTGGGATACGGGGATCTCTTCGCCAGAGTGGTATCGGAATACGTTCTCGCCTCTCCATGCGCCGAACTGAATTGCAGTCTGCATCGCATCGGCCATCATTTGCTTCGGTACACTTGGCGCGTAAACGCCGCCAACTCGCAGTCCCTCGATCGACTCGCCTTCGCTTAGACCGCGCAACCTTCGCAGTGCGCGGTTGGCGTAAAGGATGGTTCCATCCGGCCGAGCCGTGCCGACGAAATCCGATGTCTCTTCGAGGAGGGCGAGAAGCCGGGCTTTGGATTCTTCCAACCGTCTTCTCTCGGTAATATCGTGCATGACAAGAACCGCGCCATACACTTTGTCAGAACTGTCTTTCATGGGGCGTGAGTTGCACGAAAGCCACCGCTCTTCCTCTTGCTCGGGATGGGGTCCGAAGATTTCGACGTTGTCGCAACTCTCTCCGCGCAAGGCCCTTCCTAAGGGAAGCTCGTCCCGGTTGAACAGAGTTTTCTTGTCGGGGTGGTAAATACCGAAAGTCTCAGCCCTTTGCTCTGGGGTGGTACCCTCCGGAGCAGAGCGCAGCAGCTTGCGCGCTGCGCGGTTAAAGAGGACATGTTCGTACTTATCGTTGATACAGATGACGCCATCTCCCATACTTTCCAGAATCGCGTGGAGGAGGTTGTTCGACCGCTCCAGTTCCACGGTGCGTTCCTGAACGCGCGCTTCTAGCTGTTGCTGTGACTCTTCCAGCGCTTGCTGGGCGTGCTTGTAATCGTCGATATCGGTGCTCGTGCCAAACCACTTGATGATGGTTCCCTGGCTATCGCGCATGGGCAGGCCACGGCCAAGATGCCAGCGATAGGCGCCGTCCGAGGCGCGTTTGAGGCGAAACTGGATTTCGTACGAGATGCCCGTCGATACGGTGCGATCCCATACGTCCATCACTTTTTGCGTGTCATCGGGATGGATTGCAGCAAGGCTGCCCCATCCCTGGCTTTGGGTGAGAGTTAGGCCGGTGTAGTCGATCCAGCGCTGGTTGCAGTAGTCGAGCCAGCCGTCGGTTCGTGCGGTGTAGACAATTTGAGGCATGGAATCGGCGAGCTGCCGGAAATTCGCCTCACTGTCGATGGCTCTCTGGTACGACTGCTGGCGCTCCCAGTCCAGCCGGTTGAGCAGTTCACCATGGAGCCAAATGAGAAGCACGAAGATGGCGACGCTGGCTGAGGTAGCGATCGACATCGCAAAAGGATGGCCATAATATCCGCGAAGCTCGCCGTGCCATGTCAGCCATCCCAAAGTGGTTGGAACCAGCACTGCGGCGGGGAGCAAGCTGCGGGCCAGTACACCTCCTAGTCGTTCGCTGGTTACTGTATCCATTAATCCCGCGTTCGCGTTCGCACAGAGCACGCCGAGACACAGAATGAAAAGGGTAAGGCTCGTGTGAATGGCAACCGTAGTGTAAAAAGCGATTCCATGAAAATTCTGGATGCCGAACAGGTAACCAATCAGGCTTACGAGCCAGACACCGGCAAGGGCAAACGTAAGAGACTGACTTACACGGACGCCGCGACGATGTTTTGTCAGCAGTAGTGCGCATCCCAGCAAACCGAAGCTGATTGCGGTTGTGACAGCCATCCGTCCGGGTGGATCGCCAGCGGTTGTGCTGAAGTAGTCGCGGACCAGAAGTTCGTCGATATACAAATTTCGGCGCAGAACATATTCCAGAGTGGTCAGGGCGCCGAGGATGGTCGCGATAACGGCCGGAATGAATGCAAGTCTTCTTCCTTCCAGATTTGCAGCACCACGCCCGTCGAGCCAAAGTGCCGCTCCGAGGAGTATCAGTCCCAGTGCCGTGTTGGCCTTCATCGATGCAGCGCCGGGAAGTACGGTCCTTAAGAACCAGACATTGCCGAACCATCCTCCGCAGAGGACGACCAGACCGACGGAAACAGCCATGAGAGCGGCCAGAACCGAGGCTACATGCAAACGGGCAAGCAGACGCTGACGAGGACTCCGCTCGCCCGCCGGCTTAGCGGGCGTTTGTCGGAGCGAACGCAGGACCTTGGATGCGATAGCGAGAAGAGAATGCAAGTTAAAGAACGGTTAGAAACCCGAGTTTCCCCAGTGCGCAGGTTGCAACTGCATGTCCAATGGCATCGGATGAAACGGAACGTTCTTTCACCAACGTCATGCGGCTCTGGAATACTGGTCAGGGCACGCGGCTGGGTATATTGCCGAAGTGGACTTCTCGGCATTCCGGGCAAATTCCATGGCTGAACTCTGCGTCCGAGCGTTCGCGGATATAGAGTTCAAACTGTTGCCACTGTCCGCGGTCGTCGCGGATTCGCTTGCAATACGCACAGGTCGGGAGGATGCCTTCGAGCCTCTTCACTTCCAAGAGTGCCTGGCGCAGCTTATGGATCAACTGCTCCCGTTCCGCCAGCATGCGTTTGCGCTCGCTGATGTCCTGCAGAATCGACAAGCCGTAGGTCTGCCCTTCAATTTCAATCAGGTGAACGTTGATCTCCATGGGGATGGGGCGCTTGCCCTTGGCCAGGAGAATTCGTTCCAGCCGATTCGAACCTCTGGCTTTCAATGTGGCGAATATTTCTTTCGAACTGGTTTCGTTCTCTGGCGCTTGCAGATCGAGCGGACTCAGCTGAAGCAGTTCCTCCCGCGAATATCCGAAGTAGCGACACGCCATGTCGTTGGCTTTCTCAAACTTCCCTGGCAAACCGGCGCTGGACATTGGATAAAGAGTAACGGCCTCTCCGATTCGCTCAAACAGTAAGCGGTAAAGGGCTTCACTGCTACGCACAGCGCGGGTGAGGTTCTTGCGTTCTTCGAGCAGCGCGGCAAATGGAAGAGTGGTGGCAAGCGCGGCTGCGATGTACACCTGCAGAAGCGTAATCCGGTAGGGAAGGGCATCCATAATGAGCGTCAGGGGGCCGCGGTTCTCGACCGTGAAGCCGACGGCGATGCCGGCAAACACGCACACTCCGATCGCAGCACCGGAAAATCCGAGTTGCAGGACGACCAGCAAGAGAAGCGGGAAGGCGAGAAACAACAGCGCGTAGGAGCCCAGCCAGAATGCAAGGATGGTAGTCAGCGCGAGAAGGGTCAGGGATCCCAGGGACGAAGCGAGTTTTGAGCCACTGAATTTCTCTGGAAGATCGTTCTGCTGCAACGCCCAAACACAGGGGGTGATGGTGGCAATTCCCAGGGCGTCGGCGACAAACCAGGCCCAGAGGATATGAAGCCAGTGGGGTCCTGGAGCGAACGAGGAAATGCAGAATACGGCGAAAGGAGCGGAAACCAGTGGAGCTGCGATAACTCCAAATAGTACGAAAGTGAGAAGAGTTCTGCGTTGCTGCAGGTCGAAGGGGCGGGGGCAGAGCTTACACAATACTGCTGCTGCGGTAAGAATCTCAATGGTGTCGCATAAAGGCAGGCCGGCCGCAATGGTAAGCCTGTTGCCCATCACGAGGTTTGCGCCGATCGTCGCCAGAAGTCCGCACACTAAATACGCAGGCCAGTGGCGTCGATGCGCCTTCAATAACACAGCCAGGAGTAACCCGTTGGCGGCCCAGATCGTGTAAATCTGTCCCGACGTACGCGTCAGGGTCATGCCGCCCCAGGCCGCCAGTGCCACCAGGACGAACACTACCAGCAGCCTCGAACTCTTCGGGAACCACGAGTCAGGATTTGGGGAAGGCAACATTTATTCTCCAGCCTCCGAAGGTCATTCCCCAGCGCTCGCGGCCAAAGCTGCCGGTCGAACCCAGGATGAGTTCAATAGTTGGTCGACAGTAACGGGGCGAGAAAATAAATAGCCTTGCATGAACGCGACCCCCAATTCGCTGAGGGCGGCGAGATCCTCTTCGTTCTCAACTCCTTCAGCAACCACGGAGCCGCCGAGTTCGCTTGCCAGTTTTACCACCGACGCCAGAATGGCCCGGCGACGAAGATCGGAATGGATGTCTTTAACGATAAATGCGTCTACTTTGAAACAGTTTGGAGCCGCATCCAGAATCATGTGGTAATTGGACTGTCCCGCCCCGACATCATCCAGCGCCATCATCACACCCAACCGCTGAAGGTCAGCGACGGTTTGGAGGAACTGAGGCTTATTCCACATCGGCGCGTGTTCCACGATCTCGATCGTAATGCGGGACATCCGGATGCCCGCGGCCGCGGCGAGATCCTGTAGATAGCTGGAGAAGTCGCGGTCGCGGCCGAGACTGGAAGCATGTACATTGATCGAAACCCGAACGGGGTCGGGAATTCGGGAACAGGTCTGGAGCGCCAGTGCGACCACCTTGCGGTCGACGATGAGCTCGGCCTTCTTGCGACGGACGTAATCAAAGAGCACATCCGGGCGCTCGAAAAGCGTTCCCTTGGGACCACGGCTCAGGCACTCGACGCCGTGCAGGGTGCGCTTGCGTGGACTGACGCGAACGATGGGCTGCACCAACACGGACAAGCCGTCCGGGCCCAAGATTTCTTCAAGTAATCCGCCTCGCGTGCCAGGCGCCATCGAGCCATGTGCCATCGAGCCATGTGCCATCATGCCAGGTGCCCCAGCAGGCAGGCTGCAACTCTTGCGAGCTCCACCAAAGGTTGAGGTTTCTGCAGGAAAGCGTCGACGCCGTGGGGTTCCAGCCGCGAGGTCAGTTCCGGGTCGACGTGGCCACTGTATACGATCACCTTGGGACGGGTGGCGCGGTCGGCGATGCTGTCGAGGACGTCAATCCCGGAGAGTCCCAGTGGAGATAGGGCCAAATCCGTGATTACGAGAGCATAGGAATAGTGAGCGAGGAGGGCTTCCGCTTCTTCTTTCTCCGCGGCGCAGTGGATCTCGTAACCCTGCCCGGAAAGGAATTCGTTCAATGCTTCGGCGAGCATCGCATCATCATCGATGATTAGTATTCGTTCGCTCATGACTTCTGTTTTTCTGACTGCTCGGTGATGACACGGAGCTGGCACATAACCGCGGATCTACCTATCGGCAGACAGACTAAGCTTCCTTAACAAGATTGAACGCGTCTCCGGCACACTTCGGTAACTGCTCGATCAAGACCGGCGTCCGGGTGGAACGGCTAGGACAAAGTGTTAGAACAGAGTGTTAGAACAAGGTTAGGGAAGTTCCGCGGTCGCGGAGAAGCGCACAGGGAACTCCCCTCCTGGCATCGCAGCATGTTTTAGCGCTGCGGCTGCAGAGCGCCCGACTCTTTGAGAGCCTTCTCTACCGCACTCATCAACTCGCCGTTGTCGGCAGGCTTCTGAAAAAATGCGAAGCAGCCGGCTGCCGTCGCCTTCTCTCTGTTGCCTCGGCATTCGCGCGCCGTGAGGACGATGACCGGTACGCAGGAAAGCTTGGTGTTCTTCTGCAACCGCTCCATCACCACGAATCCGTCGCCGGCGGGCAAGCCCAGATCGAGGAGAATCAAATCCGGAGATTCCTTGATCGCAACCTTCATCGCCGCGAGGCCATCGCCCGCGAAGACCGTCTCGTAGCCATGGGCGCGCAGCCGGATGTGCAGGGCACGTCTCATGTCGTTGTCGTCATCGATTATCAAAATCTTCGGTGTCATCTTGAAATTTCTCCTTTATTCGTAGTGTTTGAGGTTGCCCATAGGATCTGGGCGGCAATTGCATCAACTTGTTCTTCCAGTGGTTGCGGAGCAGCCGCGGGAGCGATCGAGGCGACGGTCGAGGGGACGGTCGCGGGAACGGCCGAGAGAACGAACGGCTGGCTTGACACATTCAGCACGCTGTTTGTGGCGACGGCTCCGCTCCGAGCGGATTGTTCCCGTATGCGTTTGAGTAAAACCTCGGCTCCGGCTGCGTCAGTTCCAGCGACGATGAAGAAGAATTCCCCCATCTCCGGATGTCCCATCGACGGGAGAAGCACATCTTTGTCGGGAAGGATGCAGCGCTGCAGCAGATCCAGAAATTGCCGCCGGGTTTGCGTCCAGACTTCCAGCGCAGAAGTGATGGGCACCGGAGCAAGCTTGACTGTAACCAGCGAGATATCCTGGCGAATCGCGCCATTGACCGTGACGATGGGAAACAGCAGTTTGGATAAAGAGAACGCCGGCAAGGTGAAAGTGAACGTGCTGCCCCGGCCAACCTCACTCTCGACCCAAATCCTGCCGCCTTGTCGTGTGACGAGATCTTTGCAGATCGACAGTCCGAGCCCCAGACCTTTGCGCGCTTTATCGGTAGCGTTCTCTTCCTGAAACAGCCGTTCGAACACCAGAGGTTTTGCCTGGTCCGTGATTCCACAACCGGTGTCCCGGACGGTGACGAGAACGAATCTGGGGTCACGATCGCGAACTTCTGCTTTGACGGTGACTAGGCCATCCTTCGGAGTGAACTTGAGGGCATTTTCAATCAGGTTGATGAGCACCTGCAAAACGCGATGCGGATCGGCGTGCACGAGCAGGGGTTCAGTTGAGAGATCCCAGGTGAGAGTGATGCCCTTGGTAGAGGCGCTGGCCTGCAACATCTCCCCGGCCTGTTTGATCAGGTCGTTCATGACCACGCAGCGAAACTCGAGCTTAAGTTTGCCGGCTTCAATGGTCGCGGTTTCGAGGAGATCGTTGATCATGCTGCGGAGCTGATTCGCGCTCTTCAGAACGGTGTCGAGGTATTCCCGCTGTTCCGCGGCCAGCGGACCGGCCAGTCCATCGAGCAGGATGGTGACAAATTGATGAATACAGGTCAGCGGTGACCGAAGCTCATGCGAAACGTGCGAAAGAAGTTGATCCTTGAAATGCAATTGTTGTTCGCGGCTCTGGTGCAGCGCGAGCACAAGACTCTGCCGCTCGATGGCATATTTAATGGCCCGAATCATATGGCCGGCGTCCAGACTTCCCTTAATAAGGTAGTCCTGCGCGCCTTCCTGAACCGCTCGAACTCCCATTTCCTCGTCATCCTGGCCGGTCAAGACCAGCACCGGCACGTGCGGAACCTTGTGGATAACCTTGCGAACGGTATCGGTGCCTTGGCTGTCCGGGAGATCCAGATCCAGAAGCACGACGTCGGGTTGACGGATGGCTACAGACCTCAGCGCTGCGGACAGATCTTCCGCGGACTCCACGTCGAAACGATGTCCGGGCCGTGACAGTTGTTCCTGCACGAGGAAAGCGTCGCCGGGATTGTCTTCGACGAGCAGAGCGCGGGTTCGCTTGCCTTTCATGAGAGTCATTGTCCTCGTCTCGGCAACTTCACCACCGTCAGCCAGAAGTCCTCGATCGAACGGATGATGGTCGTGAATTTTCCGAGATCCACCGGCTTGGTGATGTAACAGTTGGCGTGGAGTTGATAGCTTTTGAGGATGTCGGACTCGGCTTCGGAAGTGGTCAGTACAACCACTGGAATATCTTTGAGGTCCGCGTCTTGCTTGATTTCAGACAGAACGGTGCGTCCATCTTTCTTGGGGATGTTTAGATCGAGCAGTATCAAATCCGGACGGGCTGCCGCTGTGTAAGGAGGCTCGCGACGAAGATAGGCCAGGGCTTCTACGCCATCGCTGACGTTACGAATCACATTGCGGACCTTGCTGGCCTCAACCATCTCCCGGGTTAAATCGACATCCCCGGGATTGTCCTCGACGAGCAATATCTCAATGGGTCTGCCTGTGGTCATGCGTAGCTTGCCTCCATGTCCTGCCGTTCCGCGCCGATTGCAACTGGCTGCGTTACCGGGAGCGTAAATTTGAATGTGGAACCTTTGCCTAGCTCGGACTCGACCCAGATGCGTCCCCCGTGTCTCTCGACAATTTTCTTGCAGATGGCGAGTCCAATCCCTGTTCCTTCGTATTCCTGGCGAGAGTGGAGACGCTGAAAAAGGACGAAGATCTTGTCGGCATGCTCGGGAGCGATCCCGATGCCGTTGTCTCGAATGGAAAACAGCCAAAATCCCTGCTGCTGCTCCGCCGCCAGCTGAATGTGTGGCTTTTCCGCTGCGCGGAACTTGAGTGCGTTGCCGATGAGATTCTGAAAGAGTTGGGCTAACTGTTGTTCGTCGGCGATCACAGTAGGCAGATCCCTGCATTCCACCGATGCTTGCGAGGAGCGGATGCGGGCGTCGAGATCATGGAGAACACGTCCAATCAGGCTCTCGCATTCGGTAGAACCGAAGTCTGCTCCTCGTGAGTTGACTCGCGACAGGGCCAGCAAGTCGTTGATGAGAGCCTGCATGCGCCGGGCGCCGTCGACGGCATATCCGATGTATTTGTCAGCCTTGGCGTCGAGTTGACCCTGGTAGCGTTCAGCGAAGAGCTGCATGTAGCTGGCGACCATGCGCAGAGGTTCCTGCAGATCGTGCGAAGCCACATACGCGAACTGCTCGAGTTCGGCGTTCGACCGCTTCAGTTCTTCGGACTGGCGCAGGAGAACGTCTTCAAAATGCTTTCGCTCGCTGATGTCGCGGGCGATGTGACAGGCGGCGATCGGCGTTCCATGGCTATTCGTGATGGGGTAGTAGCGGTGCTCGTAGGCGCGTTGGGCCGCACGAGGATTGTCCATTTCGTCGGTGACGGTAAAGGTGTCACCGGCCAAAGTACGGTGCCACTGCGCGGCCAACTTCTCATACATCTCAGGGTGTTGCTTAAGGCATTCCTGAACGAGCATGGCAGTCTTCGGCGTGCTCCCGTACATCCGCTGGAACTGATGGCTATAGCTCGTATTGAAGGCGATCCAGCGAAGTTGAGGATCGACGGCGGCGATGCAATCCGGTGTACTTTCAATGATTCCGGTCAGGTGGCGATGCGATTCATCGGCCGCCGCGTAGGCAAGCCGTAAATAAAACTGCGTGTCGACACGCTTGTCGATCTCACGCTTCAATTTGACAAATATTGCGCACAGGACGGTCGCAGAAAAGATGAAACCGGCGCCGAGGGCCAAAGTGGTTCTCGCGGTGGCTTGATCCCTGGCCTTCAGCCGTTCTGCCAGAAGGCCTTCCTGTTCTTTTTCCAGTACTTGAACGAGTTCGCGTATCTGCTCCTGGAGTTGCGTTCCTCGTTCTGGCGGAGAGGGGTTGTCGCCAAGCGGGCTGGGAACCTGAGCCTGAGCCAGGATGGAGTTGTGCAGGAGTTCGACCCTTTGGCTGACGGCGCCCGCGACCTGATTTAGAGCTTGCCGTTCGATTGGATTGTCGTTCATCAGTTCGCGAAGAACGGCGAGCTGTTGTGCGATCCGTTCACTGCTTTTCTGAAAGCAAGTCAGTTGGAACTGGCTGGGATTGGCCGCATATCTAAGCTCACAGAACTCTGCCTGCTCGGACTCGGCAAGCAGCTTCTCCAGAGAAAAAAGCGTGTTATGAGTACGAAGGACCCATCCGGTGGAAGCAAGCAATCGCCGCGTCTGAAAGTAGGATGAGGCTGCGGTGCAGGACAGCAGAGTAAGCGCCAAGGCGAACCACGGAAGCGTTTTCTTCCCTCGAGTTGCCAGCGCCCACCTGACTCGTGTCAGTGAGATCTGTCTCAGCCCGCGGATCAGTAGTCCCTTGTAGTTGCTTGGCATTGTGAACTGGTGCTTCCGGCCGTTGCCGGACCGGTTGCTCCCGGTCACGCACGGCTCCAAGTGCGTTTATGCAATTCAGTCGCCAAGGAATCCGGGTCGTGTGTAGGCGGACGGTGTTGATGCCATTGGGGAAGCTGGACCACAGCCGCAATTCGGCCGCAGGCCAGCACGGACTGGTTAATCGTCGATTAGAGGAACAGAGCGGAGGGCAAGCAGAAGGGGCGGATAACGAATGACTTTCTAATTTACTGGAGATTGTCACCGTTGAGCCAGTGAATGGATTCCGAGAGGGTGCAAACCGCCCTCTCGATGGCGTCCCGCGGAAGCCATTCGGCGGAGTGCCGCGATGCCATCGGGAAGGCGGATGCACATTTTCCAGACTAGCGTTTCTCGTTACTCGGATTTGCCGGTTTCTTCAGCTTTTGTTGCCAAGACCTCTTTCTTTTCGTCTTCGCTCAGGAGTTTGTCGAGATCGAGCAACAGAAGAAGCTGGTCATTGACTTTGCCGACTCCAGAAACATATTTCTTGCCACCTTCTCCCAGACGGGGCGCCGGTTCTACGGTATCGGCGCTAAGACGAAGCACTTCGGAGACGGAATCCACCATGAAACCCAGCACGTTATCCTTTACGCTGGCGACTATGATCTTGGTGGTGCCCGTCGGTTCTTTCCGTTCCAACCCAATCCTTTGCCGCAAGCCGACAACCGGAATAACTTTTCCGCGCAGGTTGAGGACGCCTTCCACATAGCTGGGCAAATTCGGCACCCGCGTGAGTGGCTGGAAGCGGATGATTTCGTGCACTTTGAGAATGTCGAGTGCAAACACTTCTGCGTCGACCTGGAAGGTAACGATCTGCAGCAGTTCGACCGCCGAGCCCGATGCCCCGATCTTCTTGGATGCAGTGTGTTCCATTTGTGCTGAGGATGCCATTTCGTTGCTCCTTTTTCGTAACCTATTTATTTGATCTTTGTTTGTGCCCGCCGCTCGAATACACAATTCTCGTTGCCGAGCCGTTTTCCAAGTCGCAGGTTCCTATCGACCAGCACCAGCCGCGGCTGCCCCCGTCTTGGGAGCGGGTTCGTTCGTTCTTTTCAGGGTTGCTGGCTTAGGCGCTGCCGCTTTGGGCCCGGCTTGTCCCGTGCGACTCTCCTCCCCCAGCTTGAAGTTGCTCACCATGACCTGCAGATCGAACGCAAGGCTGGAAAGATCCTGACAGGCCTTTGCCATTTGTTCTGCTGTCGCCGAGGATTCGTGCGTCGAACTGGAGATTTGCGATACGTTCGCGTTGATCTGTTCCGAAGCGCTGGATTGCTCGACGGCAGCCGTGGCGATCTGAGAAATCATGTCGCCAACCTGTTCCGACAATTTGATGATCTCTCCCAGAGCAGCGCCAGAAGCAGTGGTCTTGTCAACGCCCACCTGGACCTCGCGAGTGCCTTTCTCCATGGCTTGAACTGCGTTCTTCGTCTCTACCTGGATCGACTCAATCATGGAAGCGATTTCCTTAGTGGCCTTGGTCGTGCGTTCCGCCAACTTTCGAACTTCGTCGGCGACCACGGCAAAGCCACGTCCCTGTTCGCCGGCGCGAGCTGCCTCGATTGCGGCGTTTAGAGCGAGGAGATTGGTCTGGTCTGCAATGTCGTCGATGACGGCAATGATCTTTCCGATCTGCTCTGAACTCTTTCCCAGTTCAGTGATGCGAGAAGCCACGGCCTGTGTCGACTCGGCAATGCTGCGCATGGTGGAAAGGGTTTCGTCCGCCACCTGGCCGCCGCGACGGGCGGCTTGAGCTGCGGTCTGTGATGCGCTGGCGGCCTTTTCAGAGTGACTGGAAATCTCTTGAACCGTCGCGGACATCTCCTGCATGGCAGTGGCAACCTGGTTGGCCTGGTCGGACTGCACCCGGGCTGTCTCGGCCGACTGCCCGGCCCCAGAGGACATTTCTTCGGTGGCGCTGGCCAGTTGTTCGCTGTGGCCTGCAAGCTTTTGCATGATGTCTCGCGCGGCGGCTGTAAAAGTATCGAAAGCACCGGCGATCTCCCCAAACTCGTCGTCGGAAGAGCGAAGGACCTTCGTCAGGTCCGCTTTTCCTGCCTTCATGTCACTCGCTTGAAGGTTCAAGTAAGAAATCAGCTGAGTGGTGGTCCGGGAGATGGACCTTAAGATGTATATCCCGACGAGGAGCAGCGCGATGATGAAGAGCGAAGAGCCGGCAGCCATCCACTTGATCTGTGCGGCCAATTGTTCGCTATGAGCCTGCTGATAGCGTTGCGTCTCGTTGTTCACCGCTTCGACGATCTGATCGATGGCGTCGGTTACCGGCCGGTCTTTCCCTTTCAGCGCGATATCTACCGAATGAAAGTTGCGCCCGTGTGATCTTTCGAATTTGGGGAGGGCTGCTCGGTATTGTTTTCCGAGGTCGGCATGAGCGCTCAGGAAAGCATCCACCTGCGACTTGATGGCGGAATCGGAGTTAAGATCTCTCAGTTCCTGGCCGTCTTTTTGCACTTCGGCATCCAGCGCAGTGAATTCGGCTTCGTACTTCTTCAGAGACTCGCGGTCGGACCCACGCAGGAGGATGTCTTTCCATGCCTGCACCTGTTTTTTGAAGTTCAGCTGCATGACGCGCGCTTCATCCTGCACCTTAAGGCGGTCGGTGGCGAATTCGGCATCTCTCGTCGTTTTCGAAGAGAGCTGTTGCAATCCAAAGATCGTACTGGCGGCTAGGCCCGCGACTAAGAGTCCCAGCAAGACGTAAATCTTGGCCTTAAGTGTTAGGCGATTCATTAGATCTCCATGAGTAGGTCGTGACTGGAATGCCCGCGCCGCGGAGTAGTCAACACGCGGTGCGGATGCACTTATCGGTAATGGCGGGGCGCAACATTAGCGGACAGACAAAGTTTCAAAGCTGCCCAAACGAATCGCCGCAGGTCCTAAGGGAAAAACATAAAAGAGAAAGGGAACACAACGCCGTGGGCACCTCCAACGGGTTGCACCTGATGTTGGAACCGACTTGTGCCGATAAGGGTGCGCCCTCGAATGGGGTTGAGGCCGTGGCAGGGCTTCTCACGCTTGGCTAACTTTGGCTTACGGGGGATCTCCAATCTGTCCACGCGCAACAGGGGTGCGAAACTCAGCCTTGGTGATCCCTTTCAATCCAAAGTATCAAGCCGAGCAACGCGGAGGAGAATGATGGGTTCGGAATTGCAGGCAGGCAGTGAGAATCAACTGCGGCTCGATCGGTGGCGCGTTATCTTGAGCGACGCCGCGAAGGAAGTATTTCTCATGATGGTCGGCGAAGAGCTGTCCGTTCCAGGCGAAGCCAATCCTCCCGTTCTCTCGGAAGTCGCAGGGATGGTTGGCCTGGCTGGAGAATTGTGTGGAGTTCTGACCATCCGTTGCAGCAAAGCGTCTGCTGGAAAAATTGCTTGCCAGATGCTGGGGGTGGCCGAGAGCGAGGCCGCGGGCCAGGCAATCGACGCTATCGGCGAAATCTGCAACATGGTCGCGGGCAACTTTAAGGCGAAGATTGCCCTGGAAGACAAGTGCATGTTGTCTGTCCCCACCGTGATTAGCGGCGACAGCTACGATCTTCATTCCCTGGCCAGTGGAGAACGGATCGAACTGCCCCTTCTTTTTCAGACGCAACCGCTATGGTTCAGCCTGGAAATCCAAAAGTGAACCTTGTTTCCTGAGAGGACCGCGCAATCTGTTGCGCACTTAAGATTTGCCGGCGTTCAGCCGATATAGGTGGGCCTTCAATTGAGCCAGACACTGGCATCGAGCAGTGATCTGGTAAAGATCATCAAGGAATGCATCGACCGTGAATGAAAACGATCTAGCGCAGGATCCGGAATTAGTAAGAGAGTTCCTCGTGGAATCCGAGGAATTGCTGGAGGCCGTTGATGAGGGCATGATCGCGCTGGAAGCGGCGCCCGACGATACCGAATTGCTGAACCGCATCTTTCGGGCTCTCCACACGATTAAGGGCACGTCCGGCTTTCTGGGATTCGATCCGGTGATCCGAGTCAGCCATCGTGCTGAGGACGTCCTCAACGCGTTGCGTCGTGGAGAATTGAAACTCTCGCGGCGGATCATCGACGTGTTGCTGAGAGCGCGTGACCAACTGGGACGGATGCTGGGAGATATTCGGAACAATCAGCTCGGTGAATATGCACTGGAGCCTTTGCTCAGCGAACTGGAGGCAGTTCAGAAGCCAGATGTGGCTCCTCAACTCGGCGATCTTCTGGTTGCGGAGGGCGTGATCGAGCCGGTTGTGCTGCAGAGCACGCTGGATGAACAGGCAAAAGCGGAGCCGGCCAAGAAGCTGGGAACAATGCTGGTGGAGAAGCATCTGGCCTCTCCAGCTCAAGTAGGAGAAGCGCTCGTCAAGCAAAAACAGATTGCAGAATCCGTCGCCGTACCGCAAACCATGCGGGTGGACGTGCACAAGCTGGACGAACTCATCAATCTGATAGGCGAGTTGGTGTTGGAGCGTAACCGCCTGGTCCAGGTGAGCCGCGATCTGACGGCAGGGCGTCTCGATGCGGAAAAGCTTGAGGACGCGCTTACCCAAACTACCGCCCGCTTGACATTTCTGACCGAAGAATTACATGTGGCTGGTCTCAAGACCCGGATGGTTCCCATTGACACGGTCTTCCGCAAGTTTCCCCGCATTGTTCGCGATCTGGCGCACAGCCTGAAAAAGGAAGTTGAGCTTGTGGTCAGCGGGCAGGAAACGGAACTGGATAAGACCATGGTCGAGCTGATCGGCGACCCTCTGGTGCATCTGGTGCGCAACTCACTCGATCATGGACTCGAGGAGCCGGCGGTTCGGACAGCTGCAGGGAAGAGTCCGGGTGGGACGCTGCGACTTGAGGCACGGGAAGAGGGCGATCAGATTGTAATCCGCATTACGGACGACGGAGCTGGAATTGATCCGGAGCGAATTGCAGGAAAAGCGGTGGAAAAAGGCCTGGTGACGGCAGATCGGGTGCGCACGCTCAGTAAGCGGGAAATTCTGGATTTTATTTTCCTGCCCGGCTTCAGCACCAAAGAGGTTGCGAGCGATGTTTCCGGGCGCGGCGTGGGAATGGATGTGGTCCGCACCAACGTCAAGAACATGAACGGCACTGTCGAACTGGACAGCAATCTGGGTCAAGGGACGACCGTGACTCTCAGATTGCCCCTGACCATGGCAATCTTGCCGGTGCTTTCAGTGAAGGTAGGAGAGGAAATCTACGGCCTGCCCATGCGTACGGTAATCGAAACATTGCGGGCCGAGGCAGGCCAGATCCACGTTGTGGAGGGTTGCGAAGCCATCCATGTGCGAGGAAAAACAATCCCGCTAATCCGGTTGTCTCGCGCGCTCGGTGTTGCGAAAGCGCTCGAAGCTGGCAAGGGATGCCAAAAACTAGTGATTGTCGGCTTGGGTTCGCGCAAAGTCGCGTTCCTTGTGGATGACTTGGTCGGCGCGGAAGCTACCGTTATTAAGCCTCTGGATGTGCTCTCCCGCCAATCCGTCGGTATTGCGGGAGCCACGGTGGGCGGAGATGGCCTGGTGCGGCTGTTGCTCGATCCGGCTTCCTTGGTCGCGGAGGCGGAAGCGCAAGGGAACGGCGTTGCAAAGGCGGCCCATGCCTAGCACCGACGCCATGTTTCCCTCTCGAACTTCGGCCGCTGCGGCGCAGAGTAGCCAGGGGTTTAATACGTATCTTTACCAGATTCGCGATCTGATTTATCAAATCGCGGGCATCTTACAGCCCGATCATCGACTCGAGTTTCTGGAAAAGCGATGCCAAAAGCGAATGGCGGTCGTGAATGCGGGATCGTTGCGGGACTACTACGATGTTCTGACGAAGAGCACGAACCGCACGACTGAGTTGACTGAGCTTCTCAACGAAATCACGATTGGAGAGACCTTCTTCTTTCGGAACCTTCCGCAAATCGATGCCCTGCGAAAAGTCATTTTGCCGGCAGTGGTGGAAAGCAAGAAGCGCTTTCCGTTTTCCAAGATCCGGCTCTGGAGTGCGGGCTGCTCGACTGGCGAGGAAGCTTACACCATGGCGATTCTCCTTTTGGAGGAGAGCGCGGGCATGTTGAAGAACCTCAAGTTTGAAGTGCTGGCCACTGATCTCAACGAGCGATCGCTCGAGAAAGCGCGCGCCGGCGTGTACGGAGATTACGCGACCCGGAACCTGAGCCCTTATCTGCGGCAGAAATACTTTAATGCCGACGGCAATCTGCTGGCGGTGAAAGATACGGTGAAATCCGTCGTGCAGTTTTCCCGCGTCAATTTGCTCGACGACTCAAAAATGATGTTCATGAAGAACATGGACGTCATTTTCTGCTGCAATGTGATGATCTATTTCGACGGCGCTGCCAGAAAGAAAGTCGTGCAGCACTACTACAACAATCTGCTTCCAAAGTCGTATCTGTTCCTCGGGCACTCGGAGTCCTTGTTCGGAATCAACCAGCAGTTTCGTCTCGTCCATTTTCCTGGCGCAACCGCCTATTTCAAGTCCGAGCAGCCAGCAGGAGGCGTGTGATGGCCATATCACGCACTGAACTATCTCGCAAGATCGCGGATCTGGACAACATTCCCACGGTTCCCGCTCTGCTGGTCCCGCTCTTGAAGCGCCTGGGTGAACCGGCGGAAGAAGTGAATGTGACGGAAATCGTGAACCTGATTTCCTACGACAAGTCGCTTACGGCCCAGTGCCTGCACATGGCGAATTCGCCGCTGTTGGGAATGCGCAAAAGAGTTGAAACGGTACAGGCGGCCGTGATGGCTCTGGGGATGACCAAGGTGCGGGAAGTTGCCACGACCTGTTGCCTGCTCCGAGCCCTGCCGGCGCGGCCCGGTTCCTTGAAACCGACGGACTTGTGGAAGCATTCGCTGGCCGTCGCACTGGTCAGCCGCGAATTTGCTCAGCGGGTTGGGTTTCAAGATCCAGAGCAGGCCTATCTCGCGGGCTTACTGCATGATCTGGGATTGATTGTGGAACTCACGACGTTCCCAAAGGAATTCGAGGCGGTAACCCGCGTGGCAATTGAGAAACGCTGTCCGCTTAACGAAGCCGAGCCGGAAGTTCTGGGCGTGGATCACTGCGTGATTGGAGAAATGCTGGCGGAGCGGTGGCACCTGCCTGCGGAACTGAAAGAGGTAATCCGTCGACATCACGATGTCGATCACGCATCGACCGCGCCGGTCCTGGTCAGCATCGTGAACCTGACCGATATTCTCTGCCGGATGCGCGGGCTGGGCTATGGCTTCGAAGAGCTGCGCCAAGTCGATCTTTCGGAGGAGCCGGCGTGGAAGCATATCGCGGGGCTTCCGGCTATGCGGGACTTCGATCTGGCACGCTTCACTCTGGAACTGGATACCTACATCGAGGAAATTGAGCGCCTGGTAACGACGCTCTTCAACATGGCATGATGCAAGGGACGCAGCCGCGGAAGTTTCCGGTCAGGGTTTTGGTCGCAGACGACAGTGCCTTCATGCGCACTGCATTGCGGCGCATGCTTGAGTCCGACCCGGACATCAAAGTCATTGCGATGGCGCAGGACGGCCGAAATGCCGTCGAGTTGTGCGACAAACACGATCCGGACGTGGTTACTCTGGACCTGGAAATGCCCGTGCTGAATGGGCTGCAGGCTCTGCAGCGCATCATGCAGACTCACCCTCGTCCGGTGATCATGGTCAGCTCGCTCACCACCGAGGGGGCGGAGACGACGCTGGAAGCGTTTTCCCTCGGCGCCTTCGACTGCATTCCCAAGCCAATGTCCCACGCGTCCCTGGACATTATTCAGGTGCGAGAGGACCTGGTTGCGAAGGTCAAGGCAGCGTTTGTTAGTCGCGATCGTTTCACATTTGCCCCAACCGTAACGGCTCCGAAGAAGGCGCCGGTGATTGCTCGTCCGACGACAGAGCCCTCGCAATCTTCTTCCACAATGCCGATCGTATGCCTGGGTTGCTCCACGGGTGGTCCGGCGGCGTTGCAGCAAATACTTCCAGCGCTGCCGGCTGACCTTCCAGCCGCCATCGTCATTGTCCAGCACATGCCTGTAGGCTTCACCGGGCCATTTGCCAGAAGGCTCAATTCTCTTTGTGATGTGCGGATTGAAGAAGCCAAGGCCGACCAGATATTGGAGCCCGGCTGTGTCCTGATTGCTCCCGCCGGTTTCCACCTGACGTTTTCGCGCAAGACCTACTCTAAGTACTCGGTACTCCTCTCGAATGTGCGCAACGGCCTGCTGCACATGCCATCGGTCGATGTGATGATGAATTCCGCTGCGCAGACTTTCGATGTTCCAACGATTGCGGTCATTCTCACCGGCATGGGGGCGGATGGCGCTCAGGGTATGAAAGCTCTGCATGCGCGAGGCGCATTTACCATCGGGCAGGACGAGCGGACCTGTGTGGTCTATGGCATGCCGCGGGCATGTGCGGAGATGGGTATCCTGGACAGAACTGTTCCGCTCGATCAAGTTGCAGGCGAAATTGTAAGAATGGTGCCCAAAGTCACGGCCCACGCGGCGACTGCGAAAACGCGGTGATTCTACTCTGAGGGTTCCTCTTGCCACCTTTTGCCTCAGGTTTTGTTTCTCCCGGTCGTCCGCGTAAAGCACTGACCTGGTGGGTTCCTCGATTTTTTAGAAACAAGTTAAAGGATTGAGCTGGAAATTCCGATAAGGAACTGCGCTTATCTTGGGGAGAGGCTATGAAGACCTTCGGTTTAAGAGCAAAACTGGCTTGGGGTTTCGGCACGCTGCTGGCCACGTTGGTACTGACGGGCTCGGTGGGATATTACTCGACTGGCAAGGTGGTTACGGCAGCCGAAGATGTCGCGTTCTCGCTGAAGCGAAAAGAGGTTGCGACCGCGGTCGAGTTAGGGGTCAGAAAACAGCTTCGGTCGGCGTCCGAGTACGTGCTTAACGGAGATGAACCCTCACTCCAGCAATACTCGCAAGATAAGCAGGAGGTGAATCAGCGCCTGGATGAACTGAGC
>Ga0302326_10003585_pt1 | contig 36392 bp, 29 predicted proteins | sample Palsa_T0_3_FD_202264 | JGI IMG/M metagenome (GOLD analysis project Ga0302326, IMG submission 202264) | Peat permafrost microbial communities from Stordalen Mire near Abisko, Sweden - Palsa_T0_3 | ecosystem: Environmental > Terrestrial > Soil > Palsa > Peat permafrost | place: Sweden: Abisko... | reverse complement strand
AAGCAACGGGCTGTGCTCCGCGCATCGCCGGCGGTGGATCCGCGCCGGGAGCCCCGCCCTCGAGGCGTTCCTCCCGGTCGCCGGTGACGTCGTCGCGGTCGAGGATCGCTGCCTGGTTTCGGGATGCCGGTTCCCGTCGATGGGCGAAACGGGGTTCTGTGACGGGCATGCGTGGCGATATCGCAACGCCCGTCACACGAGGCCGGGGCTCACCGCTGACGGCTACCTCGTGCGCGTGCGCGAGATGCGGCGGGTGAGCGCCCCGAGCTATGACATGTCCGCGCTACCGGCGGTGGTGCGACTGGAGCTGGGGCTCGCGTTGCAGTGTCGGATGCACGCACGGCGCGCGCTGATGAGCCCGCTGGTGTTTGGGCAGGTCGTCCGCTGGCTGGTTGACCGCGACGCCGAGTCGGTGCTTGAGCGCGGCGAGGCGTACTGGGCCGCTGAAGCTGACCAGCGGTTCCGGGTGCGGTCCCTGCGCGCCAATCCGCTCGCGTGGTTGCGGTTCGTGCGCCAGTGCTCGCTGCAGCTGCGCGAGCGCCACAGCGGACGCGAGTTGTGGCAGTGGGACACGTGGCCGACTGACCTGCTCGACGTCGACCGCCGCTGGGGGCATCAACCGACCCGGCGCATCTACTTCTCAGAGATCGACCCTGTCTGGCTGCGCGAGCTGGTGAAGCGGTGGGCGAAGTGGCGGATCACGAGCGCAACGAAATCGCCCGCGTCGATCTCGTGCAGCACGTCCTCGATCCGGCGGTTCTGCCGCTGGGCCGAGGACCACGCGATCGCACTGACCGGCCCAGCGGCGATCACCCGACGGGTGTTGGAGCGCTACCGCGCCGACGTGTTCCTGCTTGACCGCTCCCCGAGCCGCAAGACCGGGCTGCTGAGCGATCTGAAGGTGTTCCTCGACGACGTCCGCTTGCACGACTGGGCGGACGAGCTCCCGGCGAACGCGACTTACTACCGCGGTGAGATCCCCCGCGATCGCACGTGGCTGCCGCGGTTCATCGACGAGTTCGTGATGGGCCAACTCGAAACGCCCGGCGCGCTTGACCGGCTGCCCGACCTCACCACGCGAACCGCGGTCAGCGTCCTGATCGAGACGGGGTTGCGGTCGGTCGACTGCCTGCGCCTGCCCTATGACCCGATCACCGTCGACGAGGCCGGCGCCCCCTATTTGCGGTTCTTTAATCACAAGCTCTCGCGCGAGGCGATCATCCCGATCTCTGAGCAGCTGACCGACCAGATCCGCCGCCAGCAACACGATCTCGCGGCACGGTTCGGAACCGCTCCGCCGCTGCTGCTCCCGCGTGCGCGCGCGAACCTCGACGCGACGATCGCGTTCAGCTACGCCACGCTGAACCGGCGGCTTGGGGCAGTGGTTGGCGGTGTGCGAGGTCCGTGACGCGAACGGCCAGCCGGTGCGGGTCACCGCGCATCAATTCCGGCACACGGTCGGGACGCGGATGATCAACAACGAGGTTCCGATCGACACCATCCAGCGGATGCTCGACCACTCAAGCCCGCAGATGACGGCGCGTTACGCGACGATCAAGGACCAGACGTTGCGGCGTGAGTGGGAGCGCTACCAGGATCGGATTAACGTCCTCGGCGAGGTCGTGCACCTCGAGCCCGACGGTCCGCTCGGTGACGCCGCGTGGGCGAAGGAGAACCTCGCGCGCGCGAAGCAAACCATCCCGAACGGGTACTGCGGGCTGCCTCTGCAGCAGACCTGCCCGCACCCCAACGCGTGCCTGACCTGCCCGAGCTTCCTCACGACCATCGAGTTCCTGCCGCAGCACCAGGAGCAGCTTGACCGCACCGACCAGCTGATCGCCCAAGCCGAAGCTGATGGACGCCAACGACTCGTCGACATGAACACGCCGGTCCGGATCAATCTGCTGCGGATCATCGACGGCCTTCAGACCCTCGAGACCGAGGTATCCGATGGCGACTGACCGCCCCGGTCCGCTCGCGCTCGCGGCCGCGCGCAAGCACGACGCGACACTCGCTCGAGCCGGTGTCGCGCTTCGCGAACTGGACCGCGGCGGCGGCGTGATCAACTTCCAGGCCGTCGCGCGAGCCGCCGGCGTGTCGCGCCAATGGCTCTACGGGCAGGCAGATCTCCGGCGCGAGATCGAACAGCTCCGCGCCACCAGCGCGAACACCGCTCCGGCGGTCCCGGCCCGCCAGCGCGCGACCGAGGCGTCGCTGCGTCAACGGATCCGATCGCTGCTGGACGAGAACCACCGCCTCCGCGGCGAGAGCGACGGACTACGCGCCGAGCTCGCCCTCGCCTACGGCGAGCGGCGTGACGCCCGCCAGGTCGCGTGACCGGTCAGGCCGCGACTGTCTCCGCTGCCGTCTCGCCGGCGGCGAGGACGGTCTCGATCCGCCGGGCGAGCTCGTCGATCGTCTTGGCGAACGCCGTTACGGCGTCCAGTTCTCCGGTCTCGCCCCAGCCCGCGATATACGGGATCGAGTCGCCGTCGACCCGCAGGCCAACGCTCGCGCACGCGATCGCCATGGCGGTGTCCACGATCACCTCGGCGCGCTGACGTCCGTACTCGGCATACCCGATGCCGAGCGCGTGAATGGTCTCGTGGATCAGGATCCGTAGCTGACGCGTTCGCCGGCGCGTCCGCGTCGACGACGATCCGCCGCGCCTTCTGATCACACCACCCACCCGTCTCCCCCGGGATCGACTCAAACGAGACCGAGAACCCCAGCGACTCGGCGAACACCCGGATCGGTAGGAGGAGATGTGCGTGCGAGTCTCCGGTCAACGGTTCACACGGCGGGCCGAGCGGAGCCTGCTCGCGTCCGTCGATGGGATCGACCTGCGCGCGGTCGAACACGAACACGGTTTTGAACAGCATCATCGTGTCGCCGGTCTCCTCGCCCGTCATCCGGTCGCGCTCCTTGAGCGGCAGCGGGGCGATGATCGCCACCGCGCGCTCACCCTTCCGGACCGCATAGCCCATCCGCAGCCAGGTGTTGAACCCCGCGACGAACGTGGCGTCCGGTCGCGCGAGGGCGACCAGCAGCTGGTTGGAGATCGACAGTCGCGCGAGCCCGGCCTGCGATCGGACACGAACCCAACGCTTCCACCCCTGCGAGGTCAGCAGCTGCTCCGCGGCGACCTGGAGGCGCTCGCGGTCTTGGCGGCGGCGCTCTGCGCGCTCCTGCTCGGTCAGTCGGCGAGATGACTTTCTGGCCATGACGGCTCCCTTCGACTCGGAGGCCCGCCCGCTGCGGGCCTGTGCCGCCCCAACCGCAGCCCGAAGGGATGCGAAAATCCGGCCGGTCAGGTCCGCGGCGGCGCGCCTGACCGACGTCGAAGGGCACCCCAATGCCCGACGTGCGGGGCAGCTAACGGCACCGAGTACTTCCCTCCTATTGGCGAATTGCGGGTCCGTCTGAGACGCGGGCTGGTTGACCTGCTCCTGTTGTGCTTCAGGTGTCATGAGGGGTGTCCGCGTCGGCCCGAGCTGCGATCGTCCGGGTGCGTTGGAGACCGGTGAGCAGGGGCCGGCGATCAGGTGGCTGAGCGATTGCTTGGGCGAGGCGAGCGCCTGAGTGCCTGGGCTGATAGTGCTGTGAGCCAGCCGAATCCGGTAGCGATGGTGGCACGCTGCAACAGTCCGGCACAGTCGGTAAGCCATGGGGACGCTTGACTAAAGCCAGCGCTGAACAGTGCCGTGCCGGTAAGCGTCGACGCGCCGGTGGCGGCGGAGTAGCGCCCCCAGCCTCGTCTGCCGGCCTGGTGGAATCGCCAGGCGCACGCGAGCGCCGCGGCCGGAATTCCGAGGAAGATCGGCAGCGCAACGATGTTGTGCATGGCTCCGGTGGCAGTCGGGTCAGAGGGAGCGTCGGGTGTTCCCGGCGGATAGCCGCTGACGGGGTCGGTGCAGAACGCGGCCGAGCCCAGCAGCCCAAGGCCGACCCCTGCGAAGAGCGCCGGGCCGAGTCGGGTGCCCAGGAGCGGGTCGCGGGCGCGGAGGAGTCCGGTGGCGCCTGCGAGGTACAACGTTCCGGCCACAGCGAAGTTGGTCACCTGCACCCATCCTCGGGATCCGAGCGCCAGCGAGCTGACCGGGTGGCGCAGCGACTTGTAGTCCGGGCGCCGGGCGCCCTCGAGAACGAACACGGTGACGAACAGCGGCCCCGCGGCACCACTGCAGCAAAGCAGTCCGCGGGTCGTGGGCTTCGGCGGCTCGACGCTGGCCGCCGACGTCACGCTTCACCCGAGTGTGGCGCCATGAGCTCGAACAGGTGCCCGTCGGGCGTTTGGAAGAACAGGCCGCGTTCGGACAGCGGATGGTCGATCCGGCCGTTCGTCGGGTCGGTTGGCTGGCTGCCGTATGCGACTCCCTGGGACGGCAGCCGGCTGAGGATCGCGTCGAACGCGTTGTCGTCGACAACGAACGCGACGTGCATTGGCTGGATCTGCTCGGAGTCGTAGAACACGATCGTGAACTCGGGACTGACTCGTAGTCGGGCGAATCGACCGTCGTCAGGGATCTCGCGGTCAAGATCAAAGAGACTCGCCAGCAAGCCGGCAGCGTCAAGCCTGGCGCGTGCCGGAACACCGACGTGGTCGACCCGGATCATTGCGCTGAGCCCGTCTGTGGGTCCATTGGCAGCTGGCTGGAGGACGGTTTGAGCTCAGTCGCGTCGGCAACCTGCGCGATCTCCTGCGCGTCGTATGCCGTGCGAACCCCCGAGATCGACATTCCCGCGGCATCCGCCAGGTCAGCGAGCCGATACGGCCGCGGCCGGGTGAACTCTCGCCCGTAGGCCAGCAGCCTGCGCATCGCGGCATCGAGGTCATGGCGTTGTCGCCGCAGGCCAGCAAGCGTCGTCAGCAGCGGATCGTGTCCGTAGAACCCCACGACCCCCGCGGTCGCCCGCAACCTCTCAGCAACGAGCGCCCGCCGCTCCGCTGCTTGCCCCTCCGGCTCCGCACCGACGCTGCCTGTTAGCAGCGGTTCGTCCTCGAAGGTCCCGGACGGCGTGGTGCCCAGCAAGATATCCGCGAGAATCTCGAAATCATCCATATTGCGATGATCGCAAAAACATGCGGTGATCGCAAGGAGAGATTGTTGATCGACCCGGCGCCGACGATCGTCCTGTGCAGTAGCCGACCCGTTTTGTGTGTCGGGGAGCGTCGCTCACTACTCATGCTGACCGGCCCTGCTCCGCGCGGCTTGCGGAACCGTGGCAACGCGATCGTTAGTTCGACCGGCTCGCTGGCGATCGCTAGTAGTCGGTTCCACGCGCAGAGGAGCAGTGGCGCACGCTTGCCGCTTCAGTGGCAAGGCGGGCCTCTGGTCAGCCGTGGGGATTCGACGGCGCGAAGTCGCCCATCTAGTTCAGGCTGCATCCGGCTCCGATGGCAGTCGTCCATCGTGAAACGATCTGCCAGGCCTGATGCTGGCTGTCGAAGGGCTCGAGGTCATCAGAATCACATACGGTGAGCGGGAGGCGGCCCGATGACCACGTACGCGAGGAGCGCAGATGGGCACGCAGCCCGATTGGGTGCAATGGCACCGGGACTACGACGATCCAGGTTCGCTGCTCTCACAGCGGGGGAAACGTGTGCAGGGGCATCTGCGCGCTGAGCTCGATCATGCCCCCGCCGGGGACATCCGGCTCATCAGCCTGTGCGCCGGGCAGGGCCGGGACGTGATCGGCGTCCTGGCCGACCATCCGCGCCGGGACAACGTGCGCGCCCGGCTGGTCGAGCTGGACGAGCGTAACGTCGCGGTCGCGCGGCAGGCAGCGCAGGCGGCTGGGTTGGCCGGTGTCGAGGTGCTGCAGGCCGACGCCGGGATCACCGATGTCTGCGTGGGCGCGATCCCCGCCCAGATCGTGATGGTGTGCGGCGTTTTCGGCAACATCACCGCCAGCGATGTCCAGGCTACGGTGGCGGCCCTGCCCAGCTTGTGCGCGCCCGGTGCGCTGGTCCTGTGGACCAGGCACCGCGTGCCGCCTGACCTGACCCCTGCGATCCGGTCCTGGTTCGGGGACGCGGGCTTCCTTGAGGAGGCTTTTGACGTCAGCGACGACGGTTTCATGTCGGTGGGCGCGCACCGGCTGACGGGCGAGCCCGCCGCGCTGAGGTCCGGCCAGCGGCTGTTCACCTTCGCGGCCAGGATCTGAGCCCGGCCAGCTCGCCCTCAACATCGACAGACGCTGGGCCTGCGGCTTCGCTAGTGTGCCGCGTCTGAAGTTGGTTGACGGGTGGTGTGGGGGATGATGTCGTCGGGCGTTTTGGTCCAGACGAACGGTCGGCAGCGATCGTTGTAGGCGTCGATGAACGCGCGGATCGCGGCGATGAGTTGTTTGACGTTGTTAAACGATCCGCGGCGGATCGCTTGGCGGGTGATGATCGAGAAGAACACTTCCACGAGGTTCAGCCAGGATCCCGAGGTCGGGGTGAAGTGCAGCGTGATCCGCGGGTTCTTCGCGAGCCACTGGTTGATGTCGTCGTGCTTATGGGTGTGGTAGTTGTCGAGCACAACATGCAGTCGCCGCCGTGGGTAGGTCTTGGCGACAAGCTTGAGGAAGTCCAGGAACTCGGCCTTGCCGTGCCGCTCGTAACAGCGGTCGGTGACCGTGCCGGTCGCGACCTCCAGCGCCGCGAACAGGGTGGTCGTGCCGTTGCGCTTGTAGTCGTGGGTGGCCCTCTCTGGCAGGCCGGGCCTGACCGGAAGGATCGGCTGTGTGCGGTTCAGCGCTTGGATCTGAGATTTCTCATCGATGCACAGCACAATCGCGTTGGTGGGCGGGTTGAGGTAAAGCCCGATGACATCGCGGACCTTCGCCTCGAGCTCGGGATCGGTGGAGAATTTGAACGTCCCCTGTCGCCACGGTTGCACCCGATAGGCGCGCCACGCTCTGGCGACGGTCGCGTCAGAGATCCCGAGATGCTTGCCCAATAGCCGCGTGGACCAGTGCGTGACCGCCAGCGACTCGGGCGGCGGGTCCAACGTCGCGGCAATGATCTGCGCGTCATCGATCGTCTTCGGCCGGCCGCTGCGCGCGAGATCCGCGAGACCATCGACACCGTCCAGGGCAAACCGATCGCGCCATTTGATCACCGTCGGGCGTGACACTCCGAGTGATCTCGCGGTGCCCGACACACCCGTTCCCTCGGCAACTGCGAGCACGATCAGGGCGCGTTCTCGCTGCCCGGCCGACACCGTCGAGGACCGCGTCCATGACTCCAACGTCACGCGATCGTGATCGCTGATGGCAAGCGTTGATGAGGGCATGGCTGATTGTCACGCCTCCGCCTTCACATGTCAACTAACTTAAGCCGCGGAACACTAGTGGGCCTCCCGCAAACGTTGCACCCGAAATGGCGGCCCCGGATGACCATCAGGCGGCGTCCTCGGATCTCGATCTGCCAGAGGCACACCTTCGATCCTGCGTCCTTGCCTGACGGCCCCCGGACCTCGCCATTTCAGGCACAACGTTCCCGGGAGACCCACTAGCGCTCGCAGCCGACCGCCTTTCGCGCCAGCCGATCGCTCAGCCGTGCCGCGCCGCAGGCCCCGGCGAGCTGGCGCGCGCGGGCGAGCAGCGCCTCGGCCTCCGCCGACGTCCCGTCGGCGCGTCCCCGTTGGATCGCGGCCGCCAGGTCTGCCCGTGTCCGCGCCTCCAGCGCGGGCGCTGCCGCCGCCGCGTGACGGTCGATCGCGGCACGCAGATGGATGCCGGCGAGGTCGCCGCGGCCGAGGCGGCCGGCGAGCAGCCCCAGGGGCCTTGAGACCGAGCCGTAGCAGCCGTCGAACACCAGCTCGATCCAGAGCGCGTCGAACGGCGCCAGCAGCTCGTACAGGGCGGCGGCCTGCGCCTCGGACCCGGCGGCGGCGACGACCTCGGCCAGCCATGCGACCGTCGGCAGCCAGAAGATGTTGTGCGGTAGCGACGCGATCCCGTCGACGACCCGGTCGCGCTCGGGATCGGCCGCCAGCTCCTCGCACTCCAACTCGAGCACCCAGCGCGCCGCCAGCCACATCCGGTTTCCCTCCGCGGGCCAGCGACGACTCGTCGCGAGCAGCTGCTCGGCACCGCCGTGGTCGCGGACAACCGCCATCTTCTGGGCGACGTGGTGGAGCCTGGCCGCGCTTCCCTGAGCGGTCTCGGCGAGGTTCAGTGCCGCGTTCAAGAGCTGCTCGCAGCGCTCGAAGTCACCGGCGATCTGATCGAGCACACGCCTCCAGACGAGCGTCGAATGGCGGTACAACGGTTGCCTCAGCTCGTCCGCGAGCTCCTGCAGCCGCGTCTGCGTGTGCGTTGCCGCGGTCAGGTCGCCGGCCTCGACCAGGTCGTACATCAACCAGTGCGTCCCCAGCGGCTCGAGCTCGTGCTCGCCGTGCTCGGCACAGAGCGCCAACAGCTCCTCGGCCAGCGCCCGGCGCTCGGACAGGTGATGTGGCGCCAGCAGCGCGGCGTGGCGGCTGAGCAACGTCGTGATCAGCAGCGACGGCTCGTCGTGCTCACGCGCGGTTTGGAGCGCCAGCTGCGAAAGCGACAGCGCCCGTTCGGGATCGCCGAGCATCAGGTGCTCGGCGAGCCGTCCCAGCATCCGGGCGCGCAGCGACCGGGGCTGGTCGCCCAGCGCCTCGAGCGTCTGCTCGAGCAGCTGGATGTACGGCGCGTCGGGGAAGTCGGTCGCGTAGAAGCGCCCACCGAATCCGAGCGCGGCCTCGGCCAGGCGGGTCGGTTCGCCGAGGCTCCGGGCGACCGACACGGCGCGCATGTAGACCCCGCGCGCCGCCGGGTCGGCCGCCTGCCAGGAGACCTCGCCGAGCTCCAGCAGCAGCTCACAGAGGCCGGCGGCATCCTGTGGCCGGTGGCGTTCGAGCAGTTCGATCGCCGTCTGCAGATGCTCGATCGCGCGCCCGTAGGCGTGCGTGCCGAGCGCCCGCGCGGCCGCCTCTCGCAGGTAGCCGATCGCTTCGGCGGCGTGCTCGGACCGGTTGCTGGCGGCGAGGTGATACGCGATCTCGGCCGGCTCCACCGCGAACCAGCGACGGCGACGCGCCAGCGCCCGGGCGGCGCGCAGGTGCAGCTGAGCGCGGTGTCCGGCGCCGAGGCTCTGGTAGACCGCCTCGCGCGCAAGCGTGTGGCAGAACCGGTAGCTGTTGTCCGGACGCTCGGTCTCGAGCACGAGCCCGCTGGCCACGGCATGGTCGATCGCGGCGTCCTGTCCAGGCGGGCCGGTCACCGCCTCCAACAGCTCCAAGCCGAAGTCCCCGCCCAGCACCGCCGCGGCGGCCAGCGCATCGCGCGTCGGCTCCGGTAGGCGTCGCAACCGATCCTGGATCACCGCCTGGACCCCCTCGGGCAGCCGCGGCACGTTGCCGGCCGCCAGGCCGGGGTCCTCGTCGACCGCCGAGCCGAGCTCGCCGAGCGTGCGAACGACCTCCTCGATGAAGAACGGGTTGCCGGCCGTGTGCTCGTGCAGGCGTGCGACCAGTTCGGGGTCCGAGACGGCCGGACCGAGCAGCTCCGCGATCGCCGGCCGGTCGAGGCCCGCGAGCGCGATCTGCGTGACCGGCATGTCCCGGCGCAGGTCGGCGAGCATCCGCGCCAGCGGGTGCTCGGATCCGACCTCTCCGGCACGGTAGGTCGCGACGAAGTGGATCGGGTGCTCGAAGGTCTCGCCGAGCAGCTGTCGCAAGACGCTGATCGTGTCGGTGTCAACCCACTGCAGATCCTCGAGCACCAGCAGCACGCTCCGATCTGCCGCCGCGTGCGCGATCACCGCCGCCGTCGCGCGGTACAGCCGGAGTCGCTCGGTGCGGCGGTCGTCGCTGGCGCGATCGGGCGGGGCCGGCAGTTCGGCGAGCTCGGGGAGCAGCCAGCGCAGCTCGGTGAGGTGGGTCAACATCCGCTCGTCGTTCACGAGCTCGGGCCGGGACCGGATGTAATGGCGGATCGCCTGGGTCAGCGCGACATAGGGGAGGATCGGGTCCTCTTCGGCTCGGCCGTAGAGCACGAGCTCGCCTCGATCATGCAGCTCACGCGCGACCGAGGCGACCAGGGTCGACTTGCCGATCCCGGGCTCACCCGAGATCGCCGTCAGGCTCGACTGATCGCTGCGCGCCGTCCACGGCGCGAGCAGCAGCCCGCGTTCCAGGGTGCGTCCGGCGATCGGCGCTCCGGAACGCCGTTGCAGCAGCGCCGGCAGCGGTACCGCCCGCCCGGCGGGCGTGTCGCCGCCCCGCGGGGGCGGGCCGCCGCCCGGGGCCGGGGCGACGCCGGCGGGCGCCTCGCCGAGCAGCCGCCGATGCAGGGCGGCGACCGACGACGACGGCGGCACGCCGAGCTCGGAGCGCAGCAGCCGGCGCAGCCGCTCGTAGACCATCAGCGCCTCGGCGACGTCGCCCCGGGCAGCATGGACCTCCATCAGCATCGCGTACGCACTCTCGCGAAACGGCTCGCGTTCGATCAGCCGCTCCGACCACCGGGCCGCGTCCTGCAGTTCCGACCCGCCGAGCTGGAGGCCCGCGCTGACCACCACGCTCATCAGCCGCGCCGAGAGGTCGCCCAGGTCACGACGCCACTGGTGGACCCACGTGTGGGAGAGCTCCGGCAGCAACGGCCCGGCGATCAGCTCCAGCGCCCCGGCTGCGTGCGACCGGGCGCCGGCGGCGTCGGCGCGCTCGAGCAGGGCGGCGGCCGTCACCGCCCCCTGCTCGGCCGCCTCCACGTCGATCCAGCTGTCGCCGCCGAGCGCGAGCGTGAGCTGCCCGCGCGCGCCGAGCGCTTTGTGGCCGAGCACGCGGCGCAGGCGCGCCAGGATCGTGTTCAGGGCGGCCTCGGGAGCGCGTGGGGCATGCTCGGGCCACAGCATCGCCGCGACTTCATCGCGGCTGACGGGACGCTGGCGGTTGAGAGCCAGGTACGCGAACACCTCGCGCCCCTGGCGGCCGGCGAGCTCACCCTCGATCCTATGTCCGTCTCGCTCCACCGTCAGACCGCCGCACAGCGCGATCCGCAGCGATGTCACCACGTCGCAAGTGTAACGAGCGACCGCAACCGGATCGCATTCGATCTGCAACGTCTCATCGGCATCTTTTGCGGCGCTCTGATGAGGATCCAGGAGGATCAGGAATGACGGTCGCGATCGTGTCTGAGTCGCCCGAGTCGTCGATGCAGCCCCGGCTTCGGACCTTGCTCGCCGCCGCCGCGGCCGGCGACGAGTGCGCCTGGGGCGAGCTGCTGGATCGGTTCGGCTCGGTGATCTGGGCGATCGCGCGGGCGCATCGCCTGTGCGACGCGGACGCAGCTGACGCCACGCAGGCGACCTGGACTGCGCTGTTGACCCACCTCGATCAGGTCAACGACCCCAATCGGATCGGCGCCTGGCTGGCGACCACCGCCCGGCGCGAGTGCCTGCGGTTGCTCGGCCAGGCCCGAAGCGTCGTCCCCTACGGCGACGAGCTGCCCGAGGCCGAGGCCCAGCAGCCGCATCCGAACGAGGGGCTTGAGCTCGACGAGCGCGACGCCGCGTTGTGGCGGAGCTTTTGCCGGCTGCGCGACTCAGACCAGGTGCTGCTGCGGCTGCTGATGGCCGACCCGGCGCCGTCGTATGAGGAGATCTCGGCGGCGCTCGAGATCCCGATCGGCTCGATCGGGCCGACGCGGGCACGGGCGCTCGAGCGGTTGCGGCGTGAGCTGCGGCGCGACGGCGCGCTGGCATTGATGCGGACCTGAGCTGCCGGCGACGCCGCTCAGGCAGCGTTGATCAAGCCGTGCGGGTCAAGCACGAGCTTTCGGCGCCCGCCAGCCGGGCGCTCTGGCCCACCCGATCGGTGCCTCCTATGCTCAACAGCCGATGTCCTCCCAGTACATCTACACGATGCACAAGCTGTCGCGGCGTTACCCGCCGGACAAGCAGGTGCTGTCGGATATCTCGCTGTCGTTCTTCCCCGGCGCCAAGATCGGCGTGCTCGGCTACAACGGTGCCGGCAAGTCGACGCTGTTGAGGATCATGGCCGGCGTGGACACCGAGTTCACCGGCGACGCAGCGCTCGGCGTCAACGCGACCGTCGGCATGCTGTCGCAGGAGCCCGAGCTCGATCCCACCAAGGACGTCAAGGGCAACGTCGAGGACGGCGTCTCGGAGATCCGGGCGCTGCTGGACCGCTTCAACGAGCTGTCGATGAACTACTCCGACGACACCGCCGACGAGTTCGGGCGCGTCCAGGAGCAGATCGACGCGGTCGACGGCTGGAACCTCGACACGACGCTCGAGTACGCGATGGACGCGTTGCGCTGCCCGCCCGCCGACGCCGCTGTCGAAACGCTGTCGGGCGGCGAGCGCCGCCGCGTCGCGCTGTGCCGGCTGCTGCTGCGCCAACCTGATCTGCTGCTGCTCGACGAGCCGACCAACCACCTCGACGCCGAGTCGGTCGGCTGGCTGGAGCAGCATCTCCACGATTACCGGGGCACGGTCGTCGCGATCACTCACGATCGTTACTTCCTGGACAACGTCGCCGGTTGGATCCTGGAGCTCGACCGCGGCCATGGCATCCCCTACCAGGGCAACTACTCGGGCTGGCTCGAGCAGAAGCAGAAGCGCCTGCAGCAGGAGGAGCGCCAGGAGTCCAATCGTCAGCGGACGATCGCGCAGGAGCTCGAATGGGTCCGCTCCAGCGCCTCCGCCCGGCGCACCAAGCCCCGCGCGCGGCTGAACGCCTATGAGGCGCTGCTGGCCCAGGACCGCAACGTCAAGCTCGACCAGGTCCAGATCCACATCCCGGCGGGGCCGCGGCTGGGCGATGTCGTGATCGAGGCCGACCACGTGCGCAAGGGTTATGGCGACCGCCTGTTGATCGACGACTTGAGCTTCAAGCTCCCGCCCGCCGGGATCGTCGGCGTGATCGGTCCCAACGGCGCCGGCAAGACAACGCTACTGCGGATGCTGACCGGCGCCGAGCAACCGGACTCAGGCACGCTGAAGATCGGCGAGACCGTGCAGCTGGCCTACGTCGATCAGTCACGTGCGCAGCTCGATCCGAACAAGACCGTCTGGGAGGAGATCTCCGGCGGGCTTGACGAGATCATGCTCGGCGACCGGCCGGTGGCCAGCCGCGCGTATGTGGCCGGCTTCAACTTCAAGGGCACCGATCAGCAGCAGAAGGTTGGCAAGTTGTCCGGCGGCGAGCGCAACCGGCTGCACCTGGCCAAGCTGCTGCGCTCAGGCGGCAACCTGCTGCTGCTCGACGAGCCGACCAACGATCTCGACACCGACACGCTGCGGGCGCTGGAGGAGGCGCTGCTGGCCTTCGCCGGCTGCGCCATCGTCGTCTCGCACGATCGCTGGTTCCTGGACCGGGTCGCGACGCATGTGCTGGCGTTCGAGGGCGACTCGCAGGTTCGTTGGTTCGAGGGCAACTTCGAGGCATACGAGTCATTCCGCCACGAGCAACTCGGTGCCGCCGCCGACCGCCCGCACCGCATCACGTACAAAAAGCTCGTCCGCAACTGACCACGACGGTCCCAGCGACCGATTCCGGACGCGCCTGACCGCCGTCCACCTATTCTCCGATTCGTAGTTGGCTCGCCAGTCGAGCCATGGGTGGTGGACCGAAGGGGGAGGTGATGTCGGATGTCGACAGGTCACGGCGAGGCGCAGGAGCGCAGTCGCAGACGCCGTGAGGTGATCGTCCGCGCGACGATCGAGCTGATCAGCGAGGGTGGGCCCAAGGCGGTCACCCATCGGGCCGTGTCGGCGCGCGCGGGGCTGCCGCCGGCGTCGGCCGGCTACTACTTCAAGACGGTCGACGACCTGATCGACGCGGCGCTTCGGCAGTACACCCGGCAGCGGATGCGGAAGCTGACCGAGCTGTTTGACGAGGCAGTCGCCGGCGTCGTCGATCCGTTCGAGGTCGGCGAGCGGATCGCGACCGCACTGGTCCATGGCGCCACCCGCGACAGCCTCTGCCAGTACGAGGTCTATCTTGAGGCCGCTCGCAACCCCGCCCTGCGTGACGCGGTCGACGCCACGATGGCCGGCTTCGAGCAGGTTGCCGCCGAGCGTCTGAGCGCGCTCGGGATCCGCTCGCCGCGTCTCGCCGCCAAAGCGTTCGTGGCCGTCGCCGACGGCTTCGCGCTGCACCGGTTGGCATCGCCGTTACCGGTGCACGAGGATCTGGAGCTGATGCGGGTGACGCTGACCGGGATGTACGCCGCGTTCGCCGCCGGCGAGCCGCCGTCGGTGACGAACGGCGGCCGGCGCCCGCCGCGCGCCTGACCGTGTCAGCCGTGGTCGAGCGCGGCCGCCAGCAGCGCGCCGAGCTCGCCCGTGTCGGCGGCCACTCCGTCGGCGGCCTGCAGCTGCTCGGTGTCATACGGGCCGGTCGCCACCGCCAGGCAGCGAACGCCGTCGGCGCGGGCGCAGTAGATGTCACGTGGGGTGTCGCCGATCACGATCGTCCGCTCGCGCGCGAACGCGACCCCGTCGGAGCCGGCCCGTTTGCGAGCGATCTCGGGCAGCTGCGCGCGGTCCTCGGCGTCGGAGCCGAAGCCGCCCTGGTCGGCCGCGAAGAAGGGGCCGAGCCCCGCGCGCTGAAGCTTCAGGCGTCCGACCGGCTCATAGTTGCCGGTCACCAGCGAGAGCGTGACATCGGTCCGCTCGTGCAGCTGCGACAGGAGCGCCGGGACCCCGGGGATCACCTTGTCCGACAGGTCCGGTGGGCACAACCGGGCGTAGTGCTCGCAGCAGGCCGCGCGCACGTCGTCGGCGCGCTCGTCGATCCGCACCGCCGACACGCCCGCGGCCAACAGCAGCATCCGCGCGATCTCGCCGTCGGTCCGCCCTGCCGGCGAGACCGTCGAGCGGACCGCCTCGGCGTCGATCCCGTGAACATCGTGCAACGCCGCCCGCAGGGCCAGTGCGTGGGCCCGCGCCGCGCCCGCCAGGAGCGTCCCGTCGACGTCGAACAGCAGCAGCGTCGGCCCGCCGGGCACCGTCACCGCTCGAGCACGAGATCCGGTCCGAGCCGCTGCGCGAACGCCGCCAGCAGCCGGACGGCGGCGTCGATATCAGACAGCGCGACCAGTTCGACCGCGGAGTGCATGTAACGCAGCGGGATGGAGACCACAGCGCTCGGGACGCCGATACCGGTCGCGTGGACGGCGTCGGCGTCGGTGCCGGTCGCTCGCCCGAGCGATTCGACCGTGTGCGGGATGCCCTCCGCCTCGGCGGTCGTCAGCAGCAGCTCGGTGACGGCTGGGTGCAGCGACAACCCGCGCGCGATCACCGGGCCGGAGCCGAGCTCGTGCTTGGTGCCCGCCCCGAGCTCGACCCCGGGTTGGTCGGTCGCGTGGGTGACGTCGACGACGACCGCGACGTCGGGCTGCAGGCCGAAGGCGCTCGTGCGCGCGCCTGCGAACGTCGTCTCCTCCTGCGTGACCGCGAGCCCGAACACGTCGCCCGGAGCACCGCCGGCGGCCGCGACGAGCCGCGCGGTTTCGCCGGCGACGTAGGCGCCGATCCGGTTGTCGAGCGAGCGTGAGGCGATCCGGTCGTTGCGCAGCGCCAGCGGCGTAACGTCGATCACGCCGACGTCTCCGACCCGAACGAGCGTCCGCGCTTCGTCGCCGTCGGCGGCGCCGACGTCGATGTGCAGATCCTTCGTCTTCGGAGCCTTATCGCGGTCGTCGCCGCGCAGCAGGTGGATCGGCCGGCGCCCGATCACGCCGCGCACCTCGCCGTCGCGCGTGGTCAGGACGATCCGCTGACCGACGAGCTGGGTCGGATCCCAGCCGCCGACCTCCCCGAACCGCAGCAGCCCCGAGTCCTCGATGTGGGTGACGTGGACGCCGATCTCGTCGATGTGGCCGATCACGGCGAGCGTCGGCCCACCTGAGGTGCCGGGCACGCGCACGACCGACGAGCCGACCCGGTCGGCCCGGACATCGTCGGAGAACGCGCCGGCGGCGTCGCGCCAGACCTTCGCGGGCGCCGTCTCGTTGCCGGACGGGCCGGCGGCGCGCAGCAGTTTGTCGAGCAGTTCAGGGGTCGGCATCGCCGGAGGACCTTAGTGACTAGCGCTGGAGCAGTTGGCGCAGGACGTACTGAAGGATGCCGCCGTGGCGGTAGTAGACCTGTTCCTTGGGAGTGTCGATCCGAACGGTGACCTCGAACTGCTGGTCGTCGGCGTGGACGGTGAGCGTGCGCGGGATGCCGGTCTCGTCGGTGTCGGCGATGCCGGTGATCGTGAATCGCTCTTCGCCGGTGAGCCCGAGCGTCTCGGCGGTCTCGCCATCCGCGAACTGCAGCGGCAGGACGCCCATCCCGATCAGGTTGGAGCGGTGGATCCGCTCGAACGACTCGGCGATGACCGCGCGGACGCCGAGCAGCCGGGTGCCTTTGGCGGCCCAATCGCGGGAGCTGCCGGATCCGTACTCCTTGCCCGCGAGGATGATCAACGGCACCCCGGCGTCGATGTACTTCATCGCGGCGTCGTAGATCGAGAGCTCCTCGTTCTCGCCGTCGCCGCCGAGATGCCTTGTCACGCCGCCCTCTGATCCAGGCAACAATTGGTTGCGCAGGCGGATGTTCGCGAACGTGCCGCGCATCATCACCTCGTGGTTGCCGCGGCGTGAGCCGAACGAGTTGAAGTCGCGGGTCTCGACGTGGTTCTCGTTGAGGTAAGCGGCGGCGGGACCGTCACGCTTGATCGATCCGGCGGGGGAGATGTGATCGGTCGTGACGCTGTCACCGAGTCGCGCGAGCACGCGCGCGTCGGTGATGTCGGTGAGCGGTTCAGGGTCGGTCGGCAGGTCGTCGAAGAACGGCGGGCGGCGCACATAGGTCGACCGCTCGTCCCACGCGAACCGGTCGCCCGTCGGGACCTCCAGCGAGTTCCAGCGCTCGTCGCCGTCGAACACCTGGCCGTAGGACTTGCGGAACATGTCGGACTGAACCGCCTCCTGTACGGTCTCGGCGACCTCGGCCCCGTCGGGCCAGATGTCCTTGAGATAGACCGGCTCGTCGTTGCCGTCGGTCCCGAGCGGCTCGTCGTAAAGGTCGATATCCATCGTCCCGGCAAGCGCGTAGGCGACGCACAGCGGCGGCGACGCGAGGTAGTTCATCCTCACGTCCGGGTTGATTCGTCCCTCGAAGTTGCGGTTGCCCGATAGCACGCTGACCACCGCCAGGTCCTCGGCTTGCACGACATCGGAGATCTCGGTCGGCAGCGGTCCCGAGTTGCCGATGCAGGTCGTGCACCCGTAGCCGACGAGGTTGAAACCGAGCGCGTCGAGGTATTCATCGAGCCCCGCCCGCTCCAGGTACTCGGTCACGACCTTCGAGCCCGGCGCGAGCGAGGTCTTGACCCACGGCTTGACCTTGAGGCCCTTCTGGACGGCGTTGCGCGCGAGGATCCCGGCGCCGAGCATCACCGTCGGGTTCGACGTGTTCGTGCAGCTCGTGATCGCGGCGATCACAACATGACCGTGATCAAGCGTCGTCTCGGTCCCATCTTCGAGCGTGACCGGTATCTCAGTGTGCTCACGGTCTGCGACCTGAAGGCCGCCGGTGTCTCCGTGCGGCTCGTGGCCATCGCCGTTTGCCACGTGGGTGGAGACCGGGTCGGACGCCGGGAACGAATCGGCCAGCGCCTCATCCTCCTCATCCTCATCGTCGTTGTCCTCATCGTCCTTGTCATCGGGCAGCAGGTCCTCCAGCGCCAGCCGAAATGCATCGCGTGACTCGGTCAGCGAGACGCGATCCTGGGGGCGCTTAGGGCCAGCGATGCTCGGGACGACATCGGCGAGGTCGAGCTCGATGTGATCGGAGAACGTCGGCTGCTCTGAGTGCTCGTCGTGCCACAACCCCTGCTCCTTGGCGTAGGCCTCGACCAGGGCGATCTGCGCGGACGGGCGGCCTGAGAACTCCAGGTAGCGCAGCGTCTCCGCGTCGATCGGGAAGATCGCGCAGGTCGAGCCGAACTCCGGCGACATGTTCCCGATCGTCGCGCGGTCAGCCAACGGCAGCCGCGCCAGCCCGGCACCGTGGAACTCGACGAACTTCCCGACGACGCCGCGCTCGCGCAGCATCTCGGTGACGGTCAGCACCAGGTCGGTCGCGGTCGCCCCCTCGCGCAGCGCGCCGGTCAGCTTGAACCCGAGCACCTGCGGGATCAGCATCGACATCGGCTGTCCGAGCATCGCCGCTTCGGCCTCGATCCCACCGACACCCCACCCCAGGACCCCGAGGCCGTTGATCATCGTCGTGTGCGAGTCGGTCCCGACCAGCGTGTCGGGGTACGCCTGCGGGTGGTCGGGGCCGTTGTCGTTGACGAACACGACCCGCGCCAGGTACTCGAGGTTGACCTGGTGCACGATTCCGGTGTCCGGCGGCACGACCTTGAAGTTGTGAAACGCGCCCTGTCCCCACCGCAGGAACGCATAGCGCTCCTTGTTTCGCTCGAACTCCAGTTCGGCGTTACGCGCGAACGCCTGCGCGGTCCCGAACGCGTCGACCTGGACCGAGTGATCGATCACGAGCTCCGCGGGCACCAGCGGGTTGATCTGCTGAGGGTCACCGCCGAGCTCGGACATCGCGTCGCGCATCGCCGCCAGGTCCACGATCGCCGGCACGCCGGTGAAGTCCTGCATCACGACCCGCGCGGGCGTGAACGCGATCTCCTCGGACGGCTGCGCGGTGGCGTCCCAGCTCGCCAGCGCCTCGATGTCCTTGGCCGTGATCGACTCGCCGTCCTCGTTGCGCAGCAGGTTCTCCAGCAGGATCTTCAGCGAGAACGGCAGTCTCGCGACGTCGAACTTCGACTGCAGCGCGTCGAGCCTGAAGATCTCGTATGAGGTGTCCCCGATGCGCAGCATTGCTCGGGAATCGAAGCTGTTGGCGTTGGTGGGCGACATTTCCGTTCCTGCCTTGCGAGATTTCGAAGGGGTCACCCGTACTCTAGGCGCGGGATGAGGTGGGAGGCACTACGCGCGCGCTCTGACGAGGCGGCTCCGCGGGTCACCAACATGGAGCTGTTCTTCGACCTCGTCTACGTGTTCGCGATCACGCAGCTGTCGGATTTCCTGTTCAGGCACCTGTCGTCTCGCGGCGCGCTCGAGGGCCTGGTCCTGTTCGGCGCCGTCTGGTGGGCGTGGAACTACACGGCCTGGGCGACCAACTGGCTGGACCCGGAGAGCGTCCCCGGGACGGCCCTGATGATCGTCCTGATGGCGATCAGCCTGGTGATGTCGGCGGCGATCCCCAAGGCGTTCGACGGACGTGGGATCCCGTTTGCGTTCGCCTATGTCGGGCTGCAAGTCGTGCGCTCGGGGTTCATGGTCTGGGCCTTCGCCGGCTCGGACGACCGAATGCGGCGCAACTACGCGCAGCTCCTGGCCTGGTCGTGCATCGCCGGTGCGATCTGGATCGCCGGCGCGTTCACGCACTCAGACCTCAAGCTCGCGTTGTGGCTGGTCGCGCTCGCGCTCGACCTGGGCGCCCCGATCCATGGCTTCTGGCTGCCCGGGGCCGGCGCCACGCCGATGCGGGACTGGACGCTGGCCGGATCCCATCTGGCCGAGCGCTGTCAGCTGGTGCTGATGATCGCGCTCGGGGAGTCGGTCCTGCGGGTTGGGCTGACGTTCTCGGGGCACCGTGGCTCGCCGAGCGTCGATGCCGCATTCATCATCGGTTTCCTTGCCGCGGCGTGCCTGTGGGGGACCTACTTCCTGCAGTACGCCGAGCGTGGCGCGGAGGCGATCTCGTCGACGTCGGCGGGCGCCGCCCGCGTCGGGCGAGCCGGGTACGCCTACGCCCACGCGATGATGGTCGCCGGTGTGATCGTCGTCGCAGTCGCGATCCGCCTGACGATCAACAACCCGGATGCGGGCGAGTCGGTCGCGTCGGCGGTGACGATGCTCGGCGGGCCGGCGCTGTTTCTCGCCGGCCTGGCGCTGTTCAAGTGGGCGGTCGGGCAGCGGTCACTGCGGGCGCCGACGATCGCGATCGGCGTGCTCGGGGTGCTCGGAGCGGTGACCGCATTCGGTGCCGATCGGCTCGTCGTGATGGTCTGCGCGACGCTCGTGATCGGCACGATGGCGGTGCTCGCGGTCACGGCGGACAGCGCCTGAGCCGTCACGGCCGACAGCGCCTGAGCCGTCACGGTTGACAGCGCCTGAGTCGACACAACGGACCGCGCAACTCTCAGGGTTCTCCCAGGTTCAGCTTCGAGCCTTGTTCGCCGGCGGCTGGATACTGACCGAAGTCGCCTCACGCCGACCCGACCTCGCCAGGAGCAGTCCGCCATGCGCACCCTCGTCCGTCTGATCTCCCGTCTCGCCCTGGTGGCCGTCGGACTGGCCGCCGCCGCCGGCGTATACGCCGAGAGCCACCACGTCCCCGGGCAGCCATGACCAGCGGCTCGATCGGTGGGCTGGGCGCGGCGCGGCCGCGCGCGCTGGCGCAGGCGGGGTCGGCCCGGGCCGCACGCGCGGCGCGCGCCGTCTGGGCACGGCCCGAGCTGCTGCTCGCGCTCGGGGTCGCGGCCGCGCTGAACCTGTGGGGCCTGTCGCGCAACGGCTGGGCGAACACCTTCTACGCCGGCGCGGTGCGTTCGATGGCCTCCAGCTGGCACGACTTCCTGTTCGCCTCGCTGGACCGCACCGGGTTGATGACGATTGACAAGCCGCCGCTGGCCTTCTGGATCCAGGCACTGTCGGTCCGGGTGTTCGGCTGGCATTCGCTGTCGATCCTCGTGCCGCAGGCGCTGATGGGCATCGCCGCAGTTGGGCTCACGTATGACCTTGTCCGCCGGCGATTCGGGCGGGCCGCCGGGTTCGCGGCGGGGCTGGTCCTGGCGCTGACACCGATCACGGTCGCGATGTCACGCGACAACAACCCCGATCAGGCGCTGATCCTGTGCTGCGTGGCGGCGCTTTGGTTCACGGTCCGCGCGCTCGAAGATGGCCGCACGCGATGGCTCGTGTGGAGCGGCGTGTGCGTCGGGCTCGGCTTCGAGGCGAAGATGTCGGTCGCGCTGTTCGTCGTGCCGGGGATCGCCCTGGCGTGGCTTTGGGCCCGCCCACCCGGGGTGGTCACGTCGCTCTGGATGCGGGTGCGGGCACTGTTGTGGGGCGGGCTGGCGATGACGGCCGTCGGCCTCGCGTGGCCACTGCTCGTAACGCTGACGCCGGCCGCCGACCGGCCGTGGATCTCCGGCACATCGGACAACTCGATCTGGTCGCTGATCGTCAACTACAACGGAGTCGGCCGGGTCACCGGACAGGCGGGCGCGCCGGCGACCGCCGGCGGCGGCGGTGGCGGGTTCTCTTCCGGCGCGACCGGCGTGTTCCGATTGCTGAACTCGGCGCTCGGCGGGCAGGCCGGCTGGCTGCTCGGGTTCGCGCTCGTGGCCGGCGTCGGCTTGGTCGTACTGACGCGGCTGCGTCGCGCCGACGAGCGCACCGGCTGGCTGATCGCGGTCGGCGGCGCGTTCGCGGTCAGCGCGGTCGTGTTCAGCTTTGCGTCGGGGATCGTGCACCCCTACTACGTCTCGTTCCTGGCGCCCTGGACGGCGATGCTGGTCGGCGCCGGGGTCGGCGAGGCGCTGCGGCCCGGGGCGGCAGCCCGCGCTTTCGGAGCGCTGGCGATCGCGGGCGGGGCGATCACGGAGCTGGTCGTGATCGGCCGGGCCGGCGGCTCCGTTTCGTGGGCGACGCCGCTGGTGATCGTCGTCTGCGCGCTGGCGGTCCTGGCCCTGCTCGTGGTCGCCTTCCCGGCTCGCGTGCGGGCCGTGATCGTCGCGGTCGCCTTGGCGGCGCTGTTGGCGGCACCCGCGGCCTGGGCTGTCGAGACGCTCGGTCACGCCACCAGCTCCACGTTTCCGGCCGGGGGGCCGGCCTCGGTCGGCAGCTTCGGCGGCCCGGGCGGCTTCGGCGGGCGCGGTGGCTTTGGTGGCCGTGGTGGCTTTGGTGGCCGTGCTGGCTTTGGTGGGCGCGGCGGCGCGGGTGGGTTCGGCGGGGTAGCTCCCGCAGGCCCCGGGGCGGGTTCGGGCTCTGCTTCTGGCGCGGGTTCGGGCTCTGCTTCCGGCGCGGGAGTCCGGTCGCTCTTTGGGGGCTCGGGGGCGGCGGGCCGGGGCGGCGGCGCGTCCGGGGCAGGTCCGGGCGGCGGCGCATTCGGCGCCGACTCCTCGACGCTGCGGGCGGCATCGCGCTACGCCGCATCCCACGGTGGCGGCACGGTCGCGGTGGAGAGCCAAAGCAGCGCCGCGGAGGCGATCATCGCCGGCGAGACGAACGTTGCCGGAATCGGTGGCTTCTCCGGCCTGGAGAGCTCGGTCAGCGCGTCGTGGCTGGCGATGGAGGTCCGCGACGGCCGACTGCGGTGGATCCTGGCCGATACGGGCGGCGGCTTCGGTGGTGGCTTCACCGGGACGGGCGTGGCCGGCGCCGCTGGCTCCGGCTCAGGCGCGGGCTCCGGCATCGGCAGCCTGTTCGGCGCTTCGGGGTCCGGCTTCGCCGGTGCCGCGGCTCCGTTTGGCGGCTCCCGCGCCGGGGCCGGCCATGGCGGCCTCTCCGACGGCCGCACCGGCTCCGCGAAGGCGTTCGCGATCGCCGAGAAGGTCGGCCGCAAGGTGACGGTCACGGTCGACGGCCAGAGCGTGACGATGTATGACCTGAAGGGCAAGGCGTCGGCGATCCTGGCGGCGGCGCGGTGAGTCGCGCCGCGCTGGGCCGTGCTGCGGTGAGTTGCGGCGCGTCGAGTTGCGGCGCGACGAGTTGCGGCGCGACGAGGTTCAGCGCCACCGATCGTGGGCGATCACTTGCGGACGCCGACGGCGACATCCCAACCGTGTCCGCCGACCGCCGCCGCGAGCGCGTTCGCGGCGAATCGGACCGGCGGGTCAAACCCGCGCGCCCGGCCGAGGCCCCCGAGCCCGGCCGGGCGGGCGCGGGCGATGGGCGCGCGGGAAGTTGCCGTGCGATACGTGGCGGATATGGGGGTGAGATCGCCGCTCTTCGGGTCGGGAAGTTCGCGCGGATCAACCTCCGACCGGGACCGCCGACCGGGACCGCCGACCGGGACCGGCGACCGGCGACTCAGCCGGCTATAGCCCCGGCGGGTGCTCGACGTCGAACCCGACGAACTCGCCGCCGCCGCGCGCCCAGCGGGTACCCGTCTCAGCCTGGGCGACGGTGTCGAAACGCCAGCCGGCGATCGTCATCCAGACGTGGTCGGCGTTTGAGTAGATCGTGACCCACTTGCCGGGGCCGGGATCGCCCCAGCCGTCGAACTGACCCGAGACCATCGGCGACGTCACCAGGCCGGCGGCCGCCAGTACATAGCTGACTGAGCCCGAGCAGTCGTAGCCGTCGGCCTGGAAGGACGCGTGACCGCCGCCGTAGATGTACGGGAGCGTCGCGATCGCGTTGCCGGCGGCGATCATCTCCTTGACCGCCTCGGGCGCGTCGGCGGGCGGCTGGACCATCCCGTTGGTGTCAAGCGTGATTCCGTTGACGCTGGCGTTGCCGGTCGCGGCGCTCTCCCGGGCGGCGCGCGCGGCGGCGGCCTCTTGGGCGTTGAGCTTCTTCTGCAGGCTGCTGACCTGGGCCTCGACGGTGGCGTAGCGGCCGTGGGCCCTGGCGCGGGCGGCGATCTCCTTGATCTGCTGCTGCTTGAGCGCCGACTGCAGCGCGGCCGCCTGGTTGCGCTCGGCCAGGACCTGCTTGGCGAGCGTGCGGTCCTGCCCTTCGAGCGTCTCCAGCCGCTTGGCCTCCGCCGACACCTCGCGCCGCGCGATCCGCGTCTGACCGACGATGTCCGCGTTCTGTCTGGCGACCTTGCCGGCGAAACTGATCTGGTTCAGCAGCTGATTGAAGCCGTGTGAGGAGAGCACGACCGAAACCAGTGAGGGCGGCTGGCTCTCGTAGCCGGCGACCAGATTGGCGGCAAGCGCTTTGGTCGCGAGCTTCAGGTGGTTCTCGACGTCGACCAGATGGTCACGTGCGCTCAACAGTTGGTTCTGCACCGACTTGAGGCGGTCGACGCGCTTGTCCAGGTCCGCTTGGACCGCGTCCAGGCGTGCCTGCGCGGACTCCAACCCGCCCGTCGTCTTTGAGATCTGGGCCGAGTCGTCGGCGATCTGCGCCTGTAGCTGACTCGCCGCGCTCTTGGCGGCATCGAGCTGACCGGAGACGTCTGCCGAGCCCGACGACGCCAGCACCCAGCACAGCGCGAGCGCGCACACCATCGAGGCGATCACGGCGCGCAGGATCCAATGACGGGTGAGGGACGGTGACATGGCGGCAAATCCGTGCCTGAAAGCGACCAAACCTACGAGCCACAGGTCACGGCGAGCCGCACCCTAACATGGCCCGTCGCAGCGATCGCCGTTGAGCCTGCCTTGCAATAAATCCTGCAAACGAGCGGTTTGCCAGCGAACGTCGAGCCGGATTTCAGATCGTCTGAAAACCACCGGCGTGCGCTATCGGACGACGCTGGCGGGTTCGATTGCCATACTCCGCGCGATGCGAGACGCGCGACACCTCGCGACGCTGCTCGTCGTGCTGGGGGCGTTCGCGCTGGCGGTGCCGACGATCGCGCTGGCGGGCGGGTCGGCCGGGAACAACCAATACACGAATCCGTTCGGCCCGGGCACCACCTCTCAGCCGACGACGACTGCGCCGCCGCACACCAGCTCGACGACCGCGCCGCAGACGACGACCGCTTCGGCCCCGCCGTCGACCTCTGTTGCGCCCGACACCGCGACCGTGTCGGCGGTCACGACCAGTGATCCGACCGCGACCGCCGCCGCCTCGCCGCGGGTCGGCACGACCACCGCAACGAAGGGTCTGCCCTACACCGGCTATGCCGGCTGGGACATCGCCGGCTTCGGCCTGGTGATGATCGCCGGCGGATTCGTGATCCGTCGCCGCAGCCGTGGGACCTGATCGCGCCGGACGGCTCATCGACTCCGCACTGCGGCGAGCTGCGCCAGCTCACGGCGGTGGTCTTGCCGCAGCGCGCGCTTGACCGCTGCGCGCGACGCGAACAGCGCCACCTGTCGGCGGTCGTCGCGATCGGCGGCGGGCTCGCCGAGGGCCATCGAGATGGCGTCGTGGCGGGCCCGCGCGAGCACGTCGAACGGCTCGCCCCGATAGGCGGCGGCGGTCGAATGGGCGCCCTGGTGGATCACCCGCGCGTGCGGCCAGAACCAGGTCGGCACCCCGCGGCGCGCCGCCCGCAAGCCCAGCTCCAGGTCCTCGCCGAACATGAAGATCGAGGCCGAGAAGGGCCCGAGCGCCCGCAGCGTCGTGGTGCGGCCGGCAAGCGCGCAGCCCACGGCCCAGCCGACCGGCCGCGGCCGGCGTGAGCGCCACGGCGCGATCGCGGTGCCGAGCGGTCCCGGCACGCGACCCGGCGACAGCACGAGCCTTCCCAGCTCCGCGACGGACCCGGGCAGGGGGTGGACCGTGTCCTGGCGCGCGCCGGAGGGCGACAGCACCAGCGGCGCGAGCAGCCGATCATGGTCCGCGTCGAGCGCGGCGGCCAGCGACAGCAGCGAATCGTCGATCAGCTCCACATCGGGGTTGACGAACACCGTCACCGGTTCGGCCACGCGGGTGAGCCCGAGGTTCGAGCCCGCGCCGAAGCCGAGGTTGACGCCGGCCGGCACCGATATGGCGACCGGGTGCCCACGGGCGATCCGGACGCTGTCGTCCGACGAGCCGCAGTCGACCACGATCACGCGGACACGGGGCAGGTGGCGGGCGACCGAATCCAGCAGCGCGCCGAGCACCGCCTCGGAGTTGAAGCTGACCGTGACGAGCGCCACCGCCGCCGACGCGGGGGCACCCGCGGCCGACCCGAGCGCACCCGCGGCCGACCCGAGCGCACCCGCGGCCGGACTCGCGCGATCACCGGCGAGCCGCGGCGCATCCGGCCCCGCCGGTGGCACCCCGGTCGGCGTCAGTGCCGCCGCGAATTCCGTCCGCATCCGCTGGCGGCCGAACCGCTCCGCGATCCGCAGCCGTCCCGCCTCGCCGAGCGCCCGTGCCAGCTGAGGCTGACGGACGAGCGACACGACGCCGGCTGCCGCGGCCGCGACATCGCCCGGCGGATACAGCACCCCGCAGGCGGCGTCGGCGATCTCCGCTGGCCCACCGCTGATCGGGACGACGACCGGACGACCGGCCGCGAGCGCCTCGGCGACGACCAGCCCGAACGGCTCGCGCTCGGCACAGTGCAGCAGACATGTCGCCCGCGCCAGCTCGTCCCGCACGTCGGCGACGGCGCCGGTGAACTGCACCGCGCCGGCCAGGTCAGGCTCCGACGCGCGCGCCCGTAGATGCTCCAGCGTGCCTTCGGACCCAGCCAACGGCGCGCCCACCACGCGCAGTCGCAGCGACGGTACCTGGCGACGGGCGAGCGCGACCGCCTCGAGCGCCAGATCGACCCGCTTCCAGCCGACCAGCGCCCCGATCACGACCACCACCGGCGCCCCGTCCGGCCAACCCGACGGCACCGGATCGACCCCGGGGTACACCACCGACAGGCGCTCGCCCAACGTCCGCAGGGGATCGAGGTCGTCGGCGACCGCGCGGGAGTTGACGACGACGGCGTCGGCGCGGGCGGCCGCCGCGCGCACCCGGCGGGCGATCCCGCCTGCGCCCGGCAGCATGTCGTGGTGGGCGATCACGACGCGCGCGCGACGAGCGCCGCGCGGTCGCCGCCAGAGCTGCCACGCGATCGCGGATCGCATGCCCCAGAGCGCGATCACGTCGGGGTCGAGATCGGCGGCCAGCCGCGCCAGCTCACGGCGATGGCCGACCAGTGCGCGTGCCGCCGACGCGCGCGCCGCCAGATCACGGACGCGGCCGCCGCGGCCTCGCAGTGCGAGCGTTCGCGGACGCAGCGCCAGCACTCGCACGCCGCGGCGTCGGGCCGTGTCGGCCATCGGCCCGGGCGGACAGGCGAGGCAGACCTCACCGCCGAGCGCGCCAAGCGCGCCGGCGACATCGATCAGGACGCGCTCGGCCCCGCCCAACGTCCCGGAATATGCGGTGAGCAGGAACAACGGCGACGCCGCCGACTGCGGTCCTCGGTAGGGTGGTGACTGCCTGCCGGCACGGAGAGCTGCGGGAACCGATCGATGGCGACGCCGATACTCAAGAAGCGCGACGATATGTCCGGGGATGTGACGGATATTCAGCGGGTGGCGCTTGTGCACGATTTCCTGCTCGACGTCCGCGGTGCCGAGCGTGTCTTTGAGGAGCTCTGCGAGATCTGGCCCCAGGGTGACATCTTCACCACGATCTACGACGAGCGCGGAACCGAAGGACGGTTCGCGCAGCGCAACGTCCGCAGCTCGTTCTTGCAGAAGCTTCACCCGACCGCGCGGAACTTCAGGACGCTGCTGCCGCTGTATCCGGCGGCGATCGAGTCGTTCGACCTGTCCGGCTACGACCTCGTCGTCTCGAGCTCGTCGGCCTGGGCGCACGCCGTGCGCTGCGGCGACGCGGTGCATGTCAGCTACTGCCACAACCCGTTCCGCTACGCCTGGAGCGAGCACGACGCCACCCTCGAGCGGCGCGACCCGATCTCTCGCGCGGTGCTGCGGGCGATGTTCGATCGGTGGCGTCAATGGGACCGCGCGGCCGCACAGCGGCCGGCACGGTACGTCGCCAACTCGGCCGTGACGCAGCAGCGGATCGCCGACTACTTCGGCCGCGATTCCGAGATCGTCCATCCGCCGGTCGACGTCGATCGATTCTGCCCGTCGCCCGGCGAGCTCGGCCAGCACTACGCGATCGTCTCCGAGCTGATGTCCCACAAGCAGATCGGTGTCGCGATCGAGGCTTTCAACCGGCTGCGCCGCCCGCTCGTGATCATCGGCGACGGTCCCGCCGCTCGCCGGCTGCAGAGGCAGGCGGGGCCGACCGTGAAGCTGCTGGGACGCGTCTCGGACGCGGTCGTCGAGCGAACCCTGGAGACCGCGCGTGCGGTGATCGTGACGGCGGTCGAGGAGTTCGGGATCTCGGCGGTCGAGGCTCAGGCGGCCGGCCGCCCGGTGATCGCTCGGGGCGCCGGCGGCGTACTGGAGACCGTGATCGAAGGCGAGACCGGTCATTTCTGGTCCGGGGGACCCGACGAGCTCGCGCGCGCGGTGCTGGAGTTCGATGACGCGGCGATCGATCCCAAAGCCTGCCGGGCACAGGCTGCCCGTTTCTCAGGTGAGCGGTTCCGGCAGAGCATGATCGGCACGGTCCGCGCGGCGATCGCGCAGCAGTCGATCGCCGGCGACGGGTCGCCGGTGCTGAGCCGCTCATGGACGGCCACGGCCGCACCGGTCCCGATGGCGCGCCGCTCACGGCAGGCGCTGGCGACGGCCGGTCTGATCGGGCGAGCGGTCAGAGACCCGCACCGCTGAGCGGGTGCGACGCGCGTCGTTCGCCGCGGTTGTCGCGGCGCTCCTGGCCGGACCGACTGCGCTCGCGTTCTTCACCGGTGGCTATTTCGCCGCCGCCAGGGACTGGGCCGGCGTCGTCACCTGGGCGTTGGCGGCCTGCGCGCTGGTCCTCGTCCCACGCTCGCTCAAGCTCGATCGCGCGGCCCTGATCATGCTGGCCGGGACCGGCGGGCTGGCGGTCTGGTCGCTGGTGTCCGCGTTCTGGGCGCCGATCGCGGGCAACGCCTGGGGCGCCGGCGAGATCGTCGTCCTGTACGCGGGTGCATTGCTGGCCTCGGTAGTCGTGTTCAGCGATCACGCCGCGCGCCGGGCGGCGGAGCCGGTATTGGCGCTCGGCGTCGCCGTCGTGATTGGATACGGGATGTCCGAACGCCTACTCCCCGGCCTCCTGCACTTCGCGGCCTCGTCGACCGCCGAGGGACGGCTCGAGCAGCCGCTGACCTACTGGAACGCGATGGGCGTACTCGCGGCGATCGGGCTGGTTCTCGGCGCGCGGCTGTGCGGAGATCCGGAGCGGCCCCGCTCGATCCGCGCGGCCGCTGCCGCGGGCTCTGTGCTGGTCGGCGCGGGGCTGTACACGACGTTCTCACGCGGATCCCTGTTTGCGTATGCGATCGGGATGATCATGCTGGTCGTGCTCGGCCGGCGGCGGGAGCAACTCGTCGGCGCGGTCGTGTCGGTCACGGCCGCCGTGCTCGGAGCGGGGATGACCGCGCCGTTTCACTGCGTGACGGCGCTGGCAGGCCCGAAGTCCACGGCGGAGACGCAGGGGGCGGTCGTGCTGGGCGGGATCGTCGTGCTGGCATTGCTGGCCGCCGGCGCGCAACTCTGGCTCGCCGCGCATGAGCATCCCGGCGAGCTCAAACTGCCGCGACACGCGGCGCAGATCGCGTGCGCGCTGGTCGTCGCACTGATGGCCTTGGCGATCGTCGTCGGCTCAACCGAGAACAGTACCGTGCAGCTCGGTGGCGGCGCCGGCCGGCTGACCGCGCTCTCCACCGACCGCTACGCGTATTGGCGGGTTGCGATTGACACCTTCGAGATGGAGCCGATCCGAGGCGTCGGCGCGGGAGGCTGGTCGGTCTACTGGCTGCAGCGCCAGGGCAACAACGGCTTCGCCCAGGACGCCCATTCGCTGCCACTGCAGACGATGTCCGAGCTCGGCCTCGTCGGCCTGGCATTCCTGATCACGCTCGTGGTGGGAGCGGCCATGGCCGGGCGCAGCGCCCTCCGGATCGACGGAGCCGCCGCCGCGGCGCCGATCGCCGTGCTCGTCGCGTGGTTCGCGCACTCGCTGATCGACTGGGATTGGCAGATGCCGGCCGTGACGCTGATCGCGTTCGGGATGGCGGGCCTGCTCGGTGCGGCTTGTGTGCGGGCGCCGGCGGACCCGGGGCAGCGCGGCACGGCCGCGCCTAACATGGCCGCGGTGAGCGCTCCGCGATGATCGCGTTCGGGTCCTCGATCACCAACCCCGACATCTACCGCGACTGTGCGCGACGCGGGATCACGACCGTCGCCGAGCCCGACTCGGAGGTGCTCGCCCTGAGATCGATCGGGTCGATCTTCGCCAGCTACAACCTGCTCCTGGAGCAGGCGGCGGCACACGACGACCTCGAGGCGCTCGTGCTCCTGCACCAGGACGCCGAGATCGTCGGTGCCGGCTTCTGCGACACGGTCCGCCGCGTATTGGCCGACCCCGAGGTGGGCGTGATCGGGTGCGTCGGCGCGATCGGCATCCGGTCGATCGCGTGGTGGGATGGATCGGTCGCCCAGGCGTCATTCCTGCATCGATATCCGGAGCACGGCGGCGGCGACCTGCCCGCGTTCTCGTGGACCTGGGACGAGGCGCCGCCCTACGCGCGGGTGGGCGAAGTCGATTCGGTCGACGGATTTGTGATCGTGCTGTCGCCGTGGGTCGTCCGCAACATCCGCTTCGACGAATCGCTCGGCCAGTTGCACGGCTACGACTTCGACTTCTGCCTGCAGGTTCGCGAGGCCGGCTACAAGGTCGTGACCGCCGACTTCAAGGCCGTCCACAGCCATTCGCTGATGCCGTTTGTCGACCCGGAGTCCTGGGTACAGGCGCACATCGCCGTCGCCGAGAAGTGGGACGGGCGGATGCCCGGCGTCGGCAACGCCACCGGCACCTGGCTGGAACGAGCACGTCGGGGTGAGGCGATGCGTGACGCGGCGTTGCTTGTCGATCACGCCAACGAGCTGTTGCTGGAGGCCCAACTGCGCGAACTCGAGCGGGCACTCGAGGCGATGCAGAACTCGATCTCCTGGCGGATCACCCGCCCGCTGCGTCAGATCCGGGACGTGCGCGAGGCGTTTCGGGCGCGACCGAACTGGCGCCGGTTCCGTACCGGAGCGCAGACCGGAACGACGACGCGATGATCGCCTTTGGCATCTCGATCCCGGACCCGGATCCGTACCTGGAATACGCCAAGCCGGGGATCGAGCTCGTCTCAGAGCCCGACTCGCTCGTGCTGGCGTTCTCCTCGGTGGGGACAGCCGGGCGCAGCCTCAATCTCCTGCTCGACGCCGCCGCGACGCACGACGACCTCGAGGCGCTGGTGTTGGTGCACACGTTTACGCAGCTGGACGATCCGTCTTTCTGCGCGGCGGTGCGTCGCGCGTTCGCCGATCCCAACGTGGCGGTGGCCGGCTGCGCGGGTGCCTCTGGCGTCCGCTCGCTCGCGTGGTGGGAGGGCCGCACGTCGGTTGGCGACGTGATCCTCCGCTACATCGACCACGGCGGCGGCGAGCTGCCCGCCTATCCGTGGCTGGAGCCCGCGCCGCCGCCGCAGGTCGTCGACACGATCGACGGCTGCGTGATGGTCCTGTCGCCGTGGGCAACCCGCAACGTACGGTTCGACGAGGCGCTGCGGTTCGGTCACGGCCACGACCTCGACTACTGCCTCCAGGTACGCGCCGCCGGGCGCACGGTGACCACGATCGACACCCGGGTGATCATCCATCGTTCGCTGGATCCGATCGAGGACTGGGACACGTGGCTGGAGGCGCACGTGCAACTGGCGGCCAAGTGGGAGGGCCGGGCGCCATGGGAGCCACTTGAGCTCGGTGACGAACGAACGCGAGCGCGCCGGGCCGAGGCGCAGGCCGAGGCCGCGCGGTCGGTCAGCTACGCGCGGCGGCTGGCGATCGATGCGCACGTGGCCGAGCTGCAGCGGACGGTCGACGAGGCCGCCGGTTCACTTTCCTGGCGGGCCACTCGGCCGCTGCGTGAGATCAACCAGCTGCGCCGCGCGCAGCAGGCTCGCCGGCCCGAGCCGCCCGGGCGGCGCTCGACCCTCTGACCGGCGGCGGCGCGACTCTATCCTCGACGGCGGCTCCATCGTGCGCTCGTTTCCGCCAGTTCCCGACGAACCCCGTCCGATCCGCGCCCGCGGCCCGCGTGGCTCCGGAGCGCTGCGCGCCGCGTATCTCGACCTGCTCAAGCTGAGCCTCTGCGACCTGGTCGGCGCCGACACGCGGATGGTCGCCAAGGACGAGCACGGCGTGTTCTCTCGCCGGCTTGAGGACGAGCAGCAGCTGACCTGGCGCGTCGACGGCTCCGACTGGCCGTTGAACGCGCTGACGATGGTCGGGCTGCGCCGGCTGGACGACCTGCAGGCCCGGGTCGAGCAGCTGGTCGCCGATCGGATCGAGGGCGACCTGATCGAGGCAGGGGCGTGGCGCGGCGGCGCCTCGATCCTGATGCGCGCGACGTTGGACTCGCTCGCCGATGACCGCGAACTGTGGGTGGCCGATTCGTTTCAGGGGTTCCCGCAGCCGGAGCCGGGCACGGTCGACGACACGCTCGAGACCGACGTGGGCGCGATTGACTACTTCGCGCCGGGCCTGGAGGCGGTCCAGGGCTACTTCGAGCGGTTCGGCGTCGGCGACCGCGTCCGCTTCGTGCCGGGCTTCTTCGAGGAGACGATGGCCGGCCTCGGCGGCCGTCGCTGGGCGTTGATCCGGCTCGACGCCGACGGCTACAACGCGACCCGGCTGGCGCTCGACACGCTCTACGGTGGACTTGCCCGCGGCGGCTATGTCGTGATCGACGACTACTTCACGCCCGGCCTCGACGTCTGCCGCGACGCCGTCGACGGGTTCCGCTCAGACCAGGGGATCAAGGACGAGATCACGCGCGTGGACTGGGCCGGAGCCGTGTGGCGCAAGACCGCCGAGCCCGAGCCCGCCGGCACCGTGCCCGCACCCCCGGTCAGCCGACCACGCGCGCGGTGGCCGAAGACTGGCGATCCGATCCCCACCGACCGCGAGCGGCTCTTGGAGTGGGAGCTCGAGCAGCGCCGTGAGCGGATCGCCCAGCTCGAGTCAGAGCTCGACGCGGCGAGTCGCAGGCCGACGCGTCGCCGCCTCGGTCGCAGCGCCTGAACGCCGAGAGCAACGGCGATCAGCGGCCGCGCGGATCCGACAGAACGCCGCGAATCTGCTCGCGTGAGACGACCGATTGGTCGGGCGCGACGCCGGCCTTGATGCGGATCAACGACAGCCGCTCGGCGACCGCGAACGCGCTCGAATCCAGCAGCCGGCGCAGCACCACCTCCTGGCGCTGGATCCGCTCCTGCAGCCGCCAGATCTCGTTGCGCAGCTGATGCTCGCCGGCGATATGCCCGACCCGGTTGGACTCCAGGCCGGCGATCAGCCGATCACGGTCCAGGGGCTCGAGGATGTCCGCCGCCGCGGCAGCCCAGGGCGCTTGCGAGTGCCACACGGCGCCCAACCCGAAGAACGCCGGCACCACGGTGAGCCGCAGCTGATCGTCGCCGGCGGCGAAGTCCTCGACCGCCGTCAGCACGCCGTTGCGCGGGCCGCCCTCATGGGCTGCGGACTTATGGTAGGGGAGCCCGTCCGGGCGGGTGCCGGGGTCGCCGGGGACGATCCCGGCTCGCTCGCCGACCAGTGGCTGGCGGTAGTCCGCCGGGATCTGCTCGACGTCGAAGTAATCGTCGCGGCGCGCATGCGGCCAGCTGACGTCGTGGAACAGCAGCAGCGGCAGCCGCGCGTCGGATGTCCGCGAGGCGATCAGCCGCAGCTCCTCAGAGACCGTGTAGTAGTTGTGGTCGCCGTCGATGATCACGACGTCAGGGAGCTCGATCTCGCCGAGCGACTCCAGGCTCGTCCGACGGATCAGCTCCAACCCCGCGTGCTCGTCGGCCAACGACACCAGCGCGGGCTGCGGCGCCGGGTCAATCGCCGTGACGGCCCCGCCAGTCTGGGCGGCCCACCGCACGAGCACCCGCGTCAGATCGCCGGCGTAGGCTCCGACCTCGACGACCGAGCGGGCACCGACCGCCTCGAACAGGCGCAGCATCACCTCGATGTGATGCGCCATCGACGCGCCCCAGTGCAGTGGGTCGTGCTGATAGGGGTCGACCTCTACGTCAACGGGCACGGCGCGCGAGTGTAGATGCTCGGGTTCGTTACTGGCGTGAGCGAACCGTCACAACTTCTCGGCGATCAGCGGCGCCTCGCGGTGGAACACCCATACCGCGAACACACAGATCGCGACGTAGATCGCCGCCGGCGCCAGCAGCATCAGCGTCCCCCCTGATGCGGCCGCCGGTCCGGGTGCGCTCGACTCGATGATCCACTTGCGGGCGAGCTCGAAGATCGGCGAGATCGGGTTGATGGCGAGGATCCGGCGCACCGTCTCGTGGCCGCCGATCCGATCGGCGGTGTAGATGATCGGGGTCGCGTAGAACAGCGCAGTGGAGACGACCTGCCAGATGATCGCCACGTCCCGGAACCGGGGGTACAGCGACGACAGGATCATCGCGAACGCGATCGTGATCACCAACAGCAGTACCAGCAGGACTGGGAACAGCAGCCACGTCCATCGCGGGTCGACGCCGAAGCCGAGCATGAACGCGAGCACGACGACGAGATTGAGCCCGAGGTTGAACAGCGCCGTCAGCACGACCGCGAGCGGGATCACGAGCCGCGGGAACTGGGTCTTGCGCACCACCGCCTCCTGCGCCACGACCGAGGTGACCGCGATTCCGGTCGCCTCCTGGAAGAACCCGAACAGGACGATGTTCATCAGTAGGAACACCGGGTAATGCGGGATCGTGTCCAGCCGCAGCACCTTCGTGAACACGGTCACCATCACCGCGAACAGCGCCAGCGGCCGGGCCAGCGACCACACGTAGCCGAGCACCGTGCCGAAGTACGTCTGCTTGAACGAGGTGACGGCGATGATGTACAGCAGGTCCCACGACCGCCGCCAGCCGCCCCCCAGCGACGACGGACCGGGCACGTCGCGCAGGGCCAGATCGGCCTGCTGCTCGACGCTCACGACCGCAGCCCCGGGTCGACGACCGGATCGAGGTCGGCCTCGACCGTCACCAAGCCCTGACGCCCGCCGGTCCCGTAGACCACGAACTTGACCAGTCGCATCGGCTGCACCCCCGCCGCACCGCTGGCGTAGTACTGCCCGATCCAGCACTCGAGCTGGTAGCTGCCGGGCACGAGACGGTTCTCGATCGTGCCGGCGAGCCGGATCCGCTCGCCGGGGGCGACGAGCTGCTCGAGCTTGCGGGAGACCGCGAACACGACGACCCCGTCGGCATTGCGCACGTAGAACAACAGAATCGGCTCGTTCAGCTCGCGGGCGGCCTCGATCGCGGCGTCGAGCACGAGTGGCGTTCCCTGCTCAAGCGTGGAGATCGACTCGCCGTCGTCGCCGAGCAGCCGCGCGTGCAGCAGTCGCGCGTTGAGCTCGGCGGTCGCGTCGGTCTCATCGGGCGGCGGCGCGGTCGGGTCGATCACCTCGGCGTCCGCGCCGGAGAAGTTCAGCTGCAGGTACTTGGAGGCGGCCTTCTCGGCGTCGCCCTGATAGCGCATCTCGCCGTCGTGCAGCAGCACCGCGCGGTGGCACATCGCCTGCACCGTCGCCATGTCGTGGGTGACGAGCACGATCGTCTTACCGGCCGCGCGGCGCTGGTAGAAGATGTCCATGCACTTCTGTCCGAACGACGCGTCGCCGACGGCCAGCACCTCGTCGATCAGCATGATGTCGGCGTCGGCCTGGACCATGATCGCGAACGCCAGGCGCACCATCATCCCCGACGAGTAGTTCTTGATCTTCAGGTCGATGAAGTCGCGGAGCTCGGCGAAGTCCAGGACCGCATCGATCATCGTCGAGGCCTGTCGGCGGGAGAGGCCGAACAGGACACCGTTGAGCACGATGTTCTCACGCGCGGTCAGTTCCGGGTTGAAGCCGACGCCGAGCTCGATGAACGGCGCCATCCGCCCGGCCATCCGCACCCGCCCGCTGTTCGGGCGGTAGATCGAGGCCAGCACCTTCAGCAGGGTCGATTTGCCCGAGCCGTTGCGGCCGACGATCCCGAAGAACTCGCCGCGGCGAACATCGAAGGAGACGTCCTGGAGCGCGCGCAGCTCGCGGTACGCGGGTCGCGACAGGGGGTTGACGACGCGCTCCTTGAGCGTGTCGACCCGATGCTCGGGGATCCGGAAGGTCTTCGAGACGTTCCGCACCTCGATGGCGATCGGCGCGTCATCCGACGGGCCGCGGTAGGGCTGCGGACCGTCCTGCAGGACCAGCGCGTCGGCGGCCGCCGCTGTCGGATTCGAGCTCGTCATCGCATGCGGCGGGCGGCGCCGGCGAAGATCGCTACACCGCGATCGGCGCGTACTCCTGCGGGAACCCCGAGCCGCCGAAGAACCAGTTCTCGATCGCGTACCGGGGCTTCGGCATGTCGGGGTCCGAGCCGGTCTTGTGGAGGAACACGTCGTCGAATAACAGCGCGTCGCCGGGCGCGAAGATCGGACGCAAGATGCCGGTGGCGCCGGCGGCGTCCTCGGCCATTCGCTGGGAGATCGCGTAGTCGAGCAGCGCCTCGTCGGTCTGGGTGGTGACGAACTCGT
>Ga0302326_10003583_pt1 | contig 36412 bp, 33 predicted proteins | sample Palsa_T0_3_FD_202264 | JGI IMG/M metagenome (GOLD analysis project Ga0302326, IMG submission 202264) | Peat permafrost microbial communities from Stordalen Mire near Abisko, Sweden - Palsa_T0_3 | ecosystem: Environmental > Terrestrial > Soil > Palsa > Peat permafrost | place: Sweden: Abisko... | reverse complement strand
ACACTTCGACCGTTTGCTGCACGTCGCCCAATTGGCGCAGCGTCCAGGCCACGGTCAGGTCATGCTTGCGCCCGAAGTCAATGCCCATGACCAGCGGAAACGGCTGCGCGGCCTGCCAGAATTCCGGCGGAACAATGGCCGTGGCCTCCTGATTCTCGCAAGCGGCGATCAAATCGTAAGCCAGCAGTGTGGCTTGCACGTCCAGAAACTGGCACTCAAACTCCTGCGCCCACCCTTCCGGATCGTCAAACGCCGCCTTGATCTCCTCGACATTGACGTCCAGCCCTTCGCTGACGGCGGTGTGGATGTCAACAAAGTGGCAACTCCAGATCGGAGAGTGGCTAGTGGTTAGTGGCCAGTGGTTAGTCTGAATTTCATTCTGGCCACTAGCCACTGGCCACTGGTCACTCTTTCTTGTCTGAATTTCAGGCTGGCCACTAGCCACTGGGCACTGGTCACTCTTTCTTGTCTGAATTTCATTCTGGCCACTAGCCACTAAACACTGGTCACTATTCTTGACCCACAAATCATGCGCCTTGTTGCCGATGCCGTTTGGCGTCGTGATGAGCCGCACTTTCTTGAGGCCGCGCATGGAATTGACGACGCTGGGCAGGAGCGCTTTCCAGGTGGCTTCGGGCTGCTCGAAGAACGCAAACTCCGTCAGCAGGACGTTGGCGCTGAAACCCCGCACCGTCTCCGGTTGGCCGGGCACGGCAATGACCCGGCTCCCGCCCGGAAACGTGATGCTGGCGGACTTGAGCAGGCTTTCGCCGCCCGACTCCCGCTCTTCCTCCTCCTGGGCAATCGAGAGGTGGAAAATCTTCGCCCAGTCCTTCCACTTCTGCAGCGATTCCAGCGACTGCCGTTCGCTGGGCGCGGCGATGAGCCAGTCCGTTTTTCTCTCTTCGAGTTCGGCCAAAGCGCAATCGGCCACCCCTTCAAAGCCGGAGGCAAAATCCTTGCCCACCTGGCGGGCCATGAGGCCGAACTTCCAGCGAGCGTGGTCCTCCGCCCATCGTTTCTGGTAAGGCAGGAGTTCGCCTGCCGGCCGACAATCTTTATCGTCAGTTATGATCATGGCGGCCATTCTGGCACAAGTTCGAAAAACCGAAAAACCTACCGTAGGTTTTTAGGCACGATTTTTTCAAGGGGGTTCCGCCCGCCGCAAGCGGCTGGCAGGGAAGAGGTTGCAAAGGAAAAACCCGCTCAAAAATGAAAAACCACGAAAAAAAGTTTCATTGTTTTTCGGGAGCGCCCCCTAATTTCCCGCCCAAATGGGCCGTGCTTGGCGCAATCCCCCTTTGTACCGCAATCCGTCTGCTTCACGCATGTTCGCGAAGATTTTATTCGCGCAGAGAACGCAGAGAGCGCAGAGAAATAACACGAAAGAAAGTCCGCCAAGAACTCTTTCTCCGCGACCTCTGCGTCTCTGCGCGCGCCTGTTCCCTCCGGTAGGGCCGTTGGGATTTAACGCAAAGACGCAAAGACCCAAAGGCGCAAAGGTAGGTGGAGGAAATGGCTGTCTGGCAAACGATGAGCGTTTAGTGGCTTGGACTGAAATTTTCTTTGCGTCTTTGCATTGCAATGTCGGAGAAGTCTGCATTTTTGGCAAAACTTTTTCTCCGCGCTCGCTGCACTGCAATCCGTCAGAATCACGCATGATCGCGAGGATTTTTTTCGCGCAGAGAACGCGGAGAGCGCGGAGCAACAACGGGAAAGGAGATCCGCCAAGGACTCTTTCTCCGCGCCCTCTGCGCCTGCGCGCACAGGTCCCTTCCGGCACGGTTTTGGTTGCGGCGTGCCGTGCCAGGCCGTGGAATTTGACCTTTGGAACAAGATGCTTTGAACAGGAGAAAACAGAGAGAACAGAGCATCGCTGGACATGGTCCATCTCTCCGTTTCCTCTGTGGCCTCCTGTTCAAATCGTGTGTTTGGTTGCGGCTGACCGCGCTGCGTCTTTGCAGTGCAATGTCGGAGAAGTCTGCATTTTTGGCAAAACTTTTTCTCCACGCTCTCTGCGCCTCTGCGCGAATACAGGGCCAAGGGGATTTTGGTTGCGGCTGGCCGCGCTGCGCCTTTGCGTTGAAGTTCTTACGGTTTTACTGCATGGTTCCGGCTTAGGCCTCGTGGCTTTCGCGTTTCCCGCAGTGTGTCCGCATTAGAATCGTTTTGTGTTGCAATCCCATTTATGTGTGGTAATATACCTCCATGAGAAATGCGACGAAAGGGACACCATGACGCGCAACGGAAAAATCGCGCGGCTGCCCGCGGCCATCCGCGAGGAACTCAATCAACGCCTGTTCGATGGCGAACCGGCCAAACCGTTAATCGAATGGCTCAACGAGTCGCCGCCCTGATGGAGCGGGCTGTCCGTCAAAACATGGCCCGGCGTGGCATTCAAGCCCTCCCTATTTTGCCCGAAGGCCGCCACTCCCAAACTCCCTCTGGGACACAAATCTTGGAAGCCTTTGCCCCACGCGCCAAAGAAGAACTTTATGAAAAAGATCACTTAATCCAAGTGTTCATCGATCCGCGGACCGAACTCCAGCAGACCTGGCTCCAACTGCTGGAAATCGACGCTGCCGTTTACAGGCAGATTGGCTGTCTGACAAACGGCTTCCAAAATGGGCATCCGCGAACTGCGGAATGTAGGGTGAATTGCGCTGAAAAAATAAATTCACGCGGCCCGTTTCCGGCACGTGATGCAGGGCGGCTACAACAGCTTGATCTGCATCTCCTCTTTGTCCAAGCCCTCGGTCAGGCCCTCGATGCGGGCGCGGCGGCGTTCGATGATGTGCTTGTCCACCTGCGCGTCGTAGGGCACGGGATATTTGCCGTTGTAACAGGCCATGCAAAAGGAATCGGCCGGCAGGCCCGTGGCCTTGACCATCCCCGCCTCCGACAAATAGCCCAGCGAGTCGGCATTGAGGTAGCGGCGGATTTCGTCCAACGAATGGCTGGCCGCCATCAACTTGGAGCGGTCGGGAAAATCAATGCCATAAACGCAGGGGTTCATGTGCGGCGGACAACTGACCAGAACATGGACCTCCCTGGCTCCGGCCTCTTTGAGATTATTGACGCGCGCCTTGCAGGTGGTGCCGCGCACAATGGAGTCGTCCACCACGATGACGCGCTTGCCCCGGACCAATTCGGTGATCAGGTTGAGTTTGACCCGCACGTTGAAATCGCGGATGAGCTGCGAGGGCTGCAAGAAGCTCCGGCCCACGTAGTGATTGCGCACGAACGCCATCTCGTAAGGGATGCCCGATTCCAACGAGTAGCCCAGCGCGGCGCAATTGCCGCTGTCGGGCACCGGCACCACCAGGTCGGCCTCGAGCGGATGTTCGCGGGCCAATTCGCGCCCCATCTCCACGCGGACCTTATAGACATTGCGGTCGGCGATGTTGCTGTCGGGCCGGGCGAAATAGACGTACTCAAAAATGCAAAAGGCGCGGCGGGTCTGGTCGGGAAAGGCTTGCAGCGTGCGCGGGCCGTCTTTGTCAATGATAATTATTTCGCCCGGCTCGATCTCCCGCACCAGCTTGGCGGAGATCAAATCCAGCGCGCAGGTCTCGCTGGCCAGGACCCAGCCTTGGTCGAGCCTGCCCAGGCAGAGCGGACGGAAGCCGAAGGGGTCGCGCACGCCGATCAATTCCTGTTCGGTCAAAATGGCCAGGGAATAGGCGCCTTCCAGGCGGCGCACGGTCTGCAAAAGGTTGTTCTCGTTGCCGTCCAGGGACGGCTGGCAAAGAAGGTGGAGGATGATCTCGCTATCCACCGTGGTGGTGAAAATGGAGCCTTTGTCCTCCAGTTCCTCCCGCAATTTGGAGGCGTTGGTCAGGTTGCCATTGTGGGCGATGGCGATCTGCCCGCGTTTGCCGTCGCCGGTCAATGGCTGCGCGTTGCGCAAATGGGAGGAGCCGGTCGTGGAATAGCGGTTGTGGCCCAACGCGGAATGGCCGGCCAGATTGCGCAGGATTTCCGGGGTGAAAATTTGTGAGACCAGCCCCATGCGTTTGTATTCGCGGAACTGGCAGCCATCGCAGGCCACGATGCCGGCGCTCTCCTGGCCGCGATGTTGCAAGGCGAAAAGGCCGAAGAAGGTCAACTCGGCGGCGTTGGGATGGCCAAAGACGCCAAAGACGCCGCAGTAATGTTTTGGATAGAATTGCATCAGGCAAACCGCTCTTGGGGCCAATGAAACAGAGGGCGTTGCCGCGGCGCAAGCTCATTCGCTCGCGGCTCTATGGATTCTTGGCCGTGCCGGGCTGCGGCGCGGGAATATCCTCCGCCGTCAGCAGCCTCCGGCCGCCGTCCACATAAATCCGCCCGTCGTCGCTGATGTGCAAGGACGGCCGCGTCCGTGTGTACTCGTGGAACTGCCGCGCCAGCAGGCTGCCGTTGGGGTCCATGACGGCATAGGTGAAAGTTCGGGCGCCGGACTGGCAGAGGACGTGCAGGTTGTTGGCGCGGTCAAGTTGCGCCTCGGGATCGCCAAAGGAGACCATGCGCGCCAGCGGGAAAACGCGCAACGTCCGCCCGCCGTAATCTGTCAATCGAAAGTACATTTTCATCTGCTCCATATCAGTGACCCTCAGCAGGCTGTAGCGCCGCACTTCCGGGGCGACATTGGTGACGCCGGTCGGCGGCGGGACGCCAAAGGACAAATCGCCCAAATTGGCCAGCGGAATCCCCTCCGAAACGCTGAAACTCACCGGCTTGCAGGCGACTTGCTGCTTCCATTGCGCTATCTTAATGATCGAGGTCAGGCTGTAATGGCCCGCGCGCCGGAAACCAAAGTACGGGGTGGGGTTGAACTCCTTGGTCACGGCCTGCCCGGAGAGCAGTGTGAACGGACCCTTGACCGGCATGATCCTCAGCATGGGAACGACATATCCGTGATCGCCCATGATGTCGAAGGTGATCCATTGGTCATCCAATCCCAGCACCACCGGCTGGCCGGAGCGATTGACGATGCGGACTTTCAACTGCAAATCTTCATCCGGCAGATATTGGTCCTGGTCGAGTTGCAACTCAGCGGTGACGCCGTTGGGTTGCGCCTGTGCGTGAGGGGCGGCGGCGGCCAATAGAAACAACAGAATGGCGAATTTCCTCATGCCGCCCAGTGTAGGCCGCCAAAGGGCGAATAGCAAGAGGATGCCGCTCACAGCGCAGCAACTCCATCCGAACCAGTCGCCGTAACGGTTGTAAATCGTTCGCGTCCGATCACCGGGGGCGCGCAACGGAATTTTCGGCGTGATGAACCCCGGACCGTAAATGCTGCCGCCTTCATGCTCGATTTCCCGGATGCGGCCTTGGGGGTCAATCCAACAAGTCAGGCCGTTGTTGGCGCAACGCAGCAGCGGCACGCCATTTTCGATGGCCCGAAAGAGCGCGCTGGCCGCTTGTTGCCATTGCGCCGCGCCGTCGCCGAACCAACCGTCGTTGGTCAGGTTGATCAGGAAATCGGTGTCCGATTCAACGTGTTCGCGCGCCTCCTGCGGGAACATGTCTTCAAAACAAATCAGCACCGACGTTTTGGCGGCAAGGTTGGTCATGTTGAAGGGCACGACGCGCTCGCCGGGCGTGAATCCGCCCTCGATGGGCGTCAGCCATTTCAGGAACGGCAGCCAGCGGATCAACGGAATGTATTCGCCGAAAATGACCAGCCGTCGTTTGTGGTAAATGGCTTCGATGGCGCCCCCCGGACTGACCAGGAAACTGCTGTTGTAGTAATTTGTTTCGCCCGAGGGCAAAAGCTCGGCCCAATCGCCGGAAAAAATCAGCCACGCCGGATGACTGGCCAGCAAGCGTCCGATGGCCTGCTCATTTTCCGGGCCAAGATCAGGCACGGCCGCCTCGGGCCAGACCAAGAGGTCCGGCTCGGATGCCAGCGCCTTTTCGGAAAGCGCGAGAACTTGCTGAAAGCGGTAGGCGTTTTCATTGGTGTCCCATATCAACGTCTGGGGAATGCTCGGCTGGACCAAAGCTACTGAAATTTGCCGGCCCGGCTCAGGTATTCCCAAAGTCTTGGTCATCCCATACGCGGCGATGCAGGAAATGGTCAGGAGCGGCAGCGCGGCCTGGCTCCAAATCGCCGCCGAGGAGGGCTGTCGGGCCAGGATGAGCAAGACGCCGGCCACCGCCACCGAAAACCAAACCATCATAAACGAAACGCCATAGACACCCGTGATCGAGGCGATTTGAATCAGCGGCAGCAAGGTGTATTGCGAAGCGCCGAGAAAATTCCACGGAAATCCGCCGAGAACTCGTCCGCGCGCCATCTCCAGCGCCGGCCACGCGGCCGCGCAGAGGATGGCCCACTGCGCCCGTTTCCACCAGGCGACAGAGAGGAATTGGTCCACGGCCGCGGCGAGGGAAAATTCCGGCTGCCCCACTTCGCCGGGGAAAATCTTCCAACAGAACCACACCCACAGGCCGAAGTAGAGTCCGCAGTAGGCGCTCAAGGCGATCCAACCCAGAGCCGGCGCCAGCGGGATTCCGTGCCAGGCGAACGGAATCGCCAGCAGCCAATAAAGCGAACTGAGGAAATGGACGAACCCCGCCACAAAACCGAGACGAAAGACCCTGGCGCCACGTTCTCCGAGGCCGCAAAACAACATCAGCCCCGGCCCGGCCCAGGCCGCGCCGGCAATTTCCAACGGGGGGAAGCCCGCGCTCAGGAGCAATCCAGCCAGCGCCGCCAAGACATAACGCCACAGGGCGGCCGAATTCATCGCAGAATTTTTCAAGGGCCACAGAGTGTCCAAAAGCGAATTAGTTTGCCAGCGTTCAATGTTCAATGCTTTAAACTTCGGCGTGACATCGCCTCATACGGATTCCGGCGCGCCGGCGCCCGCGCCAACTCCCAAGGCGCTGGGCTTTCACATGCCCGCCGAATGGGAAGCACACGCCGGCACCTGGTTGACCTGGCCCCGCACCGACGGCATCAGTTTCCCCGGCAGGTACGACGGCGTTCCGCCTGTCTATGCGCAACTCATCCGCCATCTCGTCCAGGCCGAGGATGTCGAGATCAATGTTTGGAACCAGGAGATGGAGGACTGGGTGCGCGGCCTTTTGCTCAAGGAGAAAACCCCGCTCGACCGAGTCCACTTCCACCACTTTCCCGCTTACGAGCCGTGGTGCCGCGATCACGGGCCGATTTTCCTGGTGCGCGACGACCACGGCCAACGCCAGCGGGCCGTGGTGGATTGGGATTACAACGCCTGGGGCGGGAAATATCCGCCCTTCGAACTGGATGACGCCATCCCGCAAGACGTCGCCCGCCTGCGCCAACTGCCGCTGTTCTCTCCCGGCATCATCCTCGAGGGCGGGTCCATTGAGGTCAACGGCCGCGGCACGGTTCTGACGACGACTTCCTGTTTGCTGAACCCCAACCGCAATCCGTCTGTGAGCAAGAACCGCATTGAGCAGTATCTTTGTGATTTCCTTGGCGTCACCCAGGTTTTGTGGCTGGGCGACGGCATTGTCGGCGATGATACCGACGGTCACATTGACGATCTGGCGCGGTTTCTCAATCCGACGACGCTGGCCGCCGTGGTGGAGGCGGATCGGACCGATGCCAATTATCCGATTTTGCGGGAAAACCTGGAGCAACTGCGCCTCCTGCGCGACACCGCAGGCCGGAATTTTAGGATTGTCGAACTGCCCATGCCCGGCCTGGTGGAATACGAAGGGCAGCGATTGCCGGCCAGCTACGCCAACTTTTACATCGCCAACGGCATGGTGATTGTGCCGACTTTCCGTCACAAAAACGACCGCGTGGCGTTGGAAACACTGCAACGCGAATTTCCCGATCGTCGCGTCATCGGCCTGGATTCGATGGAACTGATCTGGGGTCTCGGCTCCTTCCACTGCATCACGCAGCAGGAACCGGCCGCGTGAATCTATTTTTTTTCAGCGCAATTCACCGCAATCTGGCGCAATTTACCTCGGTCGCGCAGGATTCACAGGAAGGAGTGTTCAGCCGGGGCACCCCCCCTCGCTAACTTGCGACTGCTTGCGACTACTTGAGACTGCTTGCGACTGCTTGCGGAAAACGTGTCAGTGATGGCACTTGTTCTCGTTCCAAAAAGAACCCGGAATTACCTGGAATTATCATGGAAATCAACGACTTACGTGGGAAGAAAGGAAGAAGGTAGAAGGAATAAATATGCAGGAAGCACAAGCCTGTTGATTTTAATCTCGATCGGCGCAATGGGGATTCATGGATGATGCGTTTTTCAGGATTTTTTTATTTTTTTTACTACTATCCAGTCCTATTGACTCCTATCCACTACTATCCAGTCCGATTAATCGGGTGAATTTGGCTTTTCCTTTCTTTCTGGCCACTGGCCACTAACCCCTATGTCAAAGAACAGACGCCGAAGCGCCGCGCGATGCACACGCTACCATGCTTTGATGGAAATACAAGTGCAATTATTCAACTATTTTTCTGGCGGAGGCGCATCCGCCGGTATTTTCAGGGTTGGACGGCCTTGAAGAACTGCATTTGGTTGGTCGCGCTGCCGAGGCTGATGGTCTGGAATAAATCCGTCAAGGTGACGCTCCCGTAAAGCTCATCGAAAAAAGTGGCATACATGGGATCAGACGCTCCGTTGTTATAGACTGCAAACCATTGTCCAGAATAACCAACCGCCAATCCTGCGCCTGACGCAGTGCCATTCACGAATTTCAGGTTGGGCAAGTCTTCGGCTGTGGCGCCGTAGGTATTCCAAAAATCGTTGGTGGTCATTCCCGTAGCGGCAAAGCCCGTCTTGCTGGTGGCCGAGCCGGTCGTGAAAGCCACATCAATAAGTGAGATGAACGCCTTCACATTCAGTACCGCTATTGTGCTGGTGGCGCTGCCGTACACGTTGGTAATAATGACAGAATAATTGCCAACATTGACGGCTTGGGCGTTGGACACGGTGAAGCTGCTGTTGGTCGCTGAGGAAATAACAGCGTCATTAAAAAGCCATTGATACGCCAACGGCGTCGCTCCAGCCGCCGCTACGCTGAAGGTTGCGGTTGCGCCTTGAGGTATCGTCTGACTTACCGACTGGCTCACAACGATTGGACTGGAAGAAGAGAACAGGCTGTCAGACACCATTTGCAGACCGGAAAGTAAGGCAATGTGACCGTCGTCCGATTCCGCCGTAATGGTGATCGTTTGCCCGGCAGAAACATCCACATTTGTGAACACCACATACTGCACCCCTTCCTGCCACACCGAGGAAAGCCAGCCTGAATTGGTGGTCGTCGCCTCAATCGCATAATTCAGCGAGCCTACTGTGAGCTCATAGATTCCGTTTTGGTTGTTCGAATTCCCGTGTCCGTAAACATAAACAACATAAGCTCCCGCGCTCAAATTAGTTACCATCACCGTCATGTCAAATTGGCGTGTACTGAACAAATAAGATGCATACATGGGATCAGATGCGCCGTTGACATACTCTCCTCCCGCACCGACGAGCGTCATTGCGGCCCCCGAAGGCGTGCCATCCACGAATTCCAGATTGGTCAAGCCTTCGGAATTGAAAACGAAGGTATTCCAGAAATCATTGGTGCTCACTCCGGTGGCGGCAAAGCCCGTCTTGCTGGTGACCGGAGCAGTCGTGAAAGCCACATCAATGAGAGTGCCGGCGCTGGATGTCACTGCCCCGGCCACAAAGAGCGCGGCGAAAATCAGGTTAAGAGCCATTGAATTGAGCATGATCCGTTTCCTTGGTTGAATTTCCGATTTGCCATTTAAACTCGGCATTGCCAGCGCCTCCTTGACTAATACATGGTCGGCTGAAGGCGCGCTATGGGGTGTTCACCCCACACGCATCCAATCGGCTCCGGCTCCTTCGTCCCGTTGTGGCGTCCGGGGCTGTCGCCAATGCTGATGTCAACGACGAGGGGGTCGCCGATTGCACGCGGGGCGCGGGCGCTCTCCAACCGCTATATCATGGCTCCGCCTTGCAGGGCCTCGGTTTGGTGTGCCGTCATTCGAGCAGCATCGGGAGCGCGACCGTCCCGGTCGCCGTTTTCGGCCTCTGGCCGAAAACATTCCCTCCGAAAGCAGTCGGCGAGACGCCGACTGCGGCGACCGGGACGGTCGCGCTCCCAGAACCCGCTCTCCTTCATCGCGAGCCTTCGCCCTTTTGCCCCTGCCGCCGGGGTTCTCAAGAAGTGGGCCGACTTTCGCGCTTTTTAGGGGCGCATTTTACCGTTGACGAGGGGCGCGTTTGCCGTATAATGAGTGCCGTATAAATTTGTTTTGCTGAACTTGTTTCAGCGCGCAAGTCGGAGAGCCAGGTTCTGCCGACTTTTTTATTCCCTGAATCGGGGAAGAGTGAGATATGAACGCGGATTTTTTAGCTGTTTTGGAATTTTGGGAGCGTGAGAAGGGCATCAGCCGTGATGTCCTGGTGCAGGCCGTCGAAGAGGCCCTGCTCTCGGCTGCCAAAAAGGCCGTCGGCCCCGCCCGCGAATTGCGCTGCGTCATTGACACCAAGACTGGTGACATCCGGGCCTTCGCCAAGCTGCTGGTCTCGGAAAAAGTCCTTTCCAAACACGATCAGATTTCCGTTTTCGACGCCCGGCGCATCAAGGCCGACGCCCAATTGGGCGAGGAACTGGAGGTGGAGGTGACTCCGGCCGGCTTTGGCCGCATCGCTTCCCAATACGCCAAGCAGGCCCTCATGCAGCACATCCGCCGGGCCGAGAAGCAGCTTATTTTCACCGAGTTCAAAGACCGCGTGGGAGACATTATGAGCGGAGTGGTGCGCCACTTCGAGCGTTCCGACGTGACGATTGACCTGGGCAAGTACGAGGCGCTGCTGCCCAACCGCGAGCGCGTGCCGACCGAGGAATACCAGATAGGCGAGCGCATCCGCTGCTACGTCAAGGCGGTGGAGAGCGGATCGCACGGGCCGGAAATCATTCTGTCGCGCGCTGATCCGCAATTTGTCATAAAGCTGTTTCAGTTGGAAGTCTCCGAGATCAATGACGGAACCATCGAGATCAAAGGCATCGCCCGCGAGCCTGGATTCCGCACGAAACTGGCCGTCCACTCGCGGGACCCCAAGGTGGACCCGGTTGGGGCGTGTGTCGGCCTGCGCGGGCAGCGGGTCAAGAATATCGTGCGCGAATTGAACAACGAGAAGGTGGACATCATCAAGTGGGACGCCAATATCAAAGTATATGTGGCCAACGCTCTGGCGCCCGCGCAGCTCAAGTCGTTCACCGTGGAGGAAGCCCGGCATCGGGTCAAGATCATGGTGGCGGAGGACCAGCTTTCGCTGGCCATCGGCAAGCGCGGGCAAAACGCCCGTCTGACTTCCAAGCTCACCGGATGGCAGATTGATATTGAGCCTGAAACTGTGGTATTAGTTGGTTTTGAGGAGAAAGTCGCCCAGGCGGTCAAGACCTTCGCCGCCATCCCCGGCATTACGCCGGAGGTGGCCAGCGTGCTGGTGCATGCGGGATTCTCGACCGTGGAGGCGCTTCTCCAGGCGGAGTTGAGCGATTTGGAACAGATTGAACAGATTAAGGACCAGGCTCCAGCCATCATGCAGGCGATCCGGAATGAGGCGGACCGGCGCAAGGGCGGCGAAGCGGGGGAAAAGAGGGAAGGGGCTTGAGTGGATGAAATGGATGCTTACAATGTTATCATGCTAAGGTCATGAAAGCTTTGTCGGCCAGTTGGCAGATTGAAGATTATGCCCGTTCGAATTTACGATTTAGCAAAGAAACTTGGCATCGAGAGCAAGGTCGTCCTTACCCATGCCAAGGAGATGGGCATTGCTCAGGCCAAGGTTCCGTCCAGTTCGCTGGATAAAATCACGGCCGAGTATCTCGAAGAGGCCCTGGTCAAAATATATCCTCCTCCCGCTCCTCCCGTTGCTCTCGCGCCTGCCGCGCCGCCGGAAGCTCTTGTTTCCCCGCCGCCAACCGAGGCCATCATGGTCGAACCTCCTCCTCCAGTGGTTCAACCTGTAACCCCGGCGATGCCCGAAACCCTCCCTTTGCCGGAACCCACGCCGCCGACGCTGCCAGCGGTTGAGGCAGTCTCTGTCGCGCCGCCTCCTCCGCCGCCCGTGGCCGAAACGGTCATACCTGCGGCTCCGGTTGAAATGCCAAAGCCGGTCGCGCCGCCCATTCCGCCGGCGCCCAAATTGGGGGAGAAGGTTGGCTTTGTGCAATTGCCGCAAAAGCCCGCCGCCCGTCCGCAAGGCGAGAGACCACCCGCTCGCGGCGCGCCGCCTTCCGGCAAGACAGAATTGGGCCGCCGAGGCGAAGTGCGGCGAGGTTCCGGCGCGCCAGCGGCGCCATCCGCGCCTGCTTCGTCCGGACAAAGACCGGCGCCGAAAACAGCCTCCTGGCTTCCCAAACCCGCGCCCGCGCCGGCCAAGCCCGCGGAAAAATTCCTGCTCCCCGCCACCGGCCAGTTGATTACGCTCAAGCCGCCGATCATCGTCCGCGATCTGGCCGAACAGTTGAAACGCAAACCGTTCCAGCTTATCGCCGATTTGATGGAGGTGGGAGTATTCGCCAATGTCAACCAGTCCATTGACGAGGACGTGGCCCAAAGGATTTGCGCCAAGTACAATTTCCGTTTCGAGGTCGAAAAACGCGAGCGCGGCGCCGGCGCCCACACGCCGATCCGCAAAGTCGAATTGGACGTCGAGGACAAGCCGGAGCAAATGAAACCGCGCGCGCCGGTGGTGACCATCATGGGCCACGTTGACCACGGCAAGACGACGTTGCTGGATGTCATCCGCAAATCCAACGTGGCGGCCGGGGAAGCCGGCGGCATCACGCAGCACATCGGCGCTTACACCATTTCCTTCCCGCATCCGGAACGCAAAAACGAACTGCAACAGATCACTTTTCTGGACACTCCCGGCCACGCCGCGTTCAGCGCCATGCGGGCGCGGGGCGCGACGGTGACGGATATTGTGGTGCTGGTGGTGGCGGCCAACGACGGCGTCATGCCCCAGACGCTGGAGGCCTTGAGCCACGCGCAGGCGGCCAAAGCGCCGATTATCGTGGCTGTCAACAAGTGCGATCATCCCAATGCCAATCCCTTGAAGGTGCGCCAGCAACTCCAGGACAAAGGATTGGTGCCCGACGATTGGGGCGGCGACACGATTTTTGCCGATGTCTCGGCCCTGACCAAACAAGGGGTGGACAAATTGCTGGAGATGATTCTCCTGCAAGCCGACTTGCTGGAACTCAAGGCCAATCCCGACCGGCGCGCCAAAGGCAACGTCATTGAATCCGGCCTCGAACCGGGCGGCCCCACCGCCACCGTGCTGGTGCGCAAGGGAACCTTGCGCGTGGGCGACGTGGTGATCTGCGGGCCTTACTGGGGCAAAGTCCGCGCCTTGATCAGCGAGGAAGGCACGCGCCAAAAAGAGGCCGGGCCGTCGGTCGCCGTCAAAATCCTCGGTCTGAATGGCGTCCCCGAGGCCGGCCTGGAATTCAGCGTGCTGGAAGATGAGAAGGCGGCGCGCGACCTGGCCGAGCAGCGCGCCGAAGAAGCCCGCACCCTCACCACAGAGGCTCGCACCAAAGTCACCTTGGAAAATCTTTTTGCCACGCTGGACGCCACCCAGGCCAAAGTGCTCAAGGTCGTGGTCAAGGCCGACACGCAAGGTTCCGTCGAAGCCATCGTGGAGGCGCTCAAAAAAATCGAGGCGGAGCCGGTTTCGCTGGAGGTCATTCACAGCGCCGTCGGCACGATCACGGAGTCCGACGTGCTGCTGTCCTCGGCCTCCTCGGCCATCATCCTTGGCTTTCACACGCGCATAGACGTCGGCGTGGCCGATCTGGCCAAGCGCGAAGGAGTGCAGATCAAGCTCTACTCCATCATTTACGAGTTGATTGACCAGGTCAAAGAAGCGATGGCGGGATTGCTCGAACCGGTCATCCGCGAGGTCGTCATAGGCTCGGCGGAAGTGCGCAAGATTTTTGAGTTGTCCAAGGGCGGCAACGTGGCCGGGTGCATGGTCACCAACGGGCGGGTTATTCGCGGCAAGGCCCGCGTTCTCCGGCGCAAGGGCCTGATCTATGAAGGCGTCGTCCAGACGCTGCGCCGTTTCCAGGACGAAGTGAACGAAGTGCGGGCCGGCTTGGAGTGCGGCATCCGCATTGAAGGTTTTAACGATATGCAACCGGGCGACTTGATCGAGTGTTTCACCACCGAGAAAGTTGCCCCCAAGCTCTCTTGACGCGGAATATGTTATGTCGCTCAGACTGCAACGGGTCCGGGAATTGTTGAAGCGGGAGATCGGCGAAGTCATCCGCCGCCAACTGCCTGTGGGTGAAGTGGGCTTGATCAACGTCAACGATGTCGTGGTCGCCCCGAATCTTCACAACGCCACCGTCTATATTGGCGTGCTGGGCGGGGAAGCCCAAAAAAAGCGGGCCATGGAGGCGCTCGACCAGAGCCGCAAGCGCATCCAGGGCTATCTGGGCAAGGCGGTGGTGCTGAAGTACACGCCGCAGCTCCGCTTCGTGCTGGACGAATCAGTCGAACGGGGCAATCGCATCCTCCGCATTTTGGACGAACTGGAGAAATCCTCGCCCTCCTCATGAAATCGCATCCCAAAATCCTCGATCGCATCCTCGAAAACATCGCCCTAAGCCAATCCATTTGCGTCGCCGGCCATGTGCGGCCTGACGGCGATTGCATCGGCTCGCAAGTTGGCTTGAGCATGGCGTTGCGCAAGCAAGGCAAGCACGTCACCTGTTGGAATCAAGACAGCACCCCGCAGAAATACGCCTTTATGGATCCGGACCACTTGCTGCAAAAGCCGGCCGAACCGCGGAAATTCGACCTGCTCATCTGCACCGATTGCGCGTCCTTCGAGCGCCTGGGCAACGTCGGCCCCGCCGTCGCCGAGCGAAAATTTCTGATCAACATTGACCATCACGAAAGCAACACGCGCTACGGAGACGTGAATTGGATTTCGGCGCGCGAGGCCTCGACGGGCGAGTTGATTTTCCGATTGCTGCAAGCGGCGCGCTGGCCGATCACGCCGGCCATTGCCGATTGCCTCTTCACCGCCGTCTCGACCGACACCGGGTCCTTCCAGTATTCCACCACCCAGCCGGTGACCTTTCACACGGCCGGCGAATTGGTGAAGCTGGGCGCGCACATGGATACGATCTGCCATGAGGTCTATGAATCTTTTTCCCTTTCGCGCGTGAGTCTGCTCAAGCACGTGTTCAATCATTTCCATTTGGCGCACAAAGACCAGATTGCCTACCTGTGGCTGAAGAAAAAGGACTTCACCCGCACCGGCGCCGACCGCAGCGATACGGAGGGGCTGATTGACCACATTCGCGCCATCGAACCGGTGGTGGTAGCGGTGGTGTTCGAGGAAGTGGAACCCGAGTTGACCCGCATCAGCCTGCGCTCCAAATCCCCGCGTATTGATGTCAATCAAATTGCCATCCAGTTCGGGGGCGGCGGCCACATTGCCGCGGCCGGCGCCCACATCCCCGGCAAACCGCTCTCCGTCCAGCGCCGCGTCATCGCGGCTGTCAAGAAGGCTCTCGATTCCGCCCGCTGAACCATGCGCGAATTTAATCCATTGGACGGGGCGATTCTTATTGACAAACCCGCCGGGCCAACCTCGCACGACGTGGTGGACGCCCTCCGCCGCGCTTTTCGCCTGGAGAAAGCCGGCCATTGCGGTACGCTCGACCCCAACGCCACCGGCCTGCTGATCATTGTCGTGGGCAAGGGCACCAAGCTCTCCGAAAAACTCATGTCCGACGACAAGGTCTATGAGGGCACGATCAAATTCGGCGAGACGACCGATAGTTTCGATACCGACGGCGAATTGGTTTCCTCGCTGCCTGTGCCGCCCATCACGCTGGAGGAGTTGAACGAGAACGCCGCGACTTTTCAAGGCGACATCATGCAGACGCCGCCCATGGTCTCCGCCGTTAAAGTCAAAGGCGTTCCTCTTTACAAAATGGCCCGCAAAGGAATCGAGGTCGAGCGCAAATCGCGCCTGATTCACGTCTATAACTTCCGTTTCTCCAAGTACGCCGAACCGATCGGCTTTTTTCGCGTGGCCTGCACCAAAGGCACCTATGTCCGCGCGCTGGCTCACGAGCTGGGCCAAAAGCTCGGTTGCGGCGCTCACCTGGCCACCTTGCGGCGCGTCGTCTCCGGCAAGTTCGAGGTCGAGGACGCCTTGCCGTTCGAGGACGTGCTCAAACTTTCCTCGGCCGACTTCCAAAATCGGGTCATTCCGTTTTTGAAGCTGGCCGCCCAAGCCAGCCTGCCCGCGGGATGAAGGTCATTTCTGATGCCGCCGAACTGCAACCCGGCCCGCGCCCCGTCTGCGCGGCCATCGGCGTTTTTGACGGCGTTCATCTCGGCCACCAGCACGTCCTTCGCCAAACCATTTCCGACGCCGCGCGGCATCAGGCCGTTTCGGCCGTCGTCACTTTCGACCGCCACCCCAACGCCGTCGTCGCGCCCGCCAACGTGCCGCCGCTGATTTATCCGCTGGCCAAAAAACTGGAGGTCATCGCCTCGTTCGGCGTGGAGGCCGCGTATGTGATTCGATTTGACAAGGCTTTCAGCCAAATCTCCGGCGAAGAATTCGTCCGCGGCCTGGCGCGCGATTTCAAACGGATGGCGAGCCTGTGTGTGGGCGATGGATTCATGTTCGGCGCCCGCCGCTCCGGCAATGTCGCCCTGCTGCAAAAGCTGGGCGGCGAACTCGGCTTCACCCTGCATGCCTTGCGCGACGTGGAACTGGACGGCCAATCCGTGAGCAGCACACGCATTCGGGACGCCGTGCGCGCCGGCGACTTCGCCCTGGCCGGACGGATGCTGGGCCGTCCCCACGCGCTCTGCGGAAGCGTGATCCACGGCGATCATCTGGGGCGCAAATTCGGTTTTCCCACCGCCAACCTTGATATCACCGGCCTCCTCGTGCCACTCACGGGCGTGTATGCCGCCGAGGCGCACGTCGGCGCAACGCACTGGCGGGCCGCCGTCAACATCGGCCATCGCCCCACCATCCACTCCGCCGACCCGCAACTGCACGTCGAGGCGCACCTTTTGGATTTCGACGGGGACCTATACGGTCAAGCATTGGAATTGGTTTTTCTGAAAAAGCTGCGGGAAGAAAAGAAATTTCCCACGACTGAAGCCCTAAAGGCGCAAATCGCCTGGGACATCCAGCAAGCCCGGAACATTCGCGCGCCCACTGGCGCCGAGCCTTCAGTGCAAGGTTGACGAATGAGCCCTAAACTGCGATGTTCAAACCATGCCTCTGGAAGCAACTTATCCGCACATCGTTAAAGAAGGAAGCCAGCCGGCGCGGCTTGAAGGCCACGCGCGGACACGTGTCGCATTGATTGTCACGGATTACCTCTGGCGAGGTTGGTCGGCCGAGGAGATTGCGCTCAAATATCCGTACTTGACGCTGGCCGAGGTCCATGCGGCGATGGCCTATTACTTTGATCATCGCGAAGAAATTGACCTTGAGTTGGCCGCCGAATACCGAGACGTTGAAGCGTGGAAGCAGGCGCACCCGACTTCGCCTTTGCTCCTTCGCCTCAAGGAGCACAGCCGTCGCTGATGCCAGTCGGCCTATATGCGGACGTCCACGTCCCGCGAACTGTCGTTTTGCAACTTCGATCACGCAGTGTGGACGTGCTTGCAGCGACCGAAAAAGAAGTGAGCGAATTACCGGACGGCCAACTTCTCGCGCTGGCCACAAGGGACAAACGCGTCATGGTCACACAAGACATCCGTTTCCGTGTGTTGGCTGAAAGTTGGCAGCGGACGGGCAAGCATTTTGCCGGCCTTGTCTTTGCGCATCAACGCTACGTCAGTTTTGGCCAAATGATCGTTGATTTGGAATTAATCGCCAAAGCCACGGACTTGGAATACTGGGAAAATCGGGTTGAGCAACTTCCGTTGTGAGGCTCGCAAGGTCTGTCGGCTTGCTCTCCAGCGGAAAGGTGTATCATGACGGATTCCGGCTTTCAAAAGCGAGCCGTTCCTCACGCGATTCGCGAAGGTACTCTTCGGCATGCTGCGCGGTCAGTCGTCCCGTCTCTTGCAAGCGTCGTAGCGCTTCCCTAGGCGACAATTCCTGCCCGTCCTTCGTTTGGTTGGTCTGGGCAGGCCGTAATTCCACGACTCCATTTCCTTGTCGGATTTGAATTTGCTCGCCCGCCAAAGCCAATTCCACCAACCGGCCCAAACCCGGTGTGGCTTCTTCCACCGTCAATGTTTTCATGGCAGGAAACCTACACCTATCTGGAGTGATCGACAAGAATTCGCTGCCAAGCGGTGAATCTTTCCTAACCGTAGCCGTCTGAAATCCCCTTGCCGCGAGTGGGATTACGTCCGACACGAACAAAACTATAGATTGGTGATTGTCTGCCTAATCAATATGGCCTTGTCCAACCGGTCAAAATGCAAGGCGAAGGCTTTCCTCACTGTCTTCCAACTCTTCTGATTCAGCCGTTTACGGCACTTCACGTTATTCAATACGGCATAGCCGGCAAACGTCAACTCATCGCAAAGGGACTTTTCAAGGCTGGCAACGTGATCGCGTGCTGATCTGTGCGCTTTCTTGGTGGACGCCTGCCATCTGATTGGGCCATAAGCGATCAGCTCGAAGGAACGGCACTGCTCCGGCTTGATTTTACGGGCATCCAAGTGCCGCCGCAGAGTATTCGCGTGTTTGTTGGAACCAAGACGCTGGCTAATTCGAGCAAAAGGTGATTGTGCGTTGAGTGACGAACTGTCCCCGGTTCGTCCGATGTATAGAAGCATTCGGCCTTTGTCGGTTGTGATTTTCCAGACGTAGAGCCAGAACCCGCGTACGAGCATCTCGCCAGGAAAGGAAAACTGGTGAAGCCGCCGGTTCATGTTTGGTGAGCCTCTCGGCATGATTTGGCGGCCAGACTTCGCAATGTGGCAAGATCACCAGCAAAGTCCTCGCTTTCGCTTGCTCGAAAAGCCTTGGATTCCTTCAGAAAGGCGTCTGTTTGCCAGCGATCCAAATCGAGCATTTTACTTACTTGGGCTTGCGTGATTCTTCCACTTCGATATGCGTCGCTGACCAGCGCTTCAAAAACCCGTCGCGGCAAATCGGAATGATTAGCGCCGATGGCCTTTACCAGTTCATCCGGCACTGAGATTTCGACGGTCGCAGCCATACTTTTGTTTTGCAGAGCCAACTTGCCATATTCGAGTCGCTTCGTCGAAATGAAAAAGAGGTTGATTCTTGAGTGGCTAAACCACTATCGCTTATTCCCCTGACAATCATTCCCCTGACACCTCCGGCCTTCTCCGAAGACAAAACCGCAGGCAGAAGAATGGGGGCGGGAATATGTCCGTTTTTATGTTTTTGCCCCCATTATCATGCTTTTCCCGTCTGGCTCGGACAAAGGTGGGTTGTGGCCAACTTCTTCTGGCGCAATTTTTCTGAACAAAATTTGGTATTCGATTGTCTTTTGGGCATACAGTAGTTTTTTGACTATGAATACAGGCATCAGTGCAATTAATGAACAGGTTCAGCGGTCCAGCGCTTTTGTGCGGCCGCTCTTTGGCGAAATCGGCAAGGTGATCGTCGGCCAGAATTACCTGGTCGAACGGCTGGTCGTCGGCCTCCTGGCCAACGGCCATGTTCTGCTGGAAGGCGTCCCTGGATTGGCCAAAACGCTCTCGGTCAAGGTGTTGGCTTCGGCCATCAACGTCAAGTTCTCCCGTCTCCAGTTCACCCCGGACCTGCTGCCGGCCGACTTGATCGGCACTCAAATTTATAATCCGCAGACGGGCGCTTTTACCACCCGGCGCGGCCCCATTTTTGCCAATCTTGTGCTGGCCGACGAAATCAACCGCGCCCCGGCCAAGGTCCAAAGCGCGTTGCTCGAAGCCATGCAGGAGAAACAAGTCACCATCGGCAACGAAACCTTCAAGCTGGAGGAGCCATTCCTGGTGCTGGCCACGCAGAATCCCATCGAACAGGAGGGCACTTACCCGTTGCCCGAAGCGCAGGTGGACCGGTTCATGTTGAAATTGAAAATCGTTTATCCATCGCGCGAGGAAGAACGGCAGATTCTGGATTTGATGGCCCGCACGTCCATAACCGCCACGGCCAGCCAGGTGGTCTCACCGCAGCAAATCCTGGAGGCCCGCCAGGTGCTCAACGACATTTATATGGATGACAAGGTCAAGGATTACATCGTGGATATTGTCTGTTGCACGCGCGACCCGGACGCCTACAAGATTGACGGCTTGCAGGGCCTGATCCAATTGGGCGCGTCGCCGCGCGCCACCATTGCGCTGACCCTGGCCTCCAAGGCTTACGCTTTCCTGCGCGGGCGCGGCTACGTGACGCCGCAGGATGTCAAGAGCATCGGCATGGACGTGTTGCGCCACCGGGTGACGGTGACCTACGAAGCTGAAGCCGAAGAAAAAACGAGCGAAACCATCGTCACCAAGATATTTAATGAATTGCCCGTGCCGTGAGGAATTTAAGGCATGCTATGAATACTTTGACCGCTAAAACTGCCGAACAAGTCCGCGCCAAGAGCACGCGCCTCACACCAAACACACTGCACGTCCTGCTCAATGATGGCCGGGAAATCAGCGTGCCGTTCGCGGAAGTGCCGTGGCTGAAATGGCTGGCCAAAGCCACGCCTAAGCAACGCGCCAATTGGTCGCTCGAGCCCGGCGGCTACGCGATTTTCTGGCCGGACTTGGATGACGGCATTGAAGTATGCCATCTGCTGGACACGCAACCGATTGCTTGAACCTTTGAAGACGAGGCCGAAGAAAGGACGTGTGAAACCATGATCACCACAATCTTCAGCGGACCGATCGCAGCGTTTTCATCCCAGCCGCCGCCAGAGTTGTTCTGGATTGCGCGAACTGTGGAAGACCGCCAGAACGGAGAATGTTCCGTCTTTAACGGCGAAGTAGATATTGTAGCGGGAAAACCGGCGCAGGCGGATCTTCCGAGCCTGCTGACGAACTCTTGGGTAAAGTTCCGGATTGGCTTGCGCCCGTTGCAGGGCACGATCGACTTCCAAAACAAACTCCTTTCCCAAGCCTGGACGCTGTTGTTCATACCAAACTATCGCCTCCTCGTATTCAACGTGTGCAGGCGGTTTGAAAATGAGCCGGAGACTCATTTCCAACCGAAGCGATTGTTGAGTTCAGTTTTGACTTGCTCCCAAGGTATTCCCTCGTGCGGATTGGCCTCGAAGTCAGCGAGACGGCGGTCAAGCTCCGCCGCCTGTTCCGGCGTTAGGTCAGGGTCGTATCCGTCTTCCACGATGATTTCCCAAAAGTCCTGCGCAAGTTTGATCCTCTCCTCTTGCGGAAGGGCTTTCGCTGCTTCGAGAATTTCCGTCGCACTCATGCCAGGAAACTTACCCGAAACCCAGGCTGTTGGCAAGTTGATGACAGTCATGGAAATCCTCGCGCAGAGGCGCAGAGAACGCGGAGAGGGAGGAAGAAAACAGTTTTCCTCTGCGTCCTCTGCGCCTCTGCGCGAAATCACAGACCCGCCAGTCCATAAAACCTTCCCATGATCCCGCGCGAAATCCTCAAGAAAATCCGCCAGATCGAGCTGCGCACCACGCGGCTGGTTTCCGAAACCCTGGGCGGCCAGTACCATAGTGTTTTCAAGGGCCAGGGCATGAATTTCGAGGAGGTGCGCGAGTACCAGCCGGGCGACGAGGTGCGTTCGATTGACTGGAACGTGACGGCGCGCATGAACCATCCGTTTGTCAAGAAGTTTGTCGAGGAGCGCGAGTTGACGCTCATGCTGGTGGTGGACCTGAGCGGTTCGGGCCTTTTCGGTTCGCGCGACCAGTCCAAGCGCGAATTGGCCGCCGAACTGGCCTCGGTGCTGGCCTTTTCCGCCATCCGCAACAACGACAAAGTGGGCTTGATCCTCTTCACCGAGGAAGTCGAAAAATACATCCCGCCCAAGAAAGGGCGGCGCCACGTGCTGCGCGTGATCCGCGAAATTCTCCTCTTCCAGCCGGCCAAACGCGGCACCAATTTTGCCGGGGCGCTGGACGTTCTGAACCGGCTGACGCGGCGCCACGCCATTGTGGTGGTGATTTCCGATTTCCTTTTTGAGCGGCGCGCGGCGGCGGAGGGCGACCGGAATCGCGGCGGCGGCTATCTGCTCTCGCCGACTTTGGGGCCGCGCTCCTGGCCGGCGCTACGGCAGGCCAATCGCCGCCATGATGTCATCGCCATCCAGGTGGTGGACCGGTTCGAGCTGGCGTTGCCGTCGCTGGGCCGCTTGGTTTTCAGCGACGCCGAGACGGGCGAGATGATCGAAATCAACACGCACGATTTGCGCAAGCGCCGGGCCTTCGCCGACCGGCGCAGCAAGCACCAGGCCGAATTGTTGCGCGTGCTGCGCTCGGCCAACATTGATGCCATTGAGGTTCGCACGGGCGAGCCTTACGCCGCCGCCTTGGGGGCATTTTTTGAAACGCGCGAAAAGCGCCGCCGCCACGGATGAACACAAACTCCGCGCTCATCGTCCCTGCCAAACCCGCGGCCGCCACCAACGCGGCTCCGCTGACTTTTCACCAGGAGCTCAAACCGCTCATCGCCATTCCCAATGTCTGGCTCTGGGTCATCTGGATTGCGTCCATTCTGGCGCTGTGCGCCATAGCGTGGCTGGCCTGGCGGTATTGGCGCAAGAAGGCCGCCGCTGTTTTGGCCGTGCCGCCGGTTCCGCCGCACGTGCGGGCGCGCCGCGCTCTGGAAGCGGCGCTGGCCCTGTTGAGCGATCCCAAGGCCTTTTCCATCGCCGTCTCCGGCGCTCTCCGCGGTTATTTGGAGGAACGGTTCGACTTCCACGCGCCCGAGCGCACGACCGAGGAGTTTCTGCTTGAGCTGCAGGGAACAAATCTGTTGACAATCGAGCAGAAGCTCAGTCTCGGCGATTTCCTGGAAAACTGCGACCTCATCAAATTCGCAAAGTACGAGCCTACGGAAACCGAGTTGCGCGCGCTCCACGCCGCCGCGCTCAAACTCGTCAACGAAACGGAGCCGCACTGGGCGCCCGCCGAGATTCAATCCTCCGTCGCCGCCGCGCCGGCCCCTGCCGCCCCATGACCTTCGCTCATCCTTATGTCTTGTTGCTGTTGCTGCTCTTGCCGGCGCTGGCTTGGCTCAAGGGGAAGGTGGGGCAGGCCGCCGCTTTTGTGTATTCGTCGGTCGAACTGGTGCGCCCGATCTCCGGCCTGCGCCGGTCGCGCGCCGGGGCCATTCTCAACAATTTGCGCTGGCTGGCGCTGGCGGTGTTCATCATCGCGCTGGCCCAACCGCGCCTGGTGCGCGGCGAATCGCACGTCAAGGCCAGCGGCATTGACATTGTGGTCGCCCTGGATTTGTCCGGGAGCATGCGCTCGGAGGATTTCGGCGAGGGCCTGAGCCGGATCAAACTGGCCAAGGAGGTTCTTGGAAAATTTATTGACAACCGGCCCAACGACCGCATCGGCCTGGTCGCTTTTGCCAAGGACGCCTACATTGCCTCGCCGCCGACGCTGGATCACGATTATTTGCAGCACCAGTTGGACAGGCTGCAGATTGGCGTCATTGACGAAAGGGCCACGGCCATCGGTTCGGCCTTGATGACCGCGCTCAATCGCATCAAAGACCTCAAGGACAAGAGCAAAATCGTCATCCTCATGACCGACGGCGAAAACAACTCCGGCAAAGTCTCCCCCTTGACGGCCGCCGATGCCGCCCACGCCCTGGGCGTCAAAGTTTATACCATCGGCATTGGCCGGCAAGGCACGGCGCCTTACCCCGTCGGGCGCGACCAATACGGCCGGACGACCTATCAGGACATGGCGGTGGACATTGACGAGGAGACGCTGACCAAGATCGCGCAGGAGACCAATGGCAAGTATTACCGGGCGGACACTGCCGACACGCTGCGGCGCATTTACGCGGAGATTGACCGGCTGGAGACAACGGAAGTTGAAGTCAAGAAGTACCAGCATTATGATGAGTTGTTCGGGCAGGTGGTCATCGCCGGACTGGCCGTGCTGCTGCTGGAGATGATCCTGGCCCAAACGGTTTGGAGAAAGTTGCCTTAAACAAATGAGATGCGAACACCCGCAAGTTCTCTGGTTGGCGCTGGCTGCGGTTCCGGCGCTGGCCGGATTTCTCTACTGGTCGTGGCGCGTCAAACAGAAATTGACGCTGCAATTTGTCCACGCCCGCCTGCTCTCAAGCCTGACGGTCGGGGTTTCCCATGGGCGGGAAAAAATCCGCATGGCCCTGCTGGTCGCGGCCCTGGCGGGCGTCCTCTGCGCCCTGGCCCGGCCGCAATGGGGCTTCGCCTGGGAAGAGGCCAAACAGCAGGGCCTGGATATTATCGTGGCCCTGGACACTTCGCGCAGCATGCTGGCGCGCGATGTCCTGCCCAACCGGCTCGAAAGATGCAAGCTGGCGGTCATGGACCTGATGCGCCAGGCCAAATCCGACCGCATGGGCCTGGTGGTTTTCGCCGGGGCCGCTTTTCTGCAAGCGCCGCTGACGCTGGATGAGCAGGCTTTTCAACAGGCGGTCGAGGCCGTTTCGGTCGGCATCGTTCCGGTGGGCGGCACCTCGCTCTCCGCCGCCATTCACACGACGATGGACGCGTTCGAGAAGGGGAACGACAATCATAAGGTCATGGTGCTTTTCACCGATGGAGAAGATCACGACGCCGACAGCGACACGATGGCCGTCGTCAAACAAGCGGCGGACTCGGGGATGCGCATTTTTACCATCGGCGTCGGCACGCCGGAAGGCGAGTTGCTGCAAGTGACCGACGAGCAGGGAAATACTTCGTTCCTCAAGGATGACGATGGCAACGCGGTGAAATCGCACCTGAACCAGACTTTGTTGCAACAAATCGCCACCGAGGCCAACGGCTTCTATCTGCCATTGCAGGGGGCCAATCCGATGGAAACGCTGTATGCGCGCGGCCTGGCGCCGCTGCCCAAAACCGAGGAAACCACGCGGCTGACGCGAGTTTATCAGGAGCGGTATCATTGGTTTTTGGGTTTCGCCGTGATTTGCCTGATCGTGGAGGCCCTGTTGCCGGAACGCGCCCGCTCGCGCTCCCGCCGCGCGCGCGCCGCCGCTCCGGTCTTGCAGAAGGCCGCGGCGATGCTGGCCTTGTTCCTCATTCCGCTGAGCGTTGCAGCCTCGCCCGGGAGCGCTTTTCGCGCTTATCAGTCGGGCAAATACACGAACGCGTTCGACGAGTACAATCGTTTGGTCAAGCAGAAAACAAACGATTACCGCCTGCACTACGACACCGGCGCGTCCGCCTACCAGGCCAAAAAGTTGGAAGCGGCCGAAGAGCAATTCAACTCCACACTGGACTCCCCGGACATCATCGCCGATCCCCAGAACCAGCAGCGGACGTATTACAATTTGGGCAATACCCTCTACCGCATGGGCGAACCATTGCCGGACCCGGACAAAAAGAAGGAATTGTGGCAACAGGCCATCACCAATTACAGCCGCGCCGTCCACTTGAACACCAACGATGTGGATGCCAGGAACAATCTCGCTTACGTCAAGCAACAATTGGAGGAATTAAAGAAGCAGCAGCAGCAACAGAACAAGGACCAAAAGGACAACAAGGACAAGCAGAATCAGGATCAGCAACAACAGCAACAACAAGGCAAGGACCAGGATCAGAAGGACCAGCAGCAAAAGCAGTCACAGGACCAAAAATCCGAGCAGCAAAAGAAAGACGAGGAAAAAGCCAGGCAGGAACAAGCCAAGAAGGACCAGGAAAAGAAACAACAACAGGCCCAAGCCAATCAGGGAGAGAAAAAGGACAACCCGGATGAGCAGGCCCAACAAGCCTCCGCCACCGAGCTTCACATGAGTCCGCAGGAAGCCCGCAAGTTGCTGGATTCATTGAAAGACGACTCCAAGGTCTTGCTTTTCGCCCCGACCAATCAGCCCATCAATACCCAACGCGGGAAATTCAAGGACTGGTGAGTAGTTTAGATTGACCAACCCCGGCGATAGTCGCGATGGAGCAACTGGTTGGCGCGAGGCGAGTTGAGAATGTGCCCGCTCTGGGTGTCATACTCCAAGGCCTCCTCAAAGAACATGGCCACATTGATCAGTTGCAGCAGTTCGGTCATCGGGCCGCCGATCTCGAAGCTCGAGTAGGTTGTGCCATTGCCTTTGCAGGCTTCGGTCCATTCGCCCTGATGGCTGTCACAATGTGGCATCGTCTGCGGTGGACCGTGTTTCACGCTTTTGAAGTCTTCCTCCGGCAGCAGCACAAAACTCGTGTTCCATGGATCATTGGAGTAAATCGAGCCTTTCGCGCCGACGATCAAATCGCCCCACTTGTCCTGCGTGTAGCCGAGCATCAAGTCGGGCGAGGGCAAGCTCGCGGTGTACACGGTCAATTGCACCGGCGGCAACTCACCTCGCGCCGGCAATTCAACGAGCGCCTTCATCGAGCGCGGATAGCCTTCTTCGTCGCGTTCCGAGGGCAAAGCTTCGACGCGAATCACGACGCGTTTTGACTCCGCATCCGTGGGCTGGCGCCACAACTGTTCCAGCTTGAGCGCGCGAAACATGATGTTGGCCGTGTGGCAGCCCATGTCGCCCAGCGTGCCGCTGCCAAAAGCGCGCCAGGAGCGCCATTTCTCTGGAACATACGCCGGGCTGTAAGGACGCCAGGGCGCCGGACCAAGCCACAAATCCCAGTCCAACGTTTCGGGGATCGGCGGGCGGTCTGCCGGCCGCGTCACCGGGCCATTTCCGCCGGGAAACCAGACGTAGGCTTCGCGGATCTCCCCTATCGTGCCGCTCCAAGCCAGTTCGACCGCGCGGCGCACGCTGTCAGAGGCCGAGCCTTGATTGCCCATTTGCGTCACAACTTTGTGCTTTTGCGCAAGAAAGCGCAGCACACGCGCTTCATGCACGGTGCGCGTCAGGGGTTTTTCGCAATACACGTGCTTGCCGCGCTGGATGGCGGCGGCGGCGGCCACGGCGTGAGTGTGATCCGGTGTGCAGACGAGTACGGCATCAATGCTGCGGTCGAATTTGTCAAACATCCGGCGGTAGTCCACAAAGGTTCTGGCTCCGGGATATGTCGGAATAGTTTCCTCGGCGCGATGCTGGTCCACGTCGCAAAGCGCAACAATATTTGCCCCCGCCTTGGCTAACTCGGAAAGATTCGAATTTCCGCGCCCGCCCACGCCGATGGCCGCAACGTTGAGCTTGCCATTGGCCTCGTAGGCAAAAGCGCTCCTGCTGTTGGGAAGGATGAGCAGTCCCGTGCCGCCGATGGCGGTGGCGCGCAGAAAACCGCGTCGCGAAAAGCCGGATTTCGATTTCATGGCCCGGTCTTGGCGTGCGGTCTTGACGCCCGCATTTGTTTCGGCCGTTGCCTTAGCCGGAACGATGCAGTTGCTTTGGGGAGCGCGGTCGTCTCGACCGCCGTTTTCGGCGTCTCGCCGAAAACCTTCCCGTCCTTCGGTCCCGCACCGAATGATGTTGACAGAATCATCGAACGACTGGCCGGCGAGACGCCGACCAGGGCGACCGGGACGGTCGCGCTCCCAAATCCATCTGAATCGTTCCGGCTTAGTTGTTTCAATCACTTCCCGGTTTTGTAACTCACCGGCTCGGATTTGACAACCTTTGAGCTCCTTTTGCTCCCCATCATTTTCCATAGACAACGGCGCTGAAAGTGGGCTTGACTATCCGGCATGGAATTGTCCGCCAAACAGACCACTCTTGAAGAGATCGCAGCCTGGCGAGATCTGTACCGGCAAGAGATGAACTGTCAAATAATCCACGATTCGATCCATTCCCGCCGGGGCTGGACTTTGGAGTATTTACTCAATGCGGGCGGAGTGTCTGTCGGTTACGGCTCCATTGCTGTCGCTGGTCCATGGAAAGACAAGCCGACTCTATACGAATTTTACGTTTTGCCGCATTACCGTTCCCTCCTATTCGATCTCTTTTCCGCGCTGCTTGCCGCCTGTGGCGCGAACAGAATCGAGACCCAGAGTAATGACCCACTCCTCACGCCTATGTTGCATACCTTCGCGCGGGACGTCATAAGCGAGAGCATCCTTTATCACGACAAATTGACGACGGCTCTCGCGCCAATAGGGGCCGTCTTCCGTCGTGCCATCTCTTCTGACGACCCACAGATTCCCCCGGATCAACTCTGCTCGCACGGAGTTGTGGAGATTGGCGGCACGGTTGCAGCAAAGGGCGGGATACTTTTCCATTACAACCGACCTTACGGCGACATTTACATGGAGGTCGCCGAGCCATTTCGGAGGCGTGGTTTTGGCTCTTACTTGGTTCAAGAGCTAAAAAGAGTGTGCCACGAACAAGGGAACATCCCGTCGGCCAGATGCAATCCGAAGAATATCGCTTCACGCAAAACACTCCAGAAAGCCGGCTTTGTTCCGTGTGGGCACATTTTAATCGGTTCCGTTTCACGATGATTCGTATTCGCCGGACGGTCGTTCTTTGACAATTGGTGATGAGCGCAACGGGGCAGACAAGAGCGCCGCGGGGAGTGCTGAGTTGGCATACCAGGCGGAGTAAGAACTGATTTGCAGCCCATCCCGCCCAGCTTGCGGCGCGGAGTCTTACTGCGCGCTGGCTCGCAACGGGTTGACGTAGGCCGAGACCGGGCTTTCATGGCCTTGGAGGTCCACCGCCTTGACGCCCAGAACGATTTGGTCAATCGGCGTGTCTTTCAAAGTGAATTGGTGGACGTTGCCCGCCCAGATTTCTTTTTCCCAGTCCGGCGCAGTGGTGGAACGAACCACCACCACAAAACCCGCCAGCTCAGGCCCCTCCTCCGGCTCAGTCCAGCGCAGGACGGCGTCGTAACCCGACCCGCGGCTCAAGCCGGGGCGGTTGGTCGGCGCGAGCGCGCCGGCGGGAGAGCCGGGCGCAAAGGAGGTCACGGGCGGTTCGGGGGCCAAGGCCATGAGCGCGGCGGCGGCGGCGTTGACGCGCACCACTCGCGTGGCGTAGGCCGGGGAGGCGTTGGCGAAGGTGTCAAGGCTGGAATGTTGCTGCGCGAAATTTTCATTGGGCGTGGTGAAGCGGACGCCGGCATAACCCTGCTGGTTGAACGAGATGTGGTCCCCGCCGCGCCCGAAACGATCATAGCGAAAAATCGTGTCCACCGCCATGTCCGGACAATACCTGGCGGCCGTGGCGCGGACAAAGCGGGCGATTTGGCGCGAGGCCGAATCATTGGGGTCTTCCGAAAAAACCAGCACCCGGTTCGTGTCGCTGGCCCCATTGCCGCTGATTGCGGTGCCGATGATGTCGTTGTTGAGCACGGCCTCGATGCCCTGGTTGGCAAGCTTAAGACGCCGGGCCAGGGCGTGGGAGCCGTAAAGACCCTGTTCTTCGCCCGCGAAGGCGACAAACACCAATGTCGCGCCAAACTCGTATTGGCTCATCACGCGGGCGCATTCCATGGCGCAGGCCGTGCCGCTGGCGTCGTCGCTCACGCCGGGGGCGGGCAATTCCGCGGCCTCGGCTGGCGCAAGGCCGGCGGCATCCTTGAGATTGATAGAGTCGTAATGGCCGGAAATGAGAATCCAGCGTTTGCTCGCGCCGGGAGACTGGCCCGGCAGGATGGCCAGGACGTTGCGCAATTCGGTCTCCTGGTAGAGGCGGTTGGTTTTGCCGATGGTGTAGGTGTCAAAGCTGACCTGCAACCGCGGGCTGTAACTTTTGAACTGGTCGAAAATCCACTGTCGCGCCGCGCCGACTCCGCGATTGGTTTGGGTGGGATCTGACGCGGTGTTGCGGGTTTGAAACTCGCCCAACCGGCGCATGATGTCCGCCACGCGCTGTTCGGAAATTTCCGAGACGATTTGTTCAATGAGCGGATCTGATTTTTTGGGCGGACGGTTCGCCATCTCCAACAGGTCCGTAGCCGGACTAAGCTCACGGACTTGCGCCGGCAGAAAAACCGGCCAGAGGAGCAGCGCGAAGGCGGCGAGCAGCAACACGCGCGCTTTTGTGGACGATTGATGCACAAGCCGTGCTATACCTTTCCCGCAACAGGCTGGCAATGATTTTTCTTCGCGGCTAAATCCCAGGCTTCCGTTTCATGATGGCCACGCGCAAGGCCGTATCGAATTTCCGGGTCGAGGCTTCTGGTCCCCAAATGTACTCGGTTCGATCCGGCATAATCCAAGTCATTCCCGCCAGATCGTAATACTTCGCGGAATAATCCCTGATCCAATCCATGATGGTCAGATTGGAGAATTTGGAGATCAACCACGAGGAATCCACATAGACCAATAGCAGAAAGGCCGGCTTGGCCGCCTCGATTTCCTGCATGGCATCCTTTTGCATGTACAAGGCGTACTGGTGGGACTCCATCAAGTCGTACATGTAGATGTAACCGGTGGCCGAATGGCGGTGCGCGAGGAAGAAAATCTCCGGCTCCGAACCCATGATCGCAATGGTGTCCCCCGCGCTGGAATGTTCCTGGATGTACTTGGCGATGGGCGCCGCTTCCGGGAATGGATTTCCGCCGTATAACGCGTGACAGGCGGCTTCGGGCGTTTGTTCAAACCAAAGCGCGCGGCTCGCAAAAATGAAACCGGCGCACGCCAGCGCGAAGCAGACGGCGGGGACGGCCTCCCCCATCGCCCGCGCGGCTCGTCGCGCCGCGACGGCAATCAACAGGGAGACGGCCGGCAGCATCATGATGAAATAGTGCCGGGAAAAATAGTAACTGGCCGTGAAGGCGATCAACGAAAACGCCAGCAAACAGCCGATGATGAACCTGGCCTCGCTCCGAGCCTTGTCAAGCAGGAGGCAAATCAGCCCCGCCGCCGCCGCCACCCACGACCACCGCAACGCGCCCGCCTTTCGATTGAATTCAGCCAGGTCCAGCAGCCCGACGCGCCAGTTCAGCAATCCCGCGTGAACGCGCACGTACACGACGGTCCAAAACCAGAACCGATCAAATGTTCCCACCCAGGTCAGCAGCAGGCACGTCAACAAAAATGGCAGCGCCAGTCCTGCGCCGAACCAAAGGATGCTCCTGATCTTCTCCCCACGTTGCGTCGGAGCCGCCGCAACCAGATCGCGCAGCAAAACAACCAGGCCGAAGAGGCCGAAGAACAGCCCCGGTTGCTTGCACACAAACGACAGGCCGAATGCCACGCCGCTCGACCCGAAGCCCCAGAGCCGCCCGGACTCACGCGCCTTTAATAACAGCAACAAACCGGCCAACGCGCCCAGCACCACCAAGTGCGTCGCGTGCCCTTCCAGACCCAGAACTCCCGCACACATGGACAATAAAGCGTAACAAACGCACGCCAGGGCCGCGTGCGCAAGATCGAGCAACCGGCGGGCGACAAAAAAGAGCAAAGCCAGCGTGCCCAGATTGACCAGCAGGAAACCGAAATGTATCCCGGCTGTCGTCTGCCCGAATACGGCCATGATCGCCGCGTAACAGGCGTAGGCGCCTGGCAACTTCATATTATAAGCCATCTTGTAGGGTGGGATGCCGTCCAAGAGCAATTGGCCGGCGTAAGCGTATTCCCCTTCGTCGCGCTCCAGGGGGATGGACAGCAGGCGCACCCGCACCACGATGACCAAAAGGACGGCCAGGGCCAGCGCCACCATAGTCCATCGGCCCGGCGCGCAAACGCGCGGATGGCTGTCGAAGCATTCGGAATCTTTCAACCACTGCATGTACCCTTTCCCATTCGCGGAAGTAAAGCGCCGAAACCTGCTGATTGTTTTGCCGATTATGCGGACGCGCGTTCCCAAATCCTAAGCCGGAACCATGCAGTACGGATTTAACGCAAAGACCCAGCGCGGTCAGCCGCAACCAAACACACGATTTGAACAGGAGGCCACAGAGGAAACGGAGAGATGGACCATGTCCAGCGATGCTCTGTTCTCTCTGTTTTCTCCTGTTCCAAGCATCTTGTTCCAAAGGTCAAATTCCACGGCCTGGCACGGCACGCCGCAACCCAAACCCTGCCGGAAGGGGCCTGTGCGCGCAGAGGCGCAGAGGGCGCGGAGAAAGAGTCCTTGGCGGATCTCCTTTCCCGTTGTTGCTCCGCGCGCTCCGCGTTCTCTGCGCGAAAAAAAATCCTCGCGACCATGCGTGATTCTGACGGATTGCAGTGCCGCGAGCGCGGCGAAAAAGTTTTGCCAAAAATGCAGACTTCTCCGACATTGCAATGCAAAGACGCAGAGTCGCAAGGGCAGCAAGCGAATTTGGCCCCATGGCCAACGCTCACCATTTGGTGGGTCGGACTACTGAGGGCAAATTCCTCTTTGCGCCCTGGCGTCTTTGCGCCTTTGCGTTGAAATTCTTCTGCCCTACTGCATGGTTTGCCGATTTGCCTGGTTGCCGATTTGCCGATTTGCCCTTGCCTGGTTGCGTCGGATCACGCATACTCTTCACAGGCAATGGGGTCTGCCGTTTCGCCGATGCGAGAGAACTGCCTGAAGTTTCAGTGCTGATGACTCCTACCAGCGCCATCATAGCTGGCAGGTTTGTTTGATATGCTCAATGCACTGATTATATTTATCGGCGGCGGGCTGGGCACACTGGCCCGGTGGGGACTTTCCGGCTTCGTGGCCCGGTATTGGGGCGAGACGTTTCCTTTTGGCACTCTCATCATCAATATCACCGGCTCCTTTGTCATCGGTTTGTTCGCCGGGTTGACGGGTCCTGAAGGCCGCTGGCTCGCGCCCGCTGCCTTCCGCCAGTTTTTCATGATCGGCATCTGTGGCGGTTACACCACGTTTTCGTCCTTCAGTCTGCAAACACTCGCCCTGGCGGAAGACGAGCAATGGTTCAAAGCCGGCGCCAACGTCGTCCTCTCGCTGGTCCTTTGTCTGGTCGCGGTGTGGCTTGGCAAAGCGCTGGCGGGTTACATGAATTCGATGAAAGGAAACTAATATGCATTTGCCTCACGACGCCATGTTGTTGCGGATTTTCTTCGGAGAATCCGACCGCTGGCATCACCAGCCGCTCTATGAAGCCATCGTGCTCAAAGCACGCGAAATGCACCTGGCGGGCGCGACGGTGCTGCGCGGGCCGATGGGCTTCGGCAAATCGAGCCATCTCCACACCGCAAAGATCCTGCGGCTTTCGATGGATTTGCCCATGATCATCGAAATCGTGGACAGCGAGGAGAAAATAAACTCCTTTCTTCCCGTGCTCGACGAGATGATGGGCGGGGGATTGGTCACGCTTGAAAAAGTGCGGGTGATCAATTACCGCGCCGGGGCAAATGTGGAAACACCGACGGAGATTTGAAAAGTCCAGCATGGACACCATCTGGTTCATCGCCGCGATCTGGATGGGATTGGCTTTCGCGGCCAGCCTCATCTCGATCCGCACCGGCATTTCGGTTCATGTCTGGCTTGACTTTTCGCAAAAAGGAGGGTAAGAACTGCTGCATGTTGCAGCTCAGTATTCGAGTCCGGAAATGGAGTTTGACCGCCGCGCTGACCGGGGCGATTTTCCTTGCGGAGGCGCAGCCGATGATTCCCGCGCCAGGGCCGCCTTTTGTGTCCGTGCAAGCGACCGATCCCCTGGCATCAGAACCCGGCAATAATCCCGGCTCCTTCACCATTTCGCGCGCGGGCAACACGAATTCGGCCCTGGCCATCGTCTTTTCACTTGGCGGCACCGCATCCAATGGTGTGGATTACGCAACCATTCCGACCTCCATTACGCTGGCGGCGGGGCAGCTTTTCAGCAACATCGCCGTCACGCCCATCAGCGAACCAAAATCCACCGGATACAAAACGGTCAATTTGACCCTGCCGCGCGAGAGCTTTCGACGGGGGGAATCCGCTCCGCCCTTCCTCATCGGCTCGCTCAGCCGCGCGCTGGTCTATATCGTTTACAATTACACCAATGTTCCGCCTAGTGTCAGCCTTGTGGCGCCCGCCAGTGGCGCCTCGTTCCTGTCGAAACCCAACATCGCGTTGGCGGCCACGGCGTCGGACTCAAATGGTTGGGTGACGGCGGTGCAGTTTCTGGCTAACGGCGTCAGCGTTGGCACGGTTAGCAATTATCCCTTCGGCCCTTTCCCGTTGCAGCCTCTGGTGATTCGGGAATCGCACGGTTCGGTCGTGCCGATGGTGCCAGGCGCGCGGCTCAACCGGTTTCAGTTTGTCTGGACTCAAGTGCCGCCCGGCGCGTACACATTGCAGGCGGTGGCGACGGACAACGCCGGCCTGCAAACCACCTCCGCCTCGGTGGACATCACGGTGACGACCAATCTGCCCATTCCGGAAGTGCGGATCATCAATCCGGTCAATGGCGCGCATTTTCCGGACCAGGCCCCGATCCATCTTTATGCGGCGGCGGGAGAAACCAACGGCGTGGTGGATACGGTGGAATTTTTCGCCAACGGCGCCAGCCTCGGAACGGCGACCAACTATCTGGCGGCCGAGCCGGTGGGCCAGGCGCCGTTTCGCCTGCACTGGCTGCCTTACAACATTTCATGGACCAACGCCCCTGTCGGCAGCAACTCCGTCACGGCCGTGGCGACCGACAACAACGGCACCAAGGCGACCTCCGCGCCTGTCAACATCAATGTGACGACCAACCTGTATCGCCGCCATTTCCCTTGGTGACCGGCGACGGCGCGGGCCGTCAAGCAAAGATTCAAGCGATCACAAATGGGCGATGATGTTGTCGCCAAAGGCGGAGCATTTGACCTCGCTGGCGCCTGGCATAAAACGGGCGAAGTCGTAGGTGACTTTTTTCGACGCGATGGCGCCGTTGAGGCCCTTGAGGATTAAATCGGCGGCTTCCACCCATCCCAAATGCCGGAACATCATCTCCCCGCTCAACACCACGCTGCCCGGATTGACGCGGTCTTGGTTGGCGTACTTGGGCGCCGTTCCGTGCGTGGCCTCAAAGATGGCGTGGCCGGTGATGTAGTTGATGTTGCCGCCGGGCGCGATGCCGATGCCCCCGACTTGCGCCGCCAGCGCGTCGCTTAAATAGTCGCCGTTCAGGTTGAGCGTGGCGATGACGTCGAAGTCCTCCGGGCGGGTGAGGACTTGCTGCAGGGTGATGTCGGCGATGGCGTCTTTGATGACCAGGCCGGCGCCGGGTTTGCCTTCGGGGATTTTGCACCACGGGCCGCCGTCCACTTCGACCGCGCCGAAATGCTCCCGGGCCACCTGATAGCCCCAATCGCGGAAAGCGCCCTCGGTGAACTTCATGATGTTGCCCTTATGCACCAGCGTGACGCTCTTGCGTTTGTACTTGACTGCGTAGCCGATGGCGCTGTGAATCAGCCGCACAGACCCGCTGTAACTGACCGGCTTGAAGCCCACGCCCACGCGCACGTCGCAGGGAAAATTTTTCGCGCCCACGGCCGCCCAGAATGCCTCGGCTTTCTCCCTGGTTCCGAAACGGATTTTGGCGAAGGACTTGGGAAATTCGCGGGCCAGGAAATCAAGCGTCTTTTGCGACTCGGGCGTGCCCGCCGCGTATTCGATGCCCGCATAAATGTCCTCCGTGTTCTCGCGGAAAATGATCATGTCCACCTTCTCCGGATGTTTGACAGGCGAGGGAACGCCCTGGAAGTACTGCACGGGCCGCAGGCAAACGTAAAGATCGAGTTGCTGGCGCAATTCGACGTTGAGGGAGCGGATGCCTCCGCCGATGGGAGTGGTCAACGGCCCCTTGATGCCGACCAGAAATTCCTTGAAGGCTTCGACGGTTTCGTCCGGCAGCCAGGAGTTGAACCTCTTGAAGGACTCCTCGCCGGCGAAGACCTCGAACCAGGAGACCTTGCGCCGGCCGCTGTAAGCCTTCTGGACGGCGGCGTCGAACACCCGCTGGCTGGCGGCCCAAATATCCGGCCCGGTGCCGTCGCCGCGAATGAAAGGGATGACGGGCTGATCGGGCACATTGAGTTTGCCCTGGGCGATGGAGATTTTGCCGCCCGCCGGAGGAGTGATGTTCGTGTAAGCCATGTGTGTTTAAAATTGCGGATTTAGATTCTTAACATCGAAATCTCATAGATTTTTCTCTCAGACATTAAGGGACTCGCGGCGCTCGCCCCTCCCGAAATCGCCTCGGGAGGGCGGAGCGCCGCGACGCCCAAATTTCAAATTTCTTTAGTTAGAGTTAAAGGCCACCTTAAAGAAAGCAAGCAGAGAATGAAAACAAGACCGGAATTATCTGGAATTATCATGGAAATCAACGACTTACGCGAGTTTTCATGCGTTTCACCTTTTTTATTTTCATTTTGGTTGAATTCACCTGAATGGGCTATCTCCTTGCCTACTACACCGCTACCGCTTGTGGGCCAGTTGCTCTCCTTGCATGATTTCCATGCGGGTCACAGGGCCAACGTGGAC
>Ga0302326_10003582_pt1 | contig 36413 bp, 32 predicted proteins | sample Palsa_T0_3_FD_202264 | JGI IMG/M metagenome (GOLD analysis project Ga0302326, IMG submission 202264) | Peat permafrost microbial communities from Stordalen Mire near Abisko, Sweden - Palsa_T0_3 | ecosystem: Environmental > Terrestrial > Soil > Palsa > Peat permafrost | place: Sweden: Abisko... | reverse complement strand
GGCGAGACCACATCATGGGGGGCGTAGCGAAAGCTGAACACGGCGGAGATCGCGCCCGCATGCGCCCGCTGGGTCTGCACGGTTCCAGCCGCCAGGGCGATCGCCGCCCCGGCCAGCCCGATCGCCACCGCGCCCGCGAGCAGGGCCAGCGTGGCCCGCCGCCTGCTAGAAGCCGTAGCTGCTCGCAAGTTCGGGGTCTTTCTGCGCCAGCATCTCCGCCAGCCCAAGCATTACCTGGCACTGTTTCCAGGTGGCGTCGTCCTGCATCTTGCCGTCGATCATGTGAACGCCGGCGCCGTCGGGGATCGCCTCCACGACCTTGCGCGCGAACGCCACCTCGGCCGGGTCGGGACTGAACACCCGTTTGGCGAGGTCGATCTGCGTCGGGTGCAGCGTCCAGGCGCCAACGCAGCCCAGCAGAAACGCGGCGCGAAATTGAGCCTCGCAGCCGGCGAGGTCCTTGACGTCCCCAAACGGTCCGTAGAAGGGCAGGATCCCGGTTGCCGCGCAGGCGTCGACCATGCGGGCGATCGTGTAATGCCAGAGGTCCTGCTGCACCGCTGTGCGTGGCGCCTCTGGTGCCTCCGGGTCCGGGTCAGCGAGCACGACGTAGCCGGGATGGCCGCCGCCGACACGCGTGGTCTTCATCCGTCGCGACGCGGCGAGGTCCGCGGGGCCCAGGCTCATGCCCTGCATTCGCGGGCTGGCGGCCGCGATCTCCTCGACGTTGGTGACGCCGAGCGCGGTCTCGAGGATCGCGTGAACCAGGATCGGGCGTTGCAGGCCGGCCTTCGCCTCGAGTTGGGCGAGCAGTCGATCGACATAGTGGATATCCCATGCGCCCTCGACCTTGGGGATCATCAGCACGTCGAGCTGCTCGCCGATCTCGCCAACGAGCGTGACGATGTCATCGAGCGCCCACGGCGACGCCAGCGCGTTCACCCGGGCCCACAGCGCCGCGCCCGACAGGTCCACCTCGCGGGCGATGCGGACCAGGCCTACGCGCGCGGCCAGCTTGCGCTCCACCGGTACTCCGTCCTCGAGATTGCCGAGCACGATGTCGCAACGCGCGGCGACGGTCTCGATCTTCGCCGCCATGCTCTCATTGGACGGGTCGAAGAAGTGGATCATCCGCGACGGCGTCAGCGGAATCTCGAGCAGCGGCGGCGGCGCCCCGATCGCCAGTGGCTTGCTGAAGTCTCTTGGGTTTCGCACGTCCCGCTCCTTGTCGTCGCCCCGGCCTCGCGCGCCGCCGCAGGCGATTGCGCCGCGCTGCTCGCCAGCCCCTCCCGCTCATCGTCCCAGGTCCGACGGACCGCGGGCGCCGCGCGGATACCGGTGCGTGCGCTGGCGACGATCCAGCGTTATGCTGTTTGACCTTCGCTGGGCGCTCCGGAGCCTCCCTGCCCCAGTTCGCCGGCACCTTGTTCGCGCTCCGCTGGAGCGCTTCGTCGTTGTATGGACCTCCACCATGACGCCGATCCTTGACACCGACCAGGACATCCGCGAGGCCAGCGGCGCTCGGCCATTGGGCCGCTACTTCGAGGAATTCACGGTTGGCGACGTCTACAAGCACTGGCCCGGAAAGACGATCACCGAGGGCGAGCATCACCTGTTCTGCCTGCTGACGATGAACCACCACCCGCTGCACACCAACGATGTCTTCGCCGCCGCCTCTCAGCAGGGCAGGAACGTTGTTGTTGGTACCTACATCTACTCCCTCGCGCTCGGCCTGTCTGTCGCCGACGTCTCGGGCAAGTCGCTGGCGAACCTCGCGACCGAGGAGCTGAGCCATCCGGCACCCGTTTTCCACGGCGACACGCTCTATGTCGAATCCGAGGTACTCGAGACGCGCGCGTCCACCTCCAAGCCCGACCGTGGCATCGTCAAGGTCCACACCCGGGTCTACAACCAGGATGGCGTGCTCGTGACGGAGTTCAAACGACTTTCGCTGATCCCACGCAGGCCGCAGACCGAGGAGAGCTCTACCTAGAGCAGGCCGACGCGAGCGCGCGTCGGCCACAAATTGCAAGAAGGAGTGAGCGCCAAGTGATTGAGACCACCGCACCGTCCGCCAACAGGCAGTTGCTTGCGTGGGTGGCGGAGGTAACGGAGCTGACTCAGCCGGCGGAGGTCTATTGGTGTAACGGGTCGCAGGCGGAATACGACCAGCTCTGCCAGACGCTGGTGGAGTCCGGGACGTTCGAGTCGTTGGACCCCGAGCGCCTGCCGGGCTCCTTCCTCGCTCGCTCAGATCCGGCCGATGTCGCTCGGGTCGAGGACCGCACGTTCATCTGTTCGGAGCGTGAGGTCGACGCCGGGCCGACCAATCATTGGCGCGATCCGGCCGAGATGCGCGACACCCTGCGCCGCCTGTTCGCCGGTGCGATGCGCGGGCGCGTGATGTACGTGGTGCCGTTCTCGATGGGTCCGCTGGGTTCGGAGATTTCGCAGATCGGTGTCGAGATCACTGACTCTGCCTATGTCGCGCTGAGCATGTCGGTGATGACGCGGGTCGGTAGCGCGGTGCTCGAGTTGCTTGGCAGCTCCGGGCGCTTCGTCCCCTGCCTGCACTCGGTCGGGGCGCCGCTCGCCGAGGGCGCCGAGGACGTGCCGTGGCCCTGCAACGCCGACAACAAATACATCGTCCACTTTCCCGAGACGCGCGAGATCTGGTCTTTCGGTTCTGGCTACGGCGGCAACGCGCTGCTGGGCAAGAAGTGCTTCGCGCTGCGGATCGCCTCGGTGATGGCGCGCGAGGAGGGTTGGCTCGCCGAGCACATGCTGATCGTCAAGGTGACCTCGCCCGAGGGTCAGGTCAAGTACCTCGCCGGCGCATTCCCGTCGGCTTGCGGCAAGACGAACCTGGCGATGATGGTCCCCTCGATCCCGGGCTGGAAGGTCGAGACGATCGGTGACGACATAGCCTGGATGCGCTTCGGCGCCGACGGCCGCCTCTACGCGATCAATCCGGAGGCCGGGTTCTTCGGCGTCGCTCCGGGCACGAGCACGCGGACGAATCAGAACGCGATGGCGATGACGCGCTACAACGCGATCTTCACCAACACGGCGCGCACCGATACCGGCGATGTTTGGTGGGAGGGGCTGAGCACCGAGCCGCCGGCGCACCTGATCGACTGGCGTGGCAACGACTGGACACCGGACTCGGGCTCGCCGGCAGCGCACCCAAATGCCCGCTTCACGGTCCGCGCTTCCCAGGATCCGGCGATCGCTCCCGAGTGGGACGACCCCGCCGGCGTGCCGATCGACGCGTTTCTGTTCGGTGGGCGGCGCTCTAGCGTCGCTCCGCTCGTCTACGAGGCGTTCGACTGGGAGCACGGCATGTTCCTCGGCGCGACGATGGCCTCCGAGACGACCGCTGCGGCGACCGGTGCCGTCGGCCAGCTGCGTCGCGATCCCTTTGCGATGCTGCCGTTCTGCGGCTACAACATGGGCGACTACTTCGCCTACTGGCTACAGATCGGCCGCGAGCACGACACCGCCAAGCTGCCACGGATCTTCTGCGTCAACTGGTTCCGCAAGGGCGAAGACGGCGGCTGGCTGTGGCCCGGCTTCAGCGAGAACAGTCGCGTGCTCGAATGGATCGTCCGTCGTTGTGAAGGCACCGCCAAAGCGGTCGATACCGCGATCGGGCGCCTACCGCTGCCCCGGGCGCTGAACACGAAGGGCCTCGCGATCGCTCCCGAGCGCGTCGAGCAGCTGCTCCATGTCGACGACGAGGAGTGGCGCGCCGAACTGCCCTCACTGCGCGAGCACTTCGCCAAGTTTGGTGAGCGCCTGCCGGACGAGCTGCGTGCCCAGCTCGATGCGCTCAGCGAGCGTCTGGGCAGCTAGCGTCGCGCTCCGCACAGTTGCCGCCGCAGCGGGCGGCCGGCTCGGCCTTCGGCCTAGTGGCGGTCGCCGCCGGTTGCCGCCGGTGGCCGTGACTCCTCGGCCAGCGAGGTGATCGCCAGCGCCCCCTGCGCGGCGCTCTCGAGCACCTCCGTCGCTTCGTCGAGCGAGCGGGCATAGAGCTCAACCAGCAGGTGCACGGTGATCCGCTCGTCGTCGTCGTGCTTGTGGAAGCGCACGTGCGTAAAGAACTCGCGCACGCCGTGGTCGCCGAACGCGGCATAGGAAAGAGCGTCACCAGCCTCTGGTCCCGAGCACGTCTCGACCTCGGCGGCGGCGACGCTGACGGTGCACGACGCGACCCAAGGGGTGCCCGTGACCATCCGCTCCCAGCGATCCTCGATCGGCTCGACGCGGCCGTCGACGAAGCCGAGGTGGGGCTGGTCGTGCATGCACTCGAGGCACTGGACGACGGCCTCCTGGATCTCGTCCACGACCTCGGCGCGCTCACCGCTCACCGGATCGATCTTGTGGATGCCCTCATAGTGCACCTGCACCTCGAGGTCCTGCGACCAGCAGCGGTAGCAGCGCAACCAGCTGCGTGGATCGGCGTTCACACACGGATTCTATGCTGCCGGGGTGTCCGGCCCCCCACGTCAACGCGAGCTGCTCGCTCTCGACCGGGCACACGTCTGGCACCCCTACGGGCCGATGCCGGCCGCCGTGGAGCCGCTGCTCGTTGAGTCGGCGAGCGGCGTGCGGCTGCGCCTTGCAGACGGTCGCGAGCTGATCGACGGGATGTCGTCGTGGTGGTGTGCGATCCACGGCTACCGCCACCCTGCGCTCGACGCCGCCGCCGAAGCGCAGCTTCAGACGATGGCCCACGTGATGTTCGGCGGCCTCACGCACGAACCAGCGATCGAGCTCGCCCGGCGGCTGATCGCTCTGACCCCGGCGCCGCTACAGCACGTCTTCTTCGCCGACTCCGGCTCGGTCTCCGTCGAGGTCGCAATCAAGATGTGCCTCCAGGCAGCCGGCGCAGGCCGCACGCGCTTGCTCGCGCTGCGCGGTGGCTACCACGGCGACACGTTCGGAGCGATGGCGGTCTGCGATCCGCTCGACGGTATGCACCATCTGTTCGCCTCGGTGCTACCCCAGCACGTCTTCGCGCTGCGGCCACCCGGTGGCGTCGATGCGCCGCTTGACGAGCACTATGCGCGCGAGCTGCGGCTGCTGTTCGAGCGCCACGGCGGCGAGCTGGCGGCGGCGATCGTCGAGCCGATCGTCCAGGGGGCGGGCGGCATGTGGTTCTACTCGCCGGCCTACCTGCGCCTGCTGCGCGAGTTGTGCGACCGCCACGGCGTGCTGCTGATCTTCGACGAGATCGCGACCGGGTTTGGCCGCAGCGGCACGCTGTTCGCCGCTGAGCGCGCCGGCGTCGCAGCGGATGTGATGTGCGTCGGCAAGGCGCTGACCGGGGGTTACCTGACGCTCGCAGCGACGCTGTGCACCACCGCTGTCGCCGAGGCGATCGCGCACGGGGAGGGGGGAGCATTGATGCACGGCCCGACCTACATGGCCAACCCGCTGGCCTGCGCGGTGGCGCTCGCGAGCCTCGATTTGCTCGACGCCGGCGGCTGGGAGGAGAACGTGCGGCGGATCGAGCGGATCCTCAGCGCCGCGCTCGCGCCTGCGCGCGAACTGCCCGGCATCCGTGATGTCCGCGTCCTCGGAGCGATCGCGGTATTGGAGCTCGACCACGCGCTCGACATCGCCGAGGCCACCGCAGCGTCGGTCGCCGCCGGCGTCTGGCTGCGACCGTTCCGCAACCTCGTCTACGCGATGCCGCCCTACGTGACCACCGACGCGGAGCTCCACCAAATCGGCGGCGCGATGATCGCCGCCGCCGCCGCCGGCCCGGCTCGTTAGCCAAACGTGAACGAGTAGCCGCTGGTCCCGGGCGAGAAGCTGAGCGTGACGGTCTCGTCCTCGTCGCTCGGCTCGGCGACGATGTTGTAGAGCCGCTGGCGGTTGACGGTGATAACGCCGTCGTGGACATCGAGCCCAGCGCCGGCACCGCTGCGCGCCGGCGCGCCGTTGATCGCGACATCGACGTGGCCGATGCCATGCGCTGGCGGGCTCAGAACGATGTACACGTTCTTGCCCTGAACGTTCGCCTTGATCTCCGCGTCGGCGCCGGCAAGCGCCTGCTGCTGGCCGATCGTCCAGGTGCCGCCGTAGGAGAACTCGCTCAGCGCGAGGGCACCGGGCGGGACGCTGTAGGTGTGGGTTCCGCCCTTCGGCTCGTTGTCGGCCCAGCCTGCGGCGCGCGCCGTGCCGAGATAGGTCTCGGCTGTGGTCTCGAGCGACGGAGTGATCACTTGCTCAGGTTGCGCACCGCCGCCGAGGCCCTTGGCGCCGGCGTCGGCCAGCAGGATGCGGATCGCCGATTCGGTGGTCGTGTAGTCGCCCTCGCCGAAGGCGTCGTAGCGCACGTCGCCTTTGGCGTCGATCAGATAGTCGGCCGGCCAGTACTCGTTACCCCAGGCGTTCCAGGTGTCCATGTTGTTGTCCTGGACCACCGGGTAGTTGATGCCGAACTGCGCGATCGCTTCGCGGACGTTGCTGGCGTCGCGCTCGAAGGGGAACTCCGGCGACTCGACGCCGATGATCTCGAGGCCCTTGTCGTGGTACTTGCGCTGCCAGGCCTCGAGGTATGGCAGCGTGCGGATGCAGTTGATGCACGTGTAGGTCCAGAAGTCGATCAGCACCACGTGCCCGCGCAGGCCGGCGAGCGTCAGCGGCCGGTCGCCCGGGGTGTTGAACCAGTCCTCGGTGCCGACGAAGGCCGGCGCCACGCCGAGCACGGGTAGCGCGGGCGTCGTCGAGCCTGGCAGCGCGACGTCGGCGGCCGGAGTAACAAACTTCGCCTTGTGAGTGCGCAGCCCGTTGAGGCGCGAGGAGACTGCGCTCGAGTTGTCGATCACCGCCGTGACGTTGACGTTCGGGATGTGCTCGGCGATCAGCTCGTCGAGCTTGACGTCGAGCATCGTCGCGATCACGATCGCCGTGGCGACCATCACGACCCCGAGCGTGCGCTGCACGGCGATGGTGCGCCCCGATCGCCGCAGCCGATCAAGGATCCGTCGCCCGCCGAGTGCCAGTGCCAGCAGCATCAGTCCGGTGCCCGCGGCGTATGCGAGACCCACCGCGACGGCACGACCGCTGGCCGCGCTGACCGAGATCACGGCCGCAAGTATCGGGCCGGCGCACGGCGTGTAAACGAAGCCGAGCGCCGCGCCGACGAGGAGGCCCGAGGCGAAGCCGTCGCCACGAGTGCGGGGGCCGAGGCGAGAGAGCACCGCCAGCGGGCGCTCGAGGCGCTCCGCGACCTGCGGCACGATCAGCGCGACGCCGAAAAACAGCAGCACGACAATCGCCACGTCGCGCAACAGATCGTCGCCGAGCCCGACGCCGTCGACGACCTTGGCGATGCCGATGATCGTGATCGCGAAGGTCGTCGTCAGGCCGAGGACGATGCCGATCGGCCGCCGCCGGCCACCGGTGCCGCTCGCTGAGAGCATCGCCGGCAGGACCGGTAGCACGCAGGGCGACACCGCGGTGCCGGCGCCAACGACCAGCGCGAAAAGCATCAGGACGACCACGTCATCCCTATTCTGCCCTAGCGCCCGCGCCGGGCACGCAACTCTTTAGCCGTTCGTTAGCGGGCGCCCTCGCCAAGTCGCATGCGGCGCCCGCGGCCCCCGGCTGGTTACTCGATGCGACTGAACTCGAAGATCGCTATCGAAAGCATCAGCAGACCGAGCAGCGCGACCACGCCGGCCTCCAACAACCCCGGCAAATGCCAGCCGAACCAGGTCACGCCGGGGTCGAGCGTGAGCCGCGCCGCGGCGCTGATGTGCAGGTGGGCGAAGACCGCGCGGCGCATCGGATCGACCGCGTAGGTAAGCGGGTCGATGCGGTTGAGGATCGTCAGCCACTGCGGCAAGCCAGACACCGGGAACAGGGCGCCCGAGAGGAAGTACATCGGCATGATCAGCATCTGCGTCAGCGCCATGAAGGACTGCATCTGCTTGACGCGGGCCGCGGCCATCACGCCGAACGCGGTGATCGCAAAGGCGACGAGCAGCTGCAAGGCGAAGATTTCGAGGATCAGGATCGGCGTGTAGGGGACGCCGACGAGGCCGGCCATGCAGATCAGGATGACGCCCTCGAAGCCGGCCACCGTCGCGCCGCCGAGGCACTTTCCGATCACCAGCGAGCTGCGCCTGACGGGCGCGACCATCATCTCGCGCAGGAAGCCAAACTCGCGGTCCCAGACGATCGACGCGGCGGAGAAGATCGCGATGAACATCACCGACATGCAGAGGACGCCGGGGTAGACGAAGGTCCGCAGGTTCACACCGTGCGTCCCCGCGCCCGCGAGGCGTGACAGGCCGGTGCCCAGCACGAACAGGAACAGGAACGGCTGGACCAGCGAGGTGACGATGCGCAGGCGGTCCTTGGTGAAGCGGATCAACTCCCGCTGCCAGACGATCTTGACCGCACGCAGCTCGCCGCGAAGACTGCTTGCGGGCACGCGAACCGCGGCGATCTGATGGTTCGGACCGGAGGCCGGCGCTGCGGGTGCCAGGGGACCTCTGGTCGTTGTCGTGCTGGCCATCGCTACCTCCTTCCGAACGCTCGCGCCATCGTCCGCAGCTGATCGCTACCGTCAGCTTCAGCGTCGCGGATCGTCGAGCCGGTATGGGACATGAAGACGTCATCAAGCGACGGCCGCGAGACGCTGACCGCGCTGATCGGCACGCCGAGCTCGGCGAACAGGCGGGGTACGAACTGCTCGCCCGCCGGCACGCCGAAGGTCACCGCTCCCTCGGCGATCTGGGCCGTGATGTCAAAGCGCTCCTTCAGCGCGACGATCGCGGCGCTGTCATCGGCCGTATGGATCTGGACGCGGTCGGCTCCGACGGCCGCCTTCAGCGCCGCCGGCGTATCGAGCACGACGATCAGGCCCTTGTCGATGATCGCGATCCGACCGCAGTGCTCGGCCTCGTCCATGTAGTGCGTGGACATGAAGATCGTGATGTCCTCGGCCACCTTGAGCTCGCGGATGTAGGTCCAGATCGAGCTGCGGGTCTGCGGATCCAGGCCGACCGTGGGCTCATCGAGGAACAGCACGCGCGGCGAGTGCATCAGCCCGCGGGCGATCTCGAGCCGGCGCTTCATACCGCCGGAGAAGGTGTTGACCGTGCTCTTGCGGCGCTCCCACAGGCCGACCATCTCGAGCACCTGCTGCATCCGCCGGCCGACCACATCGCGTGGAACGCCGTAGAGCTCGGCGTGCAGGCGCATGTTCTGCTCGGCGCTGAGGTAGCCGTCGAGCGTCGTGTCCTGAAAGACCAGCCCGATGTTGCGCCGCACCGCGTCGCGATCGCGGAGCACATCGTGCCCGGCGACGAGCGCGTAGCCGCCGGTCGGCTTGACCAGCGTGCAGAGCATCGAGATCGTCGTCGACTTGCCGGCCCCATTCGGGCCGAGAAAGCCGAAGATCTCGCCCGGCTGGACGTCGAAGTTGATCCCGCGGACCGCTTCGATGTCGCCGTAGCGCTTCGCCAGGTCGCGCACGACGATCGTCGCGCGCTCAGCTGCGTCGGGGGCGGCCTCGAGTACCGCCCCGTTGGCGACGATCGGCGTGCTCACGCGTCCCCTTCGCCAAGGATCCTGTAGAGGGCACGGCGCGCGTCACTGAGCACTTTCTTTGCCTCCGCTACCTGGGACTCGCTCGCCGTCTGCACGAGCTGACTGAAGGCGATCGCGACTTGGCGCATCAGGCCACCCAGCTCACGCACGTCACTCGATACGCCCTGTGCCAGGGTATCCCATGGCGCCGCTGCGCCTTCGGCGCGCGCGGCAACATGCTCGCGTCCGGCGTCGGTCAGCGCGAAGACCTTGCGGCCCTCGTGCTCCTCGGCGCGGATCAGGCCCTCGTCCTCGAGCTGGGACAGCGCCGGGTAGACCGAGCCCGGGCTGGGACGCCAGATCCCGTTGCTGCGCTGCTCGATCTCCTGCATGATCGTGTAGCCGTTGCGCGGCTCCTCGGCTAGCAGCAGCAGCGCCGCCGTGCGGATGTCGCCGCGCCGCGCCTTGCCACCGCGACCGCCGAATCCGCCGGGGCCGCCGAATCCGCCTGGACCACCAAAGCCGCCGCGACCGCCGCGGCCGAATCCGGCCTCACCGTAGGGGCCACCACGGTGGCGGTGCTGGCCGGGGCCGTGCATCATCAGCACGCCGCGCAGTGCCGCGAGGCGCTCGCGGGACAGTCCGAACTCTTTGCCTGGTCGGCCGTAGTGGCCGCCGGCGGCATAACTTTGAGCCATTGTTCACTCCTTGTTTAGAATAACTCATGCGCATCACGATATATCGCAATAGGACGATTGTCAAGGCCGCGCCGACGAGCCTCTACCAACCGCACGTTTACGTGGGCCTGCGCCAGCTGATGTCGGTGTCGGCGCACCGCACGAGGTGCTGCTCGACTTCGGCGTCGTGCTCGGCTTCTTCGCCGTGATCGCGCTCGCCGCTACGCGCGCCTACCCCAAGGCGACCCTCTAGCGGCGATCAGCCGCGCGGGGGCGGCGTTTTGGGGCGTGGTCGGTCCGCGCCGACGCACACTTCACGACGCCGGCGCGCGCTCCCTGACCGACGAGCGGTGCGCGAGCAGCCCGGTTGTGGCGAAGATCGCGAGCGCGTTCAGGGCATGCAGCGGTCCGAGCGCCGGCGTCGATTCGGAGGCCATGCCGAGGATCGCCTGGACGATCCCGAGCACCAGAATGAGGCCAGCCAGCTGCACCTGGCGCTTGCCCAGGCGGCCGCCCGCCGCGACCAGCAGCACGACGATCATCACGATCACGATGATGTAGCCGAGCGCGATGTGCGGGTTGAAGGCGTTGTTGATCGTCTTCTGCGAGATCGCGTGGTGATCGGCGGCGTGAACCGCGTGAAAGGCGCCGTAGCCGGCGAGCGCGATCTGGACGACGACGGCGAGGAACAGCAGGATGGCCAACCAGCGGAACACGGCGCGCATGGCGCGCGAGCATAACGGGCGGTCGCTATTCGCGCTCGCCGACGCCAGCCTGTTGGGTGAGTGCGCCGACCAGCGTGGCACCGTCGAGGTCGGGGCTTTGCGCGGCGAGCAGCCGCTCAGCGCCGTTGCGGCCGCCGAGCGCGCGCAGGCCCTGCTCGCCGTACTCGCTGATGAAGTCGGCGAGCGCGCCAAGCCGGCGTGCCCGCAGGCGCCGCGCCGTCAGGTCGAGGGCGGCGCGGTGCGCGTCGAGCGCTGCGATCAGCTCATCGATCCCGGAGCCGGGGGGGAGGGCGCTGACCGCGAGCGCCTGGGTGTCGCCGGCACCGGCCGAGCGCAGCGCCGCCCTCGCGTCGTGCAGCGCCGCCTGTGCCTTCGCGCCGAGGTCCGCCTTGGCGACGACGAGCAGGTCGGGGATCTCCATCAGGCCGGCCTTGAGGAACTGCAGTCCATCGCCGGAGCCCGGCTGCAGGACGACGGCGACGGTGTCGGCGAGGTCGCCGATCTCGGTCTCCGACTGGCCGACGCCGACCGTCTCAACGACGACGATGTCGAACGCCACCGCCAGGGTCTGTGTCGCCGCGCGTGTCGCCGGTGCCAGCCCGCCGCTCCGCTCGCGGGCCGCCATCGAGCGGATGAAGCGGGCGTCGCCGCCAACGCCGGTGCCGGCGATCCGCAGTCGATCGCCGAGCAGCGCGCCACCGGAGCGCTTGGAGGACGGATCGACGGCGAGCACGGCAACCGTGCGTCCGGCCTGCCGCCAGGCCGCGACGAGCGTGCCGAGCAGCGTCGACTTGCCGACCCCGGGCGGTCCCGTGACGCCGATCACGTGGCCGCCTGCTTCGCCGCCGAGAATGCGCGGCGATAGCGCCGCCTGCAGCTCGCCGGCCTGCGCCCTCGAGGCCTCGTCGGCGCTCTCGAGCAGGTTGAGCACCGCCGGAGCGGCGCTGAGGTCGCGCTCGCGCAGCCGTGCCGCGAGCTCCAGGCCGTTGGCCGGGCGATCTCTCAAGGCGTGCCGTCGCCGGGATCGACAAGCGCCACGATCTCGCCGACGATCGTCGCCAGCTCGAAATCCTTCGGCGTGTAGACGGCCGCTACACCCCCCGCAAGCAGCTCGGCGACGTCGGCATCGGGAATGATCCCGCCGACCACCAACGGCACCTGAACACCGGCCTGGGCCAGCGCCTCAACCACCTGGGGCACGAGCTCGAGGTGCGAGCCCGAAAGGATCGACAGGCCGACGACGTGGACGCCCTCCTCGAGCGCCGATGCGGCGATCTGTTGCGGCGTCAGGCGGATCCCTTCGTAGACGACCTCGATCCCGGCGTCGCGCGCGTAAAGCGCGATCTGCTCGGCGCCGCTCGAGTGACCGTCGAGCCCGGGCTTGCCGACCAGGAGCTTGAGCTGGCGCCCGAGATGCTCCGAGGCGCGCGTAACCGCCGCACGCAGCAGCTCGAGCTCGACGCTGGCGCCGCTGGCGCCGAGCACTCCGGCGCCGCCGATGCCGGTTGGCGCACGGTAGGAGCCGAACACCTCGCGCAGCGTGCCGGCCCACTCGCCGGTCGTTGCTCCGGCGCGGGCGGCGGCGATCGTCGCCGGCATGATGTTGTCGTCGCTGCGCGCTGCGCGCGCCAGCTCTTCGAGCGCGGCCGCGACGGCGGCACCGTCGCGATCGGCCCGCCAGCGCCGGAGCGCCTCGATCTGTGCTGCTTCGTGCGCCCGGTCGACGACGAGCACCGCGCTCGCGCCCTCGCCGGTCAGCGGCGAGGCGGCGGTCTCGGTGTAGCGGTTGACGCCGACGACGACCTGCTCGCCCGATTCGATCCGCCGCATCCGCGCGCGGTGGGATTCGACGAGCGCCGCCTTCATGTAGGGCACCGCCGCCACGGCACCGCCCTGCTCGGCGACCCGGGCGATTTCCGCCCGCGCGCCTGCGATCAGCTCGCCGACGAGTCCGTCCATCACCTGCGAGCCCTCGAAGATGTCGGGGTACTCGAGCAGATCGGTCTCGTAGGCGAGCACCTGCTGGATCCGCAGCGACCACTGCTGATCCCACGGCCGCGGCAGGCCGAGCGCCTCGTTCCAGGCCGGCAGCTGGATGGCGCGGGCGCGCGCGTTGCGCCCCAGCGTGACGGCGAGCGCCTCGAGCACGATCCGCTGCACGTTGTTCTCCGGTTGGGCTTCGGTCAGGCCCAGCGAGTTGACCTGGACGCCGTAGCGCAGACGCAGCAGCGACGGATCCTCGACGCCGTAGCGCTCACGCCCGAGCTCCTCCCAGAGCACCGCCATCGCGCGCAGCTTGGCGTGCTCTTCGACGAACCGCACGCCGGCGTTGACGAAGAACGAGACGCGTCCGAAGACCGCTGCCATCAGCTCCGCCGGCACCCGGGCGCGCACGGCGTCGAGCACAGCGGTGGCGTTGGCGATCGCGAAGGCGATCTCCTGCACCGGCGTCGCCCCGGCCTCCTGCAGGTGGTAGGAGCAGATGTTGACCGGGTTCCACAGCGGCACCTGCTCGACCGTGTAAGCGATCATGTCGGCGCTCAGGCGCAGCGACGGGTCTGGCGGGAAGGCATACGTCCCGCGCGCGAGGAACTCCTTGAGGATGTCGTTCTGTGTCGTGCCCTGAAGCAGCGCGAGATCGATGCCGCGCTCCTCGGCGACGACGATGTAGAGCGCCAGCAGCCAGGCAGCCGTGGCGTTGATCGTCATCGAGGTGTTCATCTCCTGCAGCGGAATCGCCTCGAGCAGCGCGCGCATGTCGCCGAGCCCGGCGATCGGCACGCCGACCTTGCCGACCTCGCCGCGGGCGAGCGGATCGTCGGCGTCATACCCGGTTTGCGTTGGCAGGTCGAAGGCGACCGAGAGCCCGGTCTGTCCCTGGGCGAGGTTCGCGCGGTAGAGCTCGTTCGAGGCCTGCGCCGTCGAGTGACCGGCGTAGGTGCGCATCAGCCATGGCGGATCAGGCTTGGCAAGGCGATGGGGCGCACGCTTGCCGCTCATCGAGCTGGATTGTAGGGTTCATTGGTCGATGCCTCCCGAGCAGATCCGCCCGATCGACGTCCACCACCTCGGCCGCTCGCACGTAATTTCCTCGTGGCTGGTCGGCGATGTCCTGATCGATCCGGGGCCGACGTCGAGCATCGAGGCACTGCTCGAAGGTCTCGACGGCACGGTCCCGCGCGTGATCGCGCTGACCCACATCCATCTCGATCACGCCGGCGCGACGGGCACGCTCGTCGAGCGCTGGCCGGACGTCAAGGTGTGGGTGCACGAGCACGGCAAGCCCCATCTCGTCGACCCGACACGGCTGCTGGACAGCGTCACGCGAATCTACGGCGAGCACACCCAGGCGCTCTGGGGCGACGTACTCCCGGTGCCCAGCGCCAACATCCTGGCGCTCCAGGGCGGCGAGCGGCTGGCTCCCTTCGAGGTCGCCTACACCCCGGGGCACGCCTGGCACCACGTCAGCTACTGGCACCCCGCCACGCGGACCGCCTTCGTCGGCGATGTCGCCGGCGTGCGGATCGAGCCGCTCGACTACGTGCTGGCGCCGACGCCACCGCCGGACATCGACCTCGAAGCCTGGCATGAGTCGATCGACCGCGTGCGCAGCTGGCAGCCCGAGCGACTGGCGATAACCCATTTCGGCTGGGTCGGCGACCCGCAGCCCCACCTCTCGCTGCTCGAGTCCCAGCTCGACCGCTGGGCGCTGCACGCTCGCGCCGTCGATCGCGAGCAGTTCGTGCGCGACCTCCGTGCCGAGATCGACGAGCGGGCTGGCGGTGAGGGGGCGGCGCGCTATGCCCAGGGCGCACCGTATGAGCACATCTATGACGGGCTTGCCCGCTACTGGTCCAAGCGGGGAGAGGCTTCGCGGGCGCTCGTGTGAACCCGGGACGCGCCGTCGCTGCGGCCGCCATCCAGCTCCGCGGTTCAGGCCAGACGATCGAGCTGCCACGCACCGGCGGACCGGGCAGCGGCGTCGGCGGAGGCTGGCGGGTGATCGTCCGCAACGACAACCACAACACCTTTGAGCATGTCGCCTCGACGCTCGCCCGCGTGCTCCCGGGCCTCAGCCTCGACCGCGGCTACGCCTTCGCCGACCAGATCCACAACGAGGGCCTCGCGATCGTCTGGTCTGGGCAGCGCGAGCCGGCCGAGCATTACTGGACCGAGCTCAAGGACGCCGGCCTGACGATGGCCCCGCTGGAACAGGGCTAGCCGCCGGACGCGCGCTACTCGGCGTGTGCGCTGGCCGCCTGCGCGCTCTCGCGATGCGGACGCGAGCCCTCGGTGACGATGTCGTTCCAGCTGTAGAGCACCGGCACCTGATACCAGCCTTGGCAGTAGGTGCGGAAGTCGATCAGCTCAGGGCCCTGCCAGTAGCGGTCGAAGTCGCTGTGCTCATCGAACTCGAGCATCTGCAGGAACCTGTAGCGGTCATCGCGGTTCCGGTACACCGAGTAGCCGGTCGCGCCGTAGCGCGTGGCGATCGCCGACACGCGGATCAGCTCCTTCTGCAGCTCCTCGCCGCGGAAGCCCGTCGCATACCACGGGATGTGAACTACGCCTGACATCAGATACCCACCTCCGCGCGGATTGCTCCCGGTCCCTCCGCGGTCTTGCCGGTGCCCTCCTGGGGGGCGCCGACGAGGATCGCGATCTTCCCGAGATGTCTGTTGTCTCTCATCAGTTGGTGCGCCTCGGCGACGCCATCGAAGCCGAAGGTACGCCAGAGTACCGGTCGGATGAGGTGCTGCTCGATCAGCTCGTTGGCACGCGTGCATTCGTAGGCGTTGGCGAAGTGCGAGCCGATGATCTGCTTCTGGCGCATCCACAGGTAGCGCACGTCAAAATCGACGTTGAAACCGCTCGTGCCGGCGCAGATCACGACCTTGCCGAACGGCTTGACGACATACACCGAGGTCGGGAACGTCGCGCGGCCGACATGCTCGAAGACGATGTCCGGGGCGCCGCCGAGGATCTCCCGCACGCGCTTGGAGAACCGCCGCGCCTCCTCGCTGCGGGCGCGCTCCTGCTCCGCCGTTTCGCTGCCGGTCCGCATCATGCCGGCAAATTCGCCGCGGTCGATGTAGCCGCTGGCGCCGAGCTTGACGGCGAGCTTGCCCTTCTGCTCAGACGACACGACGCCGACGCACTGCGCCCCGGCGGCCGCGCAGAGCTGCGTCGCAAAGACGCCGAGACCACCGGCGGCGCCCCAGATCAGCACGCGGTCACCGGCCTTCAGTCCGCAGCGGTCGATCAGCATCCGGTAGGCGGTGAAGTAGACGAGCCCGTAGGACGCAGCCTCCTCCCAGGTCAGTGCCGGCGGCTTTCGCAGCAGCTGCTGCGCCTGCACCTTCGTGAATTGGGCGAACGAGCCCCAGGTCGTCTCATAGCCCCAGATCCGCTGCGAGGGCGCCGCCAGCGGGTCCAGCCCATGCACCTCCGGATCCTCATAGGACGCCTGGTTGCAGTGGACCACGACCTCGTCGCCGGGCTTCCAGCGGGTCACGCCGGCGCCAACCTTCCAGACGATTCCGGCGCCGTCGGAGCCGCCGATGTGGTGGCCGTACTCGGGATGGTCGCCGGAGGCGAACACCGAGACCGGCTGGCCAAGCGCCGCCCAGACATTGTTGTAGTTGACGCCCGCAGCCATCACGCGGACCGTGACCTCGAACGGCCCGGGCTCGGGGACCGCGACCTGCTCGAGCTGAAAGGCATCGATCGGCTCGCCTTCGCGCTCGGGGCGGATCACCCAGGCCGGCATGCTCTCCGGCAACTCGCCCGGTTGCACGCTGAGTACGGAGATATCGGTGATCGCTGCTGCCACGGAGAGCGGCAATGCTATAGCGGCGCGCGCGTTCAGTCGCTGAACGGAAGCGCGACGACGGTGGCGCTGGCGTTGGCCTCGCCGGCGGCGAGCAGCGCCCCGGGCTCGGCCTCCGCTCGCACCAGCGCCAGCGCCAGCGGTCCGAGTCGCGGTGAGACCGCGACAGCGCTGAGCACACCGACCTCACGCTCGCCGTGGCGCAGCACGGTGCCTGCTGGCAGCGGCTCGCTGAGGCGCAGCCCGCGCAGATGGCGCTTCGGCTTGCCCTTCCAGTAGAGCCGCGCGACGGTCTCCTGGCCGATGTAGCAGCCCTTGCTGTAGGAGACCGCGCGCTCGTGCAGGCCGGCCTCCTGAGGCATCGTCGTCTCGTCGAGCTCGACGCCGAAGCACGCGATGCCGTGCTCGATCCGCAAGAGCTCATAAGTGGCTGGGCTGAGCGCGACGACGCCCGCGCTTTGTAGAGCGGCGAGTGCGCGCTCATGCTCGCCAGACTCGAGCAGCAGGTCGATGCCGAGGCGCGTGCGAATCGCCCGCACCGCCACATCGCCGACCGTTGTCAACACGTGCGCATGCTCCAGGTCCGGCGGAGGCTGCTGCAGGACCGTGTCGCTGGCCGGGCCAATCAGCGAGAGCAGCGCAAACTCCAACGTCCGCTTGTGCAGCTCCGCTGTGTAGCCGATGCGAAACCGCGTCAGCGCGTCGAACAGCGCCTGCAGGGCGACGCGCTCGGTGTCGAGCAGGAGCTCCTCGTCGCTGCGCAGGACCCTGACCTCGGCGAGCATTCGCCCTTTGGGGTCGAGCAGCGTTGCGTCGGCGCCGCCGCCGGGCGCGATCGAGGCGATGTCGTTGGAGAGCAGCGAATCGAGGAAGGCGACCGCGTCAGCGCCGCTCAGCGCGAGCTTGCCGCGCTCCGAGCTATCGAACTGGCCAACGGCCGCGGTCGCCGCGGCGTATTCGCTCTGGTCGGGGAGGTTGGCTTGAAGCGTGCTCGCCACTGTCTCGAGGATACGCCTCGGGCATCGGCGTTCGTGGGTGCGGCCGCTCGTGGATCGCGCGCGATCCTCTGCTAGTTTGCGGCGATGGCGCTCACGGAAACGTTCCAGGGCATCGTCGACGCGCTGCCGGACGACTGGACCGACCTCGAGCTCGACCTGCGGATCGCCGATGAGAAGCGCTACGTCGAGGCCGCGGTCGCGCTGGTGGTCTGCAACGCCCAGCCCTACTCCGAAAACGAGTGGCACTGGCGTCTACTCGTCGCGCACCGCTTCGGCCATGCCGCCGCGGTCCCCGCGGTGCGCACGTCGCTGACCTTGCTCGACGACAACGACATCGCCGGCGAGATCGTCGTGCGCGAGGTGCGCCAGGGCCGCGTGCCGATCGAGCCGTTCTGGGGGCGTCCGTACACGGTGCGCGACGAGTTCCGCCAGATCAACGCGCAGTAGCCAAGAGGCCCGCGAGCAAAGCCGGACCCTCGCGAGCGATCCGCGAGCGCGCCACGACGACCTCGATCCCCGCCGCAACAGCCTGTTCGCGCACCTCGACCTCGACGTGCGAGTAGAACGCGAGCACCGGCCGCTGCCAGCCGTCGAGCGCCTCGATGCGGGCACTGGCATCGTGCGTGAGGTCCGCCACGATCGCGTCGGCTCGCGCATCGACCTGCGGGCCGAGCGTCACCTCGTAGCCGGCGGCCAGCAGGTCGGCCTGCAGTCTTGACCCGAACAGCAGGTCGTCGGTGAGCACATGGACGCGGGCCATCTGCGGCACACGATACGACCGAGCAGAGGATTTGATCGATTCCAGAAGATGCTAGATTCGGCGTCTGGCTCGCCGCATCGGGCCGTATGTCCCGCGCGCTCAATCCGATACGCGAGGAGCACACCAGTGACCGACAAGCGCCCGCCCCACACCACCACCGACGCTGGCATTCCTGCGCCCAGCGACGAGCATTCGCTGACCGCGGGCGCGGACGGTCCACTGCTGCTCCAGGATCACTACGTGATCCAGAAGATGGCGCAGTTCAACCGTGAGCGCGTGCCTGAGCGGGTCGTCCATGCGCGCGGCTACGGCGCTCACGGCTTCTTCGAGGTGACCGAGGACGTCACTCAGTGGACGAGCGCTGCGTTCCTCTCCGAGGTCGGCAAGCGCACCGACGTGTTCGCCCGCTTCTCGACCGTCGCCGGTGAACTCGGCTCAGCCGACACCGTGCGCGACCCGCGCGGCTTCGCGCTGAAGTTCTACACCGAGGAGGGCAACTACGACCTCGTCGGCAACAACACGCCGGTCTTCTTCGTCAAGGACCCGTCGAAGTTTCAGGACTTCATCCATTCGCAGAAGCGGATGGGGGACACGGGTCTGCGCTCGAACAACGCGCAGTGGGACTTCTGGTCGCTTTCGCCCGAGTCCTACCACCAGGTCTCCTTTCTCATGTCCGACCGTGGTACGCCACGCACGCTGCGTCACATGAACGGCTACGGCAGCCACACCTTCATGTGGATCAACCAAGACGGCGAGCGCGTCTGGGTCAAATACCACTTCAAGACCGAGCAGGGCGTGGAGAACTTCACCCGCCAGCAGGCGGCTGCGATGGTCGGCGAGGACATCGACTTCCACCGCCGCGACCTGTGGGAGAGCATCGCCCGCGGCGAGGAGGCGGTCTGGCGCCTGGAGATGCAGATCATGCCCTTCGAGGACGCCGCCGGCTACCGCTTCAACCCCTTCGATCTGACCAAGGTCTGGCCGCATGCGGACTTCCCGCCGATCACGATCGGGCGCCTTGTCCTCAACCGTAACCCGGAGAACTTCTTCGCCGAGGTCGAGCAGGCCGCTTTCGAGCCCGCGAACATGGTTCCGGGGATCGGCCCGAGCCCGGACCGGATGCTGCTCGGACGCCTGTTCAGCTATCCCGACACGCACCGCTACCGGATCGGCCCGAACTACCTGCAGCTGCCGATCAACCGCCCCCGCAACGAGGTCCACACCTACAACAAGGACGGCGCGATGCGCTACGAGCACAATGGCGGCGCGCCGGTCTACGCGCCGAACAGCTACGGCGGCCCGGCAGCCGACCCGGAGCGCTACATCGAGCCGTCCTGGGACACCAGCGGCGAGATCGTCCGCACGGCCCAGCAGCTCCACAGCGAGGACGACGACTACGGTCAGCCCGGCACCCTCTACCGCGAGGTGCTGTCCGAAACCGATCGGCAGAACCTCACGAGCAACCTGGTCGACCACCTCTCGGATGGCGTCGAGCGCGATGTCCAGGTCCGTGCGGTCGAGGGCTGGTACAAGGTCGACGCCGAGCTCGGCGCGAACATCGCCGCCGGCCTCGGGCTCAGCGGCATCCCCAGCAACGGTGCCGCGGCGTCGACAGAGGCCGCGCGCGCCTGAGCGCAGCGGCCGGCGACGTCAGGGCGACGGCGACTGGATCTTGTCGATCGCCGCGAGCAGCTCGTCACGCAGCTCTTTGATCCCGCCCGCCGTCTTGACGTTGAGCGCGTCGAGAATCTGCACGGTGTCCTCGTAAGTCTGTTCGCTGCGGGCATCCGAGGCGGCGGACTGCACCGACTGGCCGACCATGATCACCGAGAGCAGGACGAGCTGGAGGAAGGTCTGCGCGATCCAGGCGATCAGCCCCTCGCCGCCTGGCTTGAGCGCGGGACGAAGGCCGAGGAAGGCGATGATGCCGAACACGTACGCGCACCACATCGATCCGACGAGCCGCGTGATGAGCACGGCGATCTTCGCGTTGACGCCGTCAACCTCACCCATCGCCGCCTTGATCCGCGCGGGTGTTGGGTGCGCAGCCTCGAGAAAGCGAAGGTGGCGAACGGGCCTGGGCACGGTTTTCGCAGCCACTGGCCAACGACGGTACATGTCGAGACGGACGCGACTCGGGTAGCGAGGCTAGCTGAAGAGGTCCTCGTCGCGGGGGCGGATCAGTGCCGCCGCGCCAGGCCCGTCATCGGCCTGCACGTGCGCGGCCAGACCGCTGACGATCACGACCGGCTCACCTGAGTCCTTTGCGCGCGCCAGATCGGCGACCGCGGCAACGGCGTCCGCCGTCGCGATCACGCTGGCGCGCAGCTCGCGCCCGCGGCGGTCCGGGCGACCCCGCCAGTCGTCGAGCGCGGCGAGGCCGGCGCAGCCGATTGCCGTGTCGAGCTGCCCTAGACGCCAGGCGCGACCAAAGCTGTCGGTGATCAGCACCGCCGGCGCCTGACCTGACAATTCGCGCAGCCGCGCGCGCAACACGCGGGCCGAGTGATCGGGGTCGGTCGGCAGCAGCACGAGCAGCCGCTCCCCGGGCGCGTTCGACTCGTCGACGCCGGCGTTCGCGCAGACGAAACCATGCCGCGTGCGGACGATCAGCACGCCTCGCTCGGCGCGGATCAGCTCGACGGACTCATCGAGGATCACCTGCACGTGCCGAGGGTCCTTATCGTGCTCGGCCGCGAGCTCGAGCGCGCGGGGGCTCGGATCGATCGAGTCCAGCGCGCGAACGCGGCCCTCGGCCTTGGAGATCGCCTTGTGCGCGACGACCACGATGTCCCCATCGCTGGGCGCCGGTCCGGCGGCGAGGATCAGCGCGGCGATGTCGGCGCCCTCGCCGATCTCGGGCAGCCCTGGAAGTGCGCGGACGCCGAGCGTCCCCATCAGCGCTCTGCGGTCAGGGCAGCGAAGGCGGCGCGCGTCCGCGGTGCTCGCTCACTCGCGGTCGCGAGCAGCTCGGCGAGGTCCTCCGGCGTGTCGATGTCGAGCAACAGCGTCGACGGTCTCGCCGTCTCGCAACGAGCGCCGGCCTCGTCGGCCAGCTCGCAATGGCGGGCGAAGCTGTCCGGCCCGAACGCCGGCGCGATCGCGTCGGGTGGGTTGAGCAGCAGCGCGTTGGTGCCCGTGCCATGGCGGTCCGGGACGACCACCACGACCCGGCCGCCGCCGGGGTGGGCGAGCAGGGCCGCCAGTTCCTCGCCGTCGAGTGCGGGGCAGTCGCCGGGGATCAGCAGCACGCGCTCGATGCCGGCTTGCAGCGCGTAGGCGATCCCGACGCCCGCCGCGGCGCTCTGGCCGGCCTCGGTGCGATCCGCTTCGACGATCGCACCGAGTGTTTCGGCGAGCGCCGCCACCGCGGGCTCATTGGTGACGACGAGTACGCCGGTGAGCTCGCTCGAGGCGGTCAGCGTGTGCAACACGTCCTCCACCATTGCCCGCGCCACGGTCTCACGCTGTGCGGCAGGCAACCGGGCGCTCAGTCGCTGCTTCGCGAGCTCGAAGCGCTTGACCGGCAGGATCGCGAGCGTGCTCACCTGGTCAGCCGGCTGTGAGCGACTCGCTCAGTTCAAGCGCCCGCTCGGCAACCGCTCGACGCTGCTCGGCGCTTGACATCAGCGTGTCGCAGCGCAGTGAGGCGATCTGCACGGTCGTCTCGTCGCTGACTAGGCCGTCAATCAGCCCGTCGTAATAGCCGAGCACGCCGCTCGCATCGGCCCGCTGGCCGGCCCAGGCGAGGAATGCCGCGGTCGGACCCTTCAGCACCTCGCCGCCGACGATCGGGCTGACGGCGACGACCGGCGCCGGCGCGGCGCTCAGCGCTTCGCGCATCCCCGGAAGTGCGAGGATCGGGCCGATCGAGATGACCGGGTTGGAGGGGCCGATGATCAGCGCCCGAGCATCGCTGACGGCTTCGATAACGGCCGCCGACGGCGCGGCCTCGGCCGCGCCCGCGAATTCGACGTCCTCGATCGGAGTGCTCGCGCGAAGGCGGATCATGAACTCCTGCAGCCCGACCCATTCGCCGCCGCTGCGGATCCGCGTCCGCACCGGCTGCTCGCTCATCGGCAGGACGCGGGCCCCGACGCCGAGTGCGCTCGTCAGGCGGGCGTGCGCCGCGGTCGCTCCCAGCCCCTGCTCGAGCAGTCGGCGACGCTCCAGACACAGTGCGAGGTCGCGGTCGCCGAGGTTGAACCAGATTTCGATGCCGAGCTCGCCCAGCATCTCCATCGCCGCGAAGCTGTCGCCGGCGAGGCCCCAGCCGCGGTCGTCGATCCGATCGGCCAGCCAGTAGGTGATCAGATCGGGGTCGGGCGAGACGTGGGCGCCGTAGATCTCGATGTCGTCGCCGGTGTTGGCTATCACCGTCAGCTCGGCGCCGAGGATCTCGTAGAGCCCGCGAGCGAGCTTTGCGCCGCCGCTGCCGCCGGAAAGCAGGACGACGCTCACCAGAGCGCGTCGGGCAGGCCGGTGATATGGATCCCGGCGTGCGTCTTGTGGCGAGCATTGATGGCGATCATCAAGGCCGTCAGCGACTCCGTGATGCGGGCCATCTCCAGCCGGCCACAGTCGACGGCGCGCAGGCCATCGATCCGGTCTACCAGCGCCGCGAAACGCTGCTTGTCCGCGCGACGGTCGCCGCAGATCAGCACGTCCTCGTCGAGTTGGCGGTCGAGGTCGCTGAGCAGCGCCGCACTCACGCTATGCAGCCCGGCGACGACGACGACGCCCTCGTCGACCATCTCCTGCGCCTGCTGCGCCGCTGAGCCCTGCCAGACGCCGAGCATACGCGTCGCCTTGCCACTCACCGCCGAGGCCAGCGGTACCGTCGCGTCGAGCACCAGCTGTCCCGCTACCAGCACTCCCTTGAGGTTCGTCAGCGTCTCGGAATGGCTGCGAAACGGCACGCTGAGCACCACCAGCTCGTTTGCCTGCGCTGCCGCCGCGTTCTCGAGCCCGACAAACCGTCCGTCGGGCACCGCCGCGCGCGCGCGTTCAACGGCCTGCTGGGCACGCTCTGCATCGCGCGAGCCGATCGTGATCTCGACGCCGCTCGTGGCGAGCCGCAACGCGAGGCCAAACCCGAGCGCGCCGCTGGCGCCGATGATCGTGACCGATGTGTCGCTGGCCGGCACGGCGGCCGAGTATAGGTGCAGCGCTCGCTCGGCCCAGTGAAGGCAGCGCCAGGTAACCTGGACCGCACATGGTCGGCGCGCCAGATCCGCGGCTTTTCGATTGCGATCGCGAGCGGTGCTCGCGCCTCTAGCGCGGAGCCCGCCAAGCACCGATGGACGGCACCGAGGCCCACGAGCTGCTGGCGCTGGCGAGCGAGGCGGCGCTCGACGCGGGGGCGCTGTTGCGCGAGCGCTTCGAGGCCGGGCCGGAGCACGACGTGACGGCGAAGAGCACGCCGACGGATCTGGTCAGCGAGGCCGATCTCGTCTCGCAGCATGCGATCCGCAAGTTGATCGGCGAGCGCCGACCGCACGACAGCTTCCTGGCCGAGGAGGGAGGCACCGATCTCGCCGGCTCGAGCGGGCTGCAATGGGTCGTCGATCCGCTCGACGGGACGATCAACTTCCTCTTCGGCATCCCCCATTGGTGCGTCAGCATCGCCGTCAAGGACGATCACGGCACGTTGGCGGGCGTCATCCACGACCCGCTCGCGCAGGAGACCTTTACCGCGGTGCGCGGTGAGCCGCCGACTCGCAATGGGCGCACGATGGCGGCGGCCGGCGGCCGTGGCGCGTCACTGGCCGACGCTCTCGTCGCCACCGGCTTTGCCTACGACGCGCAGGTCCGCGCCGCGCAGGGTGAGGTGTTCGAACGACTGGTCAGCCGGGTTCGTGACATTCGCCGCTTCGGCTCCGCCGCGCTCGACCTCGCCTGGACCGCCGCCGGACGCTATGACGCGTTCTTTGAGCGCACGATCAAGCCATGGGATATCGCTGCCGGAGTACTGCTGTGCGAGTGCGCCGGTCTCGAGGCACACGAGCTGCCGGCGCACGGCGAGCTGCCGTCGGGGATCCTCGTCGTCGCCCCGTCGCTTGCACCGTCGCTGCTGGCGCTGATGGTCTAGAGCGTCGCGAGGGCTTCGACCAGCGTCGCGCTCGGACGCATCGCCGCCGTCACCAGATCCACCTGCGGCAGGTAGTAGCCGCCGATCTCCACCGCTTCACCCTGGACGGAGTTCAGCTCGTCCACGATCGTCGCCTCGTCGGCGGCGAGGCGCTCGGCCAAGCGCGCGAAGCGCGCCGCCAGCTCTGGCTCCTCGCTCTGCCCGGCAAGCTCCTGGGCCCAATAGAGCGCCAGGTAGAAGTGGCTGCCGCGGTTGTCGATCTCACCGATCTTCCGGGACGGCGAGCGGTTCTCCTCGAGCACGCGGCCGGTCGCGCGGTCGAGCGTCTCCGCCAGCAGTCCGGCGAGCGGATTGTCGGCCCGCTCGGCGAACAGCTCGAACGAGGGGACCAGGGCGAGAAACTCGCCGAGCGAGTCCCAGCGCAGGTGGTTCTCCCGCAGGAACTGCCCGACATGTTTCGGCGCCGACCCGCCGGCACCGGTTTCGAACATGCCGCCGCCGTCCATCAGCGGCACGATCGACAGCATCTTGGCGCTCGTGCCGAGCTCGAGAATCGGGAACAGGTCGGTGAGGTAGTCACGCAGCACGTTGCCGGTCACGGAGATCGTGTCCTCACCGCCGCGCGCGCGTTCGAGCGTGAAGCGCGTAGCGGCGGCAACGGCCATGATCTCGATCGTCAGGTCGCTCGTGTCGAGCGCAGCGAGTGCCGGCCGCACCTTTGCCAGCAGTTCCGCGTCATGGGGGCGGCTCTCGTCGAGCCAGAACACCGCCGGTATGCCGCTGGCGCGGGCGCGCGTGACGGCGAGGCGAACCCAATCCTGGATCGCGGCATCCGTGGTTTGACACATGCGCCAGATGTCGCCCTGTGCCACCGCGTGCTCCAGCAGCGTCGCCCCGAGGTCGTCGACGACGCGCACGCTGCCCGCGCCGGCGATCTCGAACGTCGTGTCATGCGAGCCGTATTCCTCTGCCGCCTGGGCCATCAGGCCGATGTTGGAGGTCGAGCCCATCGTCGTCGGGTCAAACGCGCCGTACTCTCGGCAATGCTCGACGGTCTCCGCATAGAGCGCCGCATAGGAGTGGTCGGGGATGACGAACTTTGTGTCCTGCTGGTCGCCGTCGGCGTTCCACATCTGTCCCGAGGATCGGATCGCCGCTGGCATCGAGGCGTCGACGATGACGTCGCTCGGCACGTGGAGGTTGGTGATCCCGCGCGCGGAGTCCACCATCGCGAGCGCCGGGCCGTTTGCGTAGGCGGCGTCGATCGCCGCTTGCACCGCGTCACGCTCGTCCTCCGGCAGTGCCTCGATCGCCGTGAGCAACGCCGCCATGCCATCGTTCGGATCGGCGCCGACGGCAGCCAGCGCAGCGCCATGCTCGGCAAATAGATCCGAGAAGTAGGCGCGCACCGCGTGCCCGAAGATGATCGGATCCGAGACCTTCATCATCGTCGCCTTGAGGTGGACGGAGAACAGCACGCCCTGCTCCTTGGCCTCGGCGATCTGGGCTGCAAAGAATGTGTCCAGCGCGGCACGGCGCATCACGGCGCCGTCGACAATTGTGCCGTCCCGGACCGGCACGCCTTGCTTCAGCGTGGTGATCGCTCCGTCGGGCGCGACGTGCTCGATCGTGAGCGTGCCCTCGCGCGCGACGGTCAGCGACCGCTCGGTGGAGGCGAAGTCGCCTTCGCTCATCGTCGCGACGTGCGAGCGCGACTCCGACGACCACGCGCCCATCGAGTGCGGGTGCGCGCGCGCGTAGCGCTTGACTGAGGCGGCCGCGCGCCGATCGGAGTTGCCCTGGCGCAGCACCGGATTGACGGCGCTGCCCTTGACCCGGTCGTAGCGCCGATGCGCTTCGCGCTGCTCCTCGTCGACCGGCTCGTCGGGATAGTCGGGGACGGCGTAGCCCTTGCTCTGCAGTTCGGCAATCGCCGCCTTGAGCTGCGGCAGCGACGCGCTGACGTTCGGCAGCTTGATGATGTTGGCCTCCACCGTATGCGTCAGCTCGCCGAGCTCGGTCAACGCGTCGCCAACTCGCTGGCTGGCGGTCAGCCGCTCGGGGAACTGCGCGAGGATCCGCCCGGCGAGCGAGATGTCGCGTAGCTCGACCTCGACCTCTGCCGCTGCGGCGAAGGCCTCCAGGATCGGGAACAGCGAACGCGTGGCCAGCGCGGGAGCCTCATCCGTGAGCGTGTAGAGGATCTTCATGTCGCGACCGTCACCCTACCGACCCGTTTGCGCCAAGCCGCCACCGAGCCGGCGCACCGGCCAGTCCGAGAGGCTTCCTGGTCGCGGTGGAGCTCGTCCGGACCGCTGAATCCGTGGGTCGACCGCGGGCTCACGCTATGACAGCCTGGGCGTTCGTCCGCCCGACTAGTAGCGCGACTGGTGCGCCGGACGATCGCTGAGGTTTCCGGCGCCGACTCGGCAAGGCGCCACGAGTCGTCTACGCCGCAATTAGAGGACGCTTTGCATCGACAGCGGCTGCGGGCACGTGATCGGATTTTGCGGGAGCAGGCGTCTGCCGCCTTTACGCGACAGCCACGGCGTTTGCGACGGTCTGCGCTCCGGGCGTACATTCCACCTGCTGGCACCGGTTGGCAACGAAATACGGCTGATTGGACAGCATCCAAACCGTTCTTGCCCGATCGTCAAGCTGCTGGAGCTACTGGCCAGTGAGCGGTCTGAGAGGCACCCGGAGCCCGCGCGGCCTGCTCTCCGGCTGCTTAGACCACGGGGTCCTTCAAAGCCACCGTTCCGATGATCCTCAATGAAGCAAGCCCGGTTGGGGAGCGACTCAAAACTGACGGTCTCTTACAAGACGATTTGCAGCTTCCTAGCTGTTGCTTGCCGCAAGCCCTCCAGCGGAGTGGAGCGAGTCAAGCGCGGGACCCATCGGGCGAGCTCCAGGTGGGCGCCATCGAAGTAGCCGCGAGTAGTCGTGTAAGTCCCGCCTAAAGCGCACGACCGGGTCGTTAACCGATCCGATAGGTGTAGGGGATTGCAGCAAGCTCGTCGCCCGTGGTGTTGGCGTAGCTCCAGTCGTCAACGAAGAGCGTGCCGGAGACGGTGGTGCCGCGGGGCCCGCCGGCGGTGAACGTGACTGGGATGGTTGTGCTCTGGCCGGGGGCGATCGTCACCGGTGCACCCGCTGGTGCGGCCGGGTTGGTGTAGGGCAGCCAGAGGTCACCAACGGCCGACGTGACGGTCGGGTCGAAGGCGCGCGTGTCGGCGACCAGCCCGGCGTTGGCCGTTTCGCTCGCGGTGCTCACGAACGGTCCGATCAAGCTGGGGTCGAGCAGCCAGGGGCCGGGCTCGAGCTCGTCCGAGCTGATCTTGACCGCGGCGGTGTGACCCGTCGAGGTCGCCGCCGCGAGCGGATCGCCAGTTAGATCGTTCTCGTCGTTGTCGAAGCCTGGCGACAGCACGAACGTGACCGGCGCGGTGGCCTGAACGGCGGCCGTGACTGTCTGCGTCTCGGTCGGAACCACCCATTGGGGCGGCACCTCGGTGGACGAAAGCGACAGCGGCAGCGTCAAGCCGCTGGCCTGGGTCTGCGGGACCAGTAGGGCGTTGACGTAGGAATTCAGCCTCGGATCGAGGAAGACCGACTCCGGCGCGATACCGGTGTTGGTGATCGTCACCCTTCCGCTCGCCGATTGGCCAGCGCGGATCGTGGCGCCGCTGGGCACGCCCTGACTCTGCGTTGGCTGTGCCGTGAGGCTTACGTTGGCGCTGAACGGAATCGACGTCGCGGTTCCGGCCACCGCGCCGAGCACCCAGGCAACGAAGGTCCAGCGACCTGGTATCGGGTTCACGTGGTTGGTCTGCAGCGTCGAGGTATAGGTGATGTTGCCTTCGCTGTCTGAGCGAACGTTCCCGGCCTGGCTGATCACGTTGCCCTGCGGGTCGATGAGGTAGCCCTCGACCTGCTCGTCCGGGTCTCCGGCTAGCGTCATTCCGACGCTCAGACTTGGGGCCATGTTGGGAACGTTGAAGCTGTACGTCTGCTGGTACGCGGGGACGCCTTCCAGTCCGTCAGCCCCACCATCCAGTGTGCCGCTGAAGTGTGCGATGGCGGATCCGAGCGGCGCGAGCGATCTCAGCACGATTGGCACGATGGTGTCGCGGCCCGCGCTGCTGTCGATCTCGAGATCCTCGCCGGCGTCTCCCGGTTGTGCCGCCATCTGGGCGGCGACCGAGAACGTCACGCTCGCACCGGGGGCCACCGTGGCCTGCTGCGGTGAGACGCCGGCCACGGGCACGAGCCGCGATGTCGCGATCTCGTAGTTCACCGGGCCGTCGTAGCCATCACTCCCAGTCGCCGTCCAGACGATCGCGGTCCAGTTACCAGCGGATGGCTCTCTGACGTCAACCCGCCCGTAGTCACCCGGATTGATCGCCTCGCTGACGGCCGCGAGCCGGCCTCGCGGGTCGATGAGGGTCACTGAGACGATCGCGTTGGGATCCGGCCACGCGATCTGCACCCTCAGATCGTCCTGGCCTGGCGAGACTGGGAAAACGGTCGTGGCGTACGAGTTGGAGTTGCCGAGGCCGTCGAGAAAGGTCGGGGATGTCGCCTGGTCGATCGCCAGCGTCCCTGACGTGTCGGAGTCGGGCGGGCCGAGCGAGCGAAGGTGCGGGCTCAGAACCTGCGTGAAGGCGCCCGTATTTGTGACCGAAACGGCGACTTGCTGGACCGTTCCCGCCGGCGCCGACTCATCGACCTGGTCGGTGTCGGCGACCAGGCCGTCGCCGGACGGAATGCCGGGACCGTCGGAGGTGTGCACCGATCGCGCGGCCTGCACGGCAGCCAGCGTGTCGAGAAGGCCCGCGCCCTGCACGCTGCTTGGAAGATCGAGATCGTCGGCCGTCCCCATGATCAGACGCCGCACGAGCGCAGGACTCGGGCTCGCGCCGTGATGACTGTCGCGGTAGGCCTGGATCACGAGCGCAGCTGCGCCTGCAACGAACGGCGTCGAGTTGCTTGTGCCGGCGAAGGTCTGAAGCGACGACGGATTTCCGTTGTTGTCCACACACGCCGCATAGAGTGGGTCCGGGCTGCATAACGACCAGCTCCAGTCGCCGGGAGCCACGAGGTCAAGCGTGCGGCCCTGCTGGGTAAATCCCGATGAACTGAATGCCGAGGGGTTGTTGTCGAGCCATCCTTGAGTTGCGAACTGAGCCCCCTCCGCCGTGGTCTGCGCCAAGAGTTGAGGCGACGTGGTCGAGCCCACGCTCAACACCGACGGGTCGCTGGCAGCGCTGAAGATGGTGTTACCAGGCCCCCAGTCCCCCGTCCCCTCGACGACCGTGACACCGGCGGCGGTCGCCTGCTCGTTGAACTGGCGCAGGAGATCACGCGCGGTATCGGGGATCTCACTATCCCCGAACGACTCGCTCAACACATTGACGTGATCGACGCTGACGGCCCAGTCGAGTCCCTGGAGCAACGCCGAGTCGGAGAACTCGTACGTGCCGGCCACTTTGATCGCCACCAGCGACGCATCCGGCGCGACGCCGCGCACCGTGATCGTGCAGCCCGCGGGCAGCGGATGTGCCGCGTTGACGAAGGTACTTAGGTCATAAACCTGCCGGCCCTGGGCAGCAAGCGTGCTCGCGTCGCCGAACGCCTCCGCGCCATCGGTTGGCGAGTCGAGGCCCTCACCGGTGAAGTCGCGATAGTCGACGATCACATGCGAGCCATCGGCACGGATCAGGTCGGGATTGCTAACGTCCAGTCCATCGGCGAGGAAGCCGATTGTGACGCCCTTGCCGGTCGCGAGATTCTGTGCCTGCGGCACCGATCGATCGGCGAACGCGGTATGGGTGAGTTCCAAGCCCTCGGGCTCGAGTAGAGGCTTACTCGGACTCGTCGGGCAAAGTTGACCGGAGCTTACGGCGGGCTCTTGGATACTGGGGGTCGGCGCTGCCGGTTCTGCCGGTGGGCCGTACTTGATGTCGACGTCTGGCACAACCTGCGCAACTGCAGGGTCCGCAGCGAGGATAGCCGCCTCGGACGGACTCACCGTCGCCGAAAATGCGTTCAATGTTCGGTACTCGCGAGTGACGCGACCACCGCTCTTCGCGACACCGGCCAACAGCGACGCCCGATCTGCAGCTTCGAGGCGAGTTCGCGTCACAGTGAAGCGTGCCGCTGCTGGATCGCGCAAAAACTGATCGCGCAACACCACGATCACCTTCGCGGACGCCTTCTGATCGGCGATAACACTGGACGCCGATAAGCCCGACGCGGCTCCCACTGCCGAGGGAGCCAGCAACCCGAAAAGCACGGCGGCCACGAGCAGCAGCATTGCCCTCCGGCTCTTCCCTCTCACTACTACTCCCCCGATCTGGAAGCCCAGCGCACCCCACCTTGAGGTCGAGAGACTACGACGTTGGGGCTGAAGGCCTCTCAGCGGTACCAACTTCCAGGGCCAGCCGAAGCCTCGCCCTTCGCTTAGCGAGACATTGTTGCAAAACCTACAATACCCGGGGTGGGACTCGAACCCACAAGCTGTCACCAGCGGCGGTTCTTGAGACCGCTCCCTTTACCAATTTGGGCACCCGGGCGAAGGGTGGCGAGATCGTAGTATCACGCCGACCGCCACACGACCCGCGGGCGTGGTGGAATTGGTAGACACGCCGGCCTTAGGAGCCGGTGGGCGAAAGCCCTTGGGGGTTCAAGTCCCTCCGCCCGCATCAGTCCCTACAGGCACTTGTACAGGAACATCCGCGATGTCTATCCGGGCAGTGTTGCGACGAGCGATACGCCGTCGCTTGGTCCGCTGGGGCGCGCACCGGTTGTCAAAAGCGCGGCGTGGCCCCCATTCCCGGGCTCGTCCCCGCTCGACGCGATATGCAGACGTCCGGGCAGGGCGAGCGCTCCGAGTGCGCCGACCGCGCAGACTCCGGCGGCGACGAAGCAACCGGCATGCAGGCCGCTCATGAAGGCGCTCTGAACCGCGCTCAGCACCGGCAGGCGTAGCGCGGGGGCGGCGTGGCTGGCGATCGCCAGGCCGGCGCCAACCGAGCTCTCGGCGCGGTCGAGCGCGGAGCCGGCGAGATGGGCCACGGCGCTGTGGCGAAGGCTCGACGTGTACAGAGAGGCATAGACGCTGCCAATGATCGCGACCCCGAGCGTGCCACCGGCCTCGCGGGTTGCGTCGTTGACGGCGGAGCCGACGCCGGCTTTGGCGGGGGAGAGGACGCTCAGGATGGACTCCGTCGCGGGGGCCGTGGTGAGTCCCAGGCCCGTCCCCATGATCACCATCTGCATGACGATCACCGGGTAGGGGAGTGCCAGGCCGGCTTGCGAGATCCACAGGAAAGCGCCGCCGAATAGGAGCAGCCCGGAGCTGACGATGACGCGGGTTCCGAGGCGTGCGGCAAGACGCGCGCCCAGCACCGAGGCGGTGCCGATGCTGAGCGCCACCGGCAGGATCCGCAGGCCCGTGTAGAGCGTGCCGTAGCCGCGGATGAACTGGAAATACTGGGTGATCAGGAAGATGAAGCCGAACAGTGCGAAGAAGGCGACGGTGACGGCGCCGCTGGCGGCGCTGAAGGCGCGCTCGCGGAAGAGGCTCACGTCGAGCATCGGGTGCTCGCGTCGCGCCTCGATCACGACGAAGACGACGCCGGAGACGACGGCCAGAGCGAACCCGAGCAGGCTCGCGCTTGAGCCCCAGCCGCGGGTCGGCGCTTCGATGATCGTGTAGATGAGCGAGCCGATCGCCAGCGTCGCGGTGAGCAGGCCGGCGCGGTCAAGCGGAGCGCTGCGCTCAGCACGCGACTCGGGCACGACGAAGAAGACGACCGTCGCGGCGAGGAGGCTCACCGGTACCAGCGCCAGAAACACGCTGGGCCAGGCAAAGGTCGAGAGCAGGAGCCCACCGCTCACCGGGCCGATCGCGACGCCGAGGCCGGTGACTGCGCCCCAGGTTCCGACGGCCTTGGCGCGGTCGCGGCGGTCGGGGAAGGTGTTGCTGATAATGGCGAGCGTCGTCGGGAAGATCAGCGCGGCGAAGGCGCCCATGACGAAGCGGGCGGCGATCAGCTGACCGGGCGAGCCGCAGAGCGCGGCAGCCGTGCTAGCGCCGGCAAACCCGACCAGCCCGAGCAGCAGCGCCGGCCGGCGGCCGAAACGGTCACCGAGGTTGCCGGCTGAGAGAACGAGCGCGGCGAACGCCAGGTTGTAGGCGTCGACGATCCACTGCAGATCGCGCGTGTTGGCTCCGAGTTGGCGGACGAGGGAGGGCAGCGCGACGTTGACGATCGTCGTGTCGACGGTGATCGCAAACGCCGAGAGGCAGACGGCGGTGAGGATCAGACCGCGGTGCTGCGAGGTGGGCGACGGCTTCATGGCGCAATTCCCAAACTCGAAGTTGACAAGAGCAACATCGGCAGCTTGCCAGATCATGTGGGCGCTGTCAACATTGTCTTGTGAGGCCAGCGCAAAACCCCTACCACCACGGCAACCTCAGAGCCGCGCTGATCGACGCGGGCGTCGAGCTGGCGCAGTTGGGAGGCCCGGACGCAATCGTGCTGCGCGAGGCCTCACGGCGCGCCGGTGTCTCGCACAACGCCGCCTACCGGCACTTCGCTGATCGCGACAGCCTGCTCGAGGCGGTCTGCGACCGCTGCATGAGCGCACTCGCCCGGCTGATGGAGACGCGGATCGCCGAAGTCGACGACGGCGAGCGTGAGCTCGAGACGGCTCGCCGGCGCCTGCGTGCCTGCGGCTTGGCCTACGTCGAGTTCGCGCTGGCGGAGCCCGGCTGGTTTCGTACCGCCTTCGCGGTCCCGCCGGGGCTCGACTATCTGGGCGAGGACGAGGGCCTGGGCGACAGCGGTCTCGGCCCGCTGGCGATCCTCACCGCCCAGCTCGACGCCTTCGCCGCGGCCGGCGGCCTGCCGCCCGAGCGGCGGGCCTACGCCGAGTTCGCTGCCTGGGCCTCGGTCCACGGACTGGCAATGCTGCTACTCGCCGGACCGCTGCGCGAACTGCCACAGAGCGAGCGCGACGCCGCGCTCGAGCACATTCTCGACACCGTGGAGCGCGGCCTGTGAAGCATGCGCGCAGCGGCCCCTGTGAGGCCTAAGCTGGTGGCAGCAGCCGCTTCGGCGCCTTGCCCTCCCAGGCATCGGCGAGCAGCTCGGCCAGCTCGCTCTGGTCGATCCGGGCGAGCGTGACCTGAACGGCGCTCAACCGCTTGCCCCACCAGAGCTCGGCGCAGCCCGTCGCCGTCCTCGCCACGGCGGTCCGGATGCCCGGTTCGTCGAGCATCACGTTGATGTGCTCGCTATCGGGGAGCGTCGCGAAGATCTTGCCAGCGACGCGGAACGAGGGCCGCCCATGGTGGTCCTGCTCGAGCGCTTCGGGGAGCGCGAGCGCGAGCGCGCGGGCCTGCTGCGCGGAGGTCAAGGCGTCGGCGCCGATGCCGGCGGCTCGACACGCGCGGCGAAGACCGCGGCGATTGCGAGCCACAGCAGCTCGATCGCGATGAACGCGAGGACGGCTCTGGCCCAGGCTCCTTCGCTGGCGAGCGACCGTGGCATCATCGCGGGAGAAGATTGGCAGCTTTCGTGGGTTGCCGGGGTTGCCTCAGTCGCGATCATGTTGCCCATGAGCACGAGCGAAGCGATCGAGACGTTCGACTGCTTTGGCGGCAGCGTCAGCGTGATCGTGATGGGTGCCGGGCCAGGCGGCGCGCCCGCCGCCGCGGTCGCGATGGTCAGGCGGCGGCTGCTCGAATGGCACAGCCAGTTCTCCCGCTTCGAGGCCGACAGCGAGCTCTCACGGCTCAATCGCGACCCGCGCGAGACGGTGCCCGTGAGCCCTGTGATGGCGCGGCTGATCGAGGCCGTGCTGGCCGCGGCAGCGGGCAGTGGCGGGTTGGTCGATGCGACGCTTGTTGGCGAGATCGAGAACGCCGGTTACGCCGGGCATTTCGACGCGGTGCCAGTGCCGCTGGCGCGGGCGCTCGAGCTCGCACCGCCGCGTAACCCCGCCGGGCCCAGGGTTCGGCCCCGCTGGCGCGAGATGGTGGTCGATCGCTCGCGCGGCACGGTGACGCGACCGTTGGGCACGCGCTTTGACAGCGGTGGCATCGCCAAGGGGCTGTTCGGCGACATCCTCGCCGCGGTGCTCGACGGACATCAGAGCTTCGCCCTCGACTGCGTCGGCGACCTGCGCCTCGGCGGGAGCGCCGGGCTCGGGCGGTCGGTGCAGGTGGCGAACCCGTTCGCGGACGCGGTCCTGCACGTCTTCGAGTTGCGCGACGGCGCGGTCGCCACGAGCGGCATCGGCAGGCGCAGCTGGCTCGATCGCGACGGTCACCCGGCACACCACCTGCTCGACCCGGCGAGTGGTCGACCGGCCTTCACCGGCATCGTGCAGGTCACGGCGATCGCCCCGAGCGGCGTCGAGGCCGAGTGGCTGACGAAGGCCGCTCTGCTGAGCGGGCCGGCGGAGGTTCGCCGCTGGCTACCGCACGGCGGCCTCGTGGTGTATGACGACGCGCGCTTCGAGGTGTTCGAAGCGGCGCGTTAGACTTGGCGAGCGGTTTCGGCGGTGGTGTCTCTCGGTCGAGGAACGGATTTCTGCATGCGTGTCGGGCTCGTCTTGGGTGGCGGAGGCGTCGTCGGAGCGTCGTGGACGGTCGGCGCGCTGCTGGCGCTTGAGGACGAGTTCGGATTTCGCGCCAATCAGGCGACGCGGGTACTTGGGACCTCTAGCGGCGCTCTCGTCGGGACGATGGGAGCCGCTGGCATCGCACCGGCGGAGATGGCCGAATACGCCACCGGCACTGGCAGCGGCGGCGCCGGTGGCCCCTACCACTTCTCGCTGTGGCCACCACCGCTTGGCTTCGGATCGGCGCGAATGGCGTTCGCGATGCTGCGCGAGCAGCGCGACCGCAGCTTCGGCGCGCTGCTGATGGGCCTGCTGCCGCGCGGCGTCGTGCCTACCGATCCGATCCGCCGCCTGGTCGAGCGCGTCGTCGGTGGTGCCTGGCCGGCTCGCCCGGCACTGCGGGTTGTCGCCTGTGACTACGCGAGCGGGCAGCGCGTGACGTTCGGTTCGGCGCGCGCACCGCAGTCGAGCGTGGGCGAGGCCGTCGCGGCATCGTGCGCGATCCCCGCTTTCTTCCAGCCGGTCAGGATCGGCGAGCGCAGCTACGTCGATGGCGGCCTGCACTCGCACTCCAATCTCGACCTGATCGCCGACGAGGACCTCGACCTCGTGATCTGTATCAGCCCGATGTCGGCCAGCGCGTCGCGGGCGAGCGGCAGCATGCTCGAGCGGATCGCTGCGGCGCGGCGCCGCCGTGCGTCGGCCACGCTTGCCGCCGAGGCGCAAACGCTCAGCAGCCGCGGTATCGAGCTCGTCGTGCTTGAGCCGGGCCTCGCCGATCTCGAGACGATGGGCGCCAACCCGATGGCCCGCGACCGCGCCGAGCAGGTGATTGCGACGGCCCGGGCGAGCGCGACGACGATGCTGCGCCGCCTCGCGGTGGGCTCGATGCTTGGCAGTGTCGACCCGGCGACACGCCCACCGCTCGCCGCATCTACGCCGTAGCGGCTCGGCCGGCGATTACACTGCCTACGCCCGCGGCGCCGCGCGCCGGTCCGCGTGGGGGACTGGTGTATCGGTAACACGGTGGTCTCCAAAACCGCAACGCCAGGTTCGATTCCTGGGTCCCCCGTCGCAACATACAAGCCAATTCCCCAGTAAACGAGCTGATTTTGCTGGCGTTATGCGACGCGCCGAAACTCCGC